>Ga0111539_10000781_pt1 | contig 41382 bp, 36 predicted proteins | sample RhiMethybrSRZTD1_FD_79667 | JGI IMG/M metagenome (GOLD analysis project Ga0111539, IMG submission 79667) | Populus rhizosphere microbial communities from Tennessee, USA - Rhizosphere MetaG P. TD hybrid SRZTD1 (version 2) (version 2) | ecosystem: Host-associated > Plants > Roots > Rhizosphere >... | reverse complement strand
TGGCGATGGCCGACCGGACCGGCGACCCGACGGCGCTGGTCGCTGCCATCCACGCCCGGCACGACCTGCTGGACCCGCTGCTCGACGTCGAGGAGGTGCGCGGCCTGGCCGACCGCATGGTGGCACTCAGCCGGGCCAGCGAGCGACCCGACGCGGAACTCTGGGGCCGGGTGTGGCGGTTCGAAGCAGCGCTGGCCGTCGGCGACATGGCCGCCGTCGACACCGAGCTGACCGAACTCGACGCGCTGGCCGAGCGGCTGGGCTGGCCGATCGTCCGCTGGCACCTGTACCGGGGGCGGGCCGCCCGCGCGTTCATCGCCGGCCGCCTGGGCGAGGCGTGGGAGCAGGCCCGGGCCGCGCGCGAGCTGGCCGATCGGCTGCAGGACCCGAGCAGCGACCCCATGTACTTCACGTTCGTGACGAACCTGAGCCGGATGACCGAGCGGTACGACGTCCCGTCGATCCCGCCGGTGCTGCAGCGGATGGCCGCGCAGGTGCCGATCGGCGCCGCACAGCTCGGCCGGCTGCACCTGTGGTCCGGCGACCTCGACGGGGCCGCCGAGTGGCTGGACCGGTTGCGTCCGGTGCTGGCCGGGCTGCCCCATGACGTGCGCTGGCTGCCCACCGTGCTGTTCGCCGGCGAGGTGGCCGTCGGCCTCGGCGACCTGGTGACGGCCGCATGGTGCTACCGGATGGCGGAGCCGTACGCCGCGTTCTACATGTATTCCGCGACGGGGTGCGAGGGCGCCACGACGCGGGTGCTCGGCGAGCTGGCCTCGGCGCTGGGCGACCACGAGGCGGCCGACCGGCACCTCGGCACGGCTGTGGCCATGGAGGAGCGGATCGGTGCGCTGCCGTTCCGGGCGCTGGCTCTGCTGGCGCACGCCCGCGCGCTGGCCGCCGCGGGCACCGACCGGGCCCGGGCGCGGGCCCAGGCCGTCCATGCCGAGCGGGTCGCGCGCCGGCTCGGGATGCGCGCGATCGCCGACGGGGCCGCGGCGCTCGCCGACGAACTGGCCGGCCTGCGCGGGGGCGCCGCGACGCTGACCGCACGCGAGCGGGAAATCGCGTCGCTCGTGGCGACGGGGCTGGCCAACCGCGCGATCGCGGAGCGGCTCGTGCTCTCCGAGCGGACCGTGGAGACGCACGTCCGCAACGTGCTGGCGAAGCTCGGGCTGACCAACCGGACGCAGATCGCCGCACACTTACGTGGTCCGGATCAGTACTCGCACTGAGGTCCGTCCGGCCGCCGGGCCCGAGGCTTGGCCCATGACACAGTTCCTGAGCAGCGACACCCGCCCGACGTTGGCCGCCGGCACCTACCGCATCGACCCGGCCCGCTCGCGGGTCCGCTTCACCATCAAGGAGTCCTTCGGCCTCCAGACAACGGGGGGCACATTCACGGTCCGGGACGGCACCGTCGTCGTCGCCACCGTTCCCGAGGAGTCCACGGCCACCGCCACCATCGACGCCGCCAGCTTCACCACCGACAAGGATCGTCGCGACAAGACCGTCGTCGGGAAGAATTTCCTCGACGCGGCCACGCACCCGACGATCACGTTCGCCACCACCCGGCTCACCCGCGAGGACGGCCGGTGGGTGCTGCACGGCGTCCTGGGTGTGCGCGGTTCGGAGTGCCCGGTGGCGCTCACGATCGGCCGGGCCGCCGCGACTGTCGACGGCTGCCGGTTCACCGCGGTGACCCGCGTCGACAGGTACGCCACCCCCGTCCGGGCGGCGCGCGTCTTCATCGGCCGGTACCTGGACGTCGAGCTGGACGTGTACGCGGTCGCCCGCTGATGATCGCGGGGTAGCCTGTCCCCGATGCGGTACGGCGTACTTCTGCTGCCCACCGACCCGTGGCAGGAAGCGGTGGCGCGGGTGCGGCATCTGGAGGAGATCGGCTACCCCACCCTCTGGACGTACGACCACCTCTCCTGGCGGCGCTACCGCGCGAAGCCGTGGTTCGCCGCGATTCCCTGGCTCACCGGCGTCGCGGCTGCGACGTCGCGGATCCGGCTCGGCACGATGGTCGCGTCGCCGAACTTCCGCCACCCGGTGACCCTCGCCAAGGAGGCGATGACGCTCGACCACGTCAGCGCCGGGCGGTTCACGCTCGGGCTCGGCGCGGGCGGCACCGGCTTCGACGCGACGGTGTTCGGCGACGAGCCGCTCTCCCCCGGCGCGCGGGCCGCCCGGCTGGCGGAGTTCGTCGAGGTGCTCGACGCGCTGCTGCGCCAGCCGTCGACCTCGCACCGCGGCCGGCACTACACCGTCGACGAGGCGATGATGCTGCCCGGCTGCGTGCAACGGCCGCGCCTGCCGCTGGCAGTCGCCGCCGGCGGGCCGAAGACCCTCGGGCTGGTGGCCCGGAACGCCGACGCGTGGATCACCGTCGCCGGGCCGGCCGACCAGCCCGGGCTTCCGCTGCCCGAACAGGTCGACCGGCTCGCAGCGGAGTGCGCGTCGATCGGACGCGACCCGGCCACCATCGACCGGATCCTGCTGATCGGCGAGCCGGCCGAGCGACCGCTGGCCAGCGTCGCCGCGTTCAGCGACTTCGCGGGCCGGCACGCCGAGCTCGGCTTCGACGAGATAGTGTTCCACGACCCGCGCCCGGACGATCCAGTGTGGACGGACGATCCCCGGATCGTGGACGCGATCGCGGCAGAGTTGTTCTGATCAGGCGCTCGCGCCTAGCAGACTGGGCGGGTGGACCGCCAGAAGCTCAGCACGATCGCGCACACCACCCATCCGCTCGCGGCGCCGGTCAGCGAGGCCAACGCCACCCGGCTGCTGCGCCGGGCCGCGTGCCCGCCCGACGCCCGGCTGCTGGACCTCGGCTGCGGTGAGGCCGCCTGGCTGCTGGCGGCGCTCGACGTGTATCCCCGGGCGTCGGCCGTGGGCGTCGACCTTTCCGCCCCGGCGCTGGAACGCGCGCAGCGCGCCGCGGAGAAACGCGGCCTCGCCGACCGGTTGTCGCTGCGGCAGACCGACGCCAAGCGGTTCACCGCCGACCCGTTCCATGATCTCGTGCTCTGCGTCGGGTCCACGCACGCGTTCGGCGGGCTGGTGTCCACGCTCGACATCCTGCGCGGGCACGTCCGCACCGGCGGGATCGCCCTGGTCGGCGAGGGCTTCTGGACCCGTCCGCCCGACGAGGCCGCGCTGCGCGGCCTGTCCGCGACGGCCGAGGAGTTCTCGGACCTCGCCGGGCTCGTCGACACCGTGGAGGCGGCCGGGTGGTCGCCGATCTACGCGCACGTCAGCGAGGAGGGCGAGTGGGACGACTACGAGTGGTCGTGGGTCGGCTCGCTGACCCAGTGGGCGCTCGACAACCCGTCACATCCCGACGCCGGTGACGCCCTGGCCGCGGCGCGCGAGCACCGGGCCGGCTGGCTGGGCGGCTACCGCGGCACGCTCGGGTTCGCGTGCCTACTCCTGCGACCGACGCGTACGCGGTAGCCAGCCCATCATCCGGACGTAGAGAATGTCCGGCGGCACCTCGGGCAGGTGCTCGGACGCCTCGTGGAAGCAGGTCGCGAGGTACAAAGCCACCGCCACCGGAGACTCACGGAACTCGGCGGTGAGCATTGCCTGCCGGGTCGGGCAGGGCCACGGCCGGTAGCAGTTGCGGCAGATCCAGTCCGGCCGGCGCGGCGTGTGCTCCGGTTCGGTGGTGAGGCCGTCTCCGGTGATGCTCATGGCTTGCGCCCCGGCTCCCGCCCCGGCTCGCGCCAGAGCGGCCAGATGCGCGGGCCGTCGGGCAGGTCGATGGCCGGGCCGTGGTCGCGGTAGCCGTGCCGCAGGAACAACCTTCGCGACGCCACGCTGCTCGCCTCCAGGTAGGCCGGCGTCTCGCCGCGGTCGAGCGTGCGGTGGTGCCACGTCAGCAGCGCGCTACCCAGGCCGCGCCCCTGCAGCGCGGGCGCGACCGCGAGGAAGGCGAGATGCTGGTGGGCCGGCCGGGGATGCCGCCGGTCGAACGCCGCGTCGAGCGTCTGGAACCGCGACGTGTGCTCCCCCGCGGCCATCGCGAGGCGCCGCACGTAGCCGGGCGGCGGCGCGAGCCCGCCCGGCTGCCACACGGCGACGCCGTCCGCGTCACCCTCGATCCACACCCAACCGGACGCCACCGCGTGCTCGACATGGATGCGGAACACCTCGGACAGCACGTGGCTGCGCCGGGCCGGGTCGGCGACCAGCCACGCGGAGACTGCGAGCGGGTGGAACGCCTCGGCGATCAGCGCGGCCACCGCGTCCGCATCGGACGGGGAAGCGAGCCGGATCGGTTGGCGGGCCCCGGTTCCTGTCCCGGCCTGCGTGACGACGTCCATGGGGACGCAGCATAGCCATACTTGTTCATGCTCGTACAAGCACGTATCAAGACTGGAGTGGCGTTGGCGAACTACTGATGAGGGCGGTTCACCTTCTCGCTCACGGCACCTCACGCGTGGAGGGTTGTTGCTGTCTCAAGGCCGGCGAGACAGCAACAACCCTCCACTCATGAACCTCAGCCGGGCGTCGGCGTCGTCAACGCGGCCCGCACCGTCGCGATCACGTGCCGCGGACGGCGGTAGACGTCGATCGCGCCGCGCCCGTCCAGGAACAGGTCCGCGGCCAGACACCGGATTCGATGATCGAGCGGCACGTCACTCGAGACGTAGATGTTCCGGAACAGGCGCCGCCACTGCCGGGAACGCAGTTGCGCGGGTGTCAGCAGGCCGCCGGCAACGGCGTCGCTCCCGCGGAACGGGGCGTACGAAAGGTCACGGGGAACGGCTGCCGGCACGGGCATCGGGACAGGATCGTGGGTCCGGCCGCCGCGACGGAAGCATCAGTTCGGCGCTGTGGATAACCCGCCGGGCCGGGCCTCCCGGCGCGGGCCGACGCCGCGCCGGGAGGGTCCCCAGGGCCCGAACAGGCTGGCGCTCAGGCTAGCACAGACTTGTTCATATACGTTTACGTACGTAGTAGAGAGTACTTCGTCGTAATTACTCAACTAGCCTCGATCTCATGATCGACCCGGACGGTCCCGTCCCCATCTACATTCAGCTGGCTGACCTGCTGGCCGCCCGGATCGACAGCGGCGAGTTCCAGCCGAACCGGCCCCTGCCCTCCGAGAAGTACCTGGTCGAGCAGTACGGCGTCGCCCGCGGCACGGCCCGCCGGTCGGTGCAGTTGCTGCGCGAGCGCGGCCTCGTCTTCACGGTTCCGCAGCGGGGCACATATGTGAAGGATCGTTCACAAGATAACTGAAAGGCAGCAAAGTCCTCACGCTCAGTGAGGCACACTTGATCGATGCACGTCATCGTCATCGGTGCCGGCATCGCCGGGCTCACCGCGGCCCGCGTCATCGCCGATCGCGCCGACCGGGTGACGATCGTCGAACGTGACCGGCTTCCCGATCGGGCCGACGACCGTCCCGGTGTCCCGCAGGGACACCACCCGCACGCACTCCTCGTCGCGGGCAACGACGCCCTCGAACACCTCTTTCCCGGCCTCACCGACGAACTCGCCACCCACGGCGCCGTCCGGGCCGACGCCGCCGAGGACATCGCGTTCTGGCAGCTGGGCGCATTCCGCACCCGGTACCACAGCGGCATCGCGGTGGTCAGCGCCACCCGTGCATTGCTCGAGCTGCTGATCCGCAGGCGGGTCGAGAACGGAAGAAAGATCTCCCTGATAAGTGGAACCCATGTCCGCGCGCTGATCGGCGTGCGGGCTCAGCGCGTCGACGGCATCGAAACCAACGACGGCCGGCAGACGCGCGCGGACCTGGTGATCGACGCGACCGGAAGCGCCGGCTCGAACGGGTGGCTCCACCGGCTCGAGCTGCCGGTGCCGGTGGAGCACCGGGTTCGGGTCAACGTCGGCTACGCCACCCGGATGCTGCGCCGCGGCGCCGGCCAGCTCGACGGGTTGCTGCTCGCCGGCGTCGCCGACACGCCGCCGCGGCCGCGGTTCGGCGTGGCGTTCGCGGTGGACGGCGATCGCTGGCAGGTCACCCTGGGCGGCTGGCACGGCGACCATGCGCCGGCCGATCCGGCCGCCTACCGCGAGTTCGCCGCGTCGCTGCCGAACCCGCTGATCGCCCGGCTGCTCGACGACGCCGAACCGCTCACCGCCGTGCGCTCGCACACGTTCCCGGCCAGCCGTCGCCGCTACTACGAGCGGCTGCCCGATCCGCCGGCGGGCTACGTCGCGATCGGCGATGCGCTGTGCGCGGTCAACCCGATCTACGGGCAGGGCATGACGATGGCGGTGCTGCAGGCGGTGGAACTCGGCCGCACCGGGGACGACATCCGGGCGTTCTACCGCGCGGCCGCCCGGATCGTCGACGCGCCGTGGCGGATCGCGACGGGCGCCGACTTCCAGTTTCCGCAGACCATGGGACGCCGTCCGCCCGGCCTCACGATCTTCAACGGCTACGTGCGCCGGGTGGTGCTGGGCACCCACGTCTCGACCGGGCTGCACGACCAGATGCTGCGCGTGCAACACCTGCTCGATCCGCCGTCGGCCCTGCTGCGGCCGGACATCGTCGCCTGCACGGTGTGGCACTCGCGCCGTTCCCCGGCCGTGTCGCCGCCGCCGGCGGCGTAACCGGCACCGGTCGTAACTACTCCTGCGCCCAGGCGCCCTGGGCCATCACCCGCCGAACGCGCAGGTCGTCGTCGAGGACCACGAGGTCGGCGTCCAGGCCGGTGGCGATCGCCCCGCAGCGGTCGGCGAGGCCGAGCACCCGCGCGGGCTCCCCCGACGCGGCCGCGGACGCCGCCTCGATCGGCAGCCCGACCTCCTGGACCGCGGTCCGAACCGCCGCGTCCATCGTCAGCGTGCTGCCGGCGAGCGCCCCGTTACCGGCGAGGCGGGCCTGCCCCTCGGCGACCACCACGTCCTGACCGCCCAGGGTGTACCGGCCGTCGCCCCGCCCGGCCGCGTCGATGGCATCGGTGACGAGCGCGACGCGGCCGTGGGCGATCAGCCGCACCGCCGCCGGGTGCACGTGTATCTGGTCGTTGATGACCTCACAGGTGGCACCGGCGTCCAGCGCGGCCGCGACCGGGCCGGGCTCGCGGTGGTGCACCGGGCGCATCCCGTTGTAGGCGTGGGTGAGCAGCGTCGCACCGCGGGCGAACCCCGCCAGCGCCTCGGCGTAGCGGGCGTCGGTGTGCCCGACCGCCGCGACGACGCCCTCGTCGACGAGCCTGTCGACGAGGTCGAGCCCGCCGGGCAGTTCGGGGGCGAGCGTGACGGCCCGCACCCAGCCCTGGCCCGCCTTGAGCAGCTCGGCGAGGGTCTGCGGGTCGGGCTCCAGGAGGTGCTCGGGGTGCTGGGCGCCGCACCTGGCATGGGACAGGAACGGGCCCTCCAGATGCGCGCCGACGACGTGGCCGCCCGGCCGGGGCCCGGCTTCGGCGAGCGCGGCGATCCACCGCAGCTGCTCGCACATCCGGGCCACCGGCGCGGTGACCAGCGACACCAGGGTGCGGGTGGTGCCGTGGGCGCGGTGGAACGCGACGGCGGCTGCCAGCTCGTCGGGCCCGGCGCCGAAGTCGTACCCACCGCCGCCATGCACGTGCAGGTCGATGTACCCGGGCAGCAGCCATCCCCCGTCGAGCTGGACCCGCCGCTCGCCGGGCGGCGGCGGACCGGTGCCGACGCCGGTGACGACCGCGCCGGACACGGTGACCCACCCGTCGGGCAGGACCCCCGCCGGCGTGACCACCGATGCTCCACAAAGGACGGTCACGGCAACACCTCGGTCCGCGAGGTGCTGCCGCCGAGCCGGTCCGCACGCGGACCGGCTGCACTGAGCCGATTGGTGACGTCGCTGCGCCCGGTCATGGAGCGGCACCCACCGGTGCTGCGACAGCGGGCGCCACCGACCACGCGAGCAGGCTCGCACCGCGCCATCCGGCGTCCGTGCCGAGCGCGGACAGTTCGAGCGGCGGCGGCTGGCGCCACGCCAACCGGGCGGCGAGCCGGCCCGAGAGCGGCTTGCGCAGCGCGTCGCCCGCACCCGCCAGGCCGCCGCCGAGCACGATCACACCCGGGTCGACGAGCAGCGTGGTCGTGGCCAGCGCCAGCGCGAGCGCCTCGATGGCCTTGGCCCACACGGCGCGGGCCATCGGGTCGTTACCGAGCCGGGCGACGACCTCGTCGGCGCTGGCGTCGTGTGCCACCGGGACGTCCGCATTCGTGGCGGCGGCCCGGCGGGCGGCGGCGTACCGGCGTGCCACCCCGGCCGCCGACGCGTACACCTCCAGGCAGCCGAGCTGGCCGCACGCGCACGGTTCGCCGTCCGGGTACACCGGGATGTGACCGAGTTCGCCGGCCCCGCCGGTGCTGCCGGTGGCCACCGCGCCGCCGCGCACATGGCCGGAACCGATGCCGGTGCCGAGCGCGACGAACAGGCAGTCGTCTCCCCGGCTTCCGTGTGCCGCCTCCGCCAGCGCGGCGCCGGCCGCGTCGTGCTCGACCGCCGCCGGCACGCCCAGCGCCGTCGACAGTTCCGCCGCCAACGGGACGTCGCGGAAGCCGACGTTCGCCGCGAACCGCACCACGCCCTCGTGCACCTGACCGGGGGTGATGGCGGCCGCTGCGACGACGCGGCCCGGGTCGGCGGCGGCCGCGAGGCGGCGGGCGAGATCGAGCGCCGCGGCAAGTACCGCCTGGCCTCCGGCGGCCGCCGGCGTGGGCGCGTCGACGCGGGCCAGCGCGGTGCCGTCGGCCGCGACGAGCGCACCCTTCATCGACGAACCGCCCAGGTCGATCGCAACGACACTCTGCTCAGTCATGGCTGTGCCGCGCCCCGTTGGGAGCCGGGCTCGCGGCGGCCGCCATCGCCGCGCGCAGCGTGGGATGTGCGGCGGCGAGTTCGCCCGCCCGGTCGGGTGCCAGGCCGGTCATGAGGTTCAGCACGGCTGCCCGAGCGTTCCAGCCGCACGCCTCGAGCGCCACTCGAGCGGCCTCGATCGAGCCACCGGTGATGCGGGCGACCTGGGTGGCACTGCGCTCCCGCAGCTTCGCGTTCGCGGGCACGACGTCGATCATCAGGTCGTCGTGGACCCGGCCGAGCCGGACCATCGCGGCGGTGGTGAGCGCGTCGAGCGCCAGCTTGGTGGCGGTTCCGGCGGTCAACCTCGTGGAGCCGTGCAGCGCCTCGGGCCCGACCGGCACCTCGATCGCCACCTCGGCCAGCGCGGCGAGCGGCGTGCCGGCGCTCGTGGTCAGCGCGACCACGAGCAGGCCGTGCTCGGCCGCCCAGCCGGCGGCGGCGAGCGTGTAGGGCGTGCGACCGCTCGCGGCCACCGCGACCAGGACGTCGGCCGCGCCGGCCCCGCTCGCGATCAGGTCCCGCTGGCCGGCGCCGGTGTCGTCCTCGTCGCGGTCGTGGCCGGCGAGACCGCCGCCGGAGCCGGCGTTGACGCCGGCGACGGTGCTCTCCGGTAAGCCGAACGTGCCGGGCAACTCGGCCGCCTCCAGCACTGCGAGCCGGCCCGACGTACCCGCACCCAGCAGCACCAACCGCCCACCGGTGCGCATCCGCTCCGCGATGAGCTCGGCGGCACGGGCGATGCTCGGCGCGGCGGCGCGCACGGCTGGCAGCACCCGCTCCTCGGCGGCGAGCAGCCGGCCGACGACATCGACGGTGGGCATCAGGTCAAGTTCTGCCGTCGGCATGTGCTCCCCCGTCGCGGCTGATTGGCTCACGGCAGCACCTCGCTCCGCGAGGCGCTGCCTGCGACGCGATCGCCTCGCTCCGCGAGGCGCTCGCGTCTCATGCTGATCATTCGCTCGCTCATCGCGTTCTGGTCACCTTCGACAGGCCGCGCGGGCGGTCCGGATCGCCGCCACGGTCGATCGCCAGCCGCCACGCCAGCTGCTGCAGCGGCATGATCTCCAGCACCGGCAGCAGTTCCTCGGGCAGCCCCTCGGCCGCGATCGGCAGATCGCCGGTGCCGACCACGAGCACGTCGGCGCCCGTCTCGCGCAGCCGCGCGACCACCGGCCGCGCCGCCTCGCCACCCTGCCCGGGCGAGACCACGGCGATGACCGGCACCGCACTGTCGAGCATTGCGACCGGCCCGTGCAGCAGATCGGCGGTGGAGAATGCGTGTGCCGACAGGTAGCTCGTCTCCATCAGCTTCAGCGCGCCCTCGCAGGCGGCCGGATACGAGTAGCCGCGGCCCGTGGTGACCAGCCGGTTGGCGAATCGGTAGCGGGCGGCGGCCGCGTACGCGGCACCGGCGCCGGCCAGCGTCTTCGCGGCCGCCTCCGGCAGCGGGCGGGCGGCGTCGGGCGAGCCGCCGAGCAGCAGGTACAGGGCCAGCAACTCGGCGGTGTAGGTCTTGGTGGCCGCCACCGCCCGCTCAGGGCCGGCGCCCAGGTCGACCGCGAACTCGGCAGCCGCCGCCAGCGCCGAGCCCCCGGAGTTGGTGACCGCGACTGTCGTCGCACCGCACGAGCGCGCGACGGCGGTGGATTCGGCCAGATCGGGCGAGCCGCCGGACTGGCTGACCGCGACGAACAGCACCCCGGACAGGTCGGGCCGGGCACCGTAGACGGTCATCGTGGACGGCGAGACCAGCCCGGCCGGCCGCCCGTGCCGGATCTCCACGAGGTACTTCGCGTAGAGGGCGGCGTGATCGCTGGTGCCCCGCGCGGTGACGAGCACGAACCTCGGTTCCCGCCGGGCCAGCGCGGCGGCCACCTCGGCCAGCTCCGGCGCGCGGGCCAGCAGGCTACCCAGGACCTCGGGCTGCTCGGCGATCTCGGCCGCCATCAGCCCACCCGGCGGAGCCGTGCTGGTCACTGCGCTTCCCGCCGGTTCGTCGGTCACGTCGCTATCCTACCCTCAGGTGGTCCATACCGGTCTAGTCCTGGCCCGTGCCATTGACCAGAAGTTCTGCCGCGATCGCCAGATTCGGCCGCGCCGCCCCGCCGACCAGCACGTACGGTCCGTCGCCCAGCTCGTCGGGGCGAGGCAGCCCGAGATCGACGAGCACCGCGCCGACGCCGGCCGCGCGCACCGCCGTCCACACCTGCCGCTGCCAGTCGTGCCGCGGCACGTCGCGCCCCACGACGACCACCGGGTGCCCGGCCGCGATCACCTCGTCGAGTTGCGGGCCCGGGCCGGTGACCTGCACGGTGCGCGCCGGCGGACGGCCGAGCGCGGCCAGCGGGTCGCCGAGGTTCCAGCGCGCGGCGCCGACGGCCAGGTTCGGCTCATTGCGCAGTTCCACCAGAATCGGCGACGCCGACAGCGGCGTCACGCCGTGCGCCAGCGCGGCCCGGCGCGCGGCTCCGAGGCCGGCATCGGGACCGGTGTCGCCGGCGGGGGTGCCGGCGGGGGTGCCGGCCGACCGCGTCCAGGCGTGCAGCGCGTCGACCCGGGCGGCCGCCTCCTCGAGCCGGGCCAGCGGCAGCGTGCCGGCCCCGACGGCGGCGACGATCGCCGCGCGGGAGGCCAGGAACGTCCGCTCGCCGTCACGGGCGCCGAGGCAGAGCAGGTCGGCACCGGCGGCGAGCGCGAGCGGGGCAGCTTCCGCGGCGCCGTACGTGGCGGCGATCGCCTGCATCTCCAGCGCGTCGGTGATCACCGCGCCGGCGAAGTTCAGCTCGCCGCGCAGCAGGTCGGTGAGGATGCGCCGGCTCAGCGTCGCCGGGACCGACGGGTCGAGCGCCGGGAACCGGATGTGCGCCGTCATCACCGTGCGGGTGCCCGCCGCGATCGCGGCGGCGAACGGCGGCAGATGGACGCGCCGCCACTCGGCCTCGTCGCACGCGACGGTGGGCAGTTCGAGGTGCGAGTCGACGCTCGTGTCGCCGTGCCCCGGGAAGTGCTTCGCGCAGGCGGCGACCCCCTGCGCCTGCAGGGCCTCGACGTACGCCACCGTATGGCGGCTCACGACGGCCGGATCGGCGCCGAAGGAGCGCACTCCGATCACGGGGTTCGCCGGGTTGGAGTTCACGTCGGCGTCCGGGGCGAGGTTCAGCCGCACGCCGGCCGCGCGCAGTTCCGCGCCGATGGAGCCGACCACGGCCCGGGTGACGGCGACGTCGTCGGCGGCGCCGAGCACGTAGTTGCCCGGCGTCGGGCTACCGGTCGTGTAGTGCAGGCGGGTGACGTCGCCACCCTCCTCGTCGGCGGCGAGCAGCGCGTCGCCGTCGGATTGAAGGATCTTGGCGATGCGGCCGGCATCGCCGGCCGCGCGCAGGTTGTGGCCGAACAGGCAGATTCCGCCGAGTCCCGGCGCGGCGGCCCGGACCCAGGGGGGCGGCTCGGTGCCGTCGAACCCGACGAGCAGCGTGCGCGCGGCGAGGCGCTCGAGATCGGCGGTCATCGTTGGGGGCCCGGGCGGTGCAGTTCCAGGGACGCGCGCAACTGGTACCGGTCGGCGCGGTAGGTCGAGACCGCGTACTCGACGGCGACCTCGCCCGCCCAGGTGTGCCGCTGCAGCAGAAGGACCGCGCTGCCCGGCTCGAGGCCGAGCAGGCCGGCGTCGCCGCTGTCGGCGATACCCGCCTCGATGACCTGCTCGCCCCGGTCGAGCAGGAGGCCGTACCGGGCGGCGAGGATCTCGTACAGCGAGCGCTCCACCAGCGAGATCTCCAGCAGGTCGGGCGCCAGGTGGGCCGGGATGTGCGAGCGCTCCAGCGCCATCGGCACCCCGTCGGCCGTGCGCAGCCGCTCGATCACGTAGATGAAGTCGCCGGTGTCGATGTTCAGCTCCCGCGCGACGGCCGCCGACGCCGGGATCCGGCGCCGGTCGAGATCGCGCGACCCGGGCGTGAGGCCACGGGCCCGCATGTCCTCGGTGAAGGACGTGAGCCGCAGCGGCATGTCGATCTTCGGACGGGCCACGAAGGTGCCCTTCCCCTGGACCCGGTAGAGCCTGCCCTCCGAGACGAGGTGCTCGACGGCCTGCCGGGCGGTCATCCGGCTCAGGCCGTACCGGGCGGCCAGTTCGCGCTCGGAGGGCACCGGCGCGTCGACGGTCAGCTCGTTCTCGATCAGGTCGAGCAGGATCTCCCGGAGCTGGAAGTACTTCGGGACTGGGCTACGCGCGTCGATGGTGGTCAGGGTCCCGCTCCTCATGATGCGTACCGCGTGGCTGGACTCGAAAGGCGTGGACTAGACCAGCCTAGTCGCAACGGGTGCGGGATTGGTGGATCTTGGATCCCGGTGGCACTGTTGCCGGCCACCGGGATCCAGATCTCACCCGTTCAGCCGAGGCCCGACCGGACGGCGGAGATCAACTCGCCGTTCGTCGTGTCACCGGACAGCTCCCAGAAGAAGGCTCCCCCGAGTCCCTGGTTGTTGGCGTAGGCCATCTTGCCGCCGATCGTGGCCGGGTTGTCGTAGCCCCACCACTCGCCGCCGCACTTGGCGTAGGCCGTACCCCCGATCGTGCCGGTGGTCGGGCAGCGGGTCTTGAGCACCTTGTAGTCCTCGGACCCCGGCTCGTACGAGCCCGGCGCCGGACCGGTCGCCGAGCCGCCCGGGCCGGCCTGGGTGACGCCGGTCCAGCCCCGGCCGTAGAAGCCGATGCCGAACAGGATCTTGTTGGCCGGGATGCCCTTGCTCTTGAGCTTCTGGATCGCCGCGTCGGCGTAGAACCCCGCCGTCGGGATGCCCGCGTAGCTGGTCAGTGGTGCATGTGGCGCGGTCGGGCCCTGCGGGTTGAACGCGCCGAAGTAGTCGTACGTCATCGGCATGATCCAGTTCAGGTTCGGCACCGCGCCGGCGTAGTCGGTCGCGTCGATCTTGCCCCCGCTCGTGCCGTCGGCGGTGATCGCGGCTGTGACCAGGTTGTTCGGGCCGAAGCGCGCCCGCAGCGCCGCGATCACGTTCTTGAAGGCGTTGGGGCCGCTGCTGTCGCACGCGTCGCCGCACGCGTTCGGGTACTCCCAGTCGATGTCGATGCCGTCGAAGACGTCGGCCCAGCGCGGGTCCTTGACCAGGTTGTAGCAGGAGTCGGCGAACGCCTGCGGGTTCTGCGCCGCCTGCGTGAAGCCCCGCGACAGCGTCCAGCCGCCGAACGACCAGAGGACCTTCAGGTTCGGGTACATCCGCTTGAGCTTGCGCAACTGGTTGAAGCTGCCCCGCAGCGGCTGGTCCCACGTGTCGGCGACGCCGTCGACGCTGTCGGCCGCGGTGTACGCCTTGTCGTAGTCGGCGTAGCTGTCGTAGACCGAGCACTGGCCGTTCGACGGGTTGCCGAACGCGTAGAGCAGGTGGGTCAGCTTCGCCGCCGAACCGCTCGTGTGGATGTTCTTGACGTGGTAGTTGCGCTGGTACACGCCCCACTCGACGAAGTAGCCGACGACCTTCTTGGCGCCCGGGTTCGGCGGCTGGCTGGACGGCGGCTGGCTGGACGGCGGCTGACTCGTGGGCGAGGCGGTGGGCGACTGGCTCGTCGGCGGCTGGCTCGTCGGCGGGTTGGTCGGCGGCTGGCCGCCACCGCCGCAGCCACCACCGTTGATCGTGCAGTTGCTCGGCGACCGGAAGGCGCCGGTGCCGATGTAGCCCCACGAGGTCGACGCGCCCGGGGCGAGCGCGCCGGCCCAGCTCTTCTTCGTGGCGACGTAGTGGTCGCCGGTGCGCACGACGTCGGCGTCCCAGAAGCTGGAGATCGACGTGCCGGCCGGCAGGTCGAACTCGATCCGCCAGGTGGCGACGCTGGCGTCGGTGCCGTTGGTGACGGTGACCTTGGCTTCGTGGCCGGTCCCCCAGTCGGAGGAGACCGCGAACGTTGCGGTGAGGCTGCCGGCGCCGAGGGCACCGAGCACCGGGGCCGTCGCGAGGATGGCGACGACCGCGACGCCCCCGACAAGGAGACGCCTGAGGGGTCTGTTCATATGGGGGTCCTAGACGTGAGAGGGGCTTTCCTGCGGACGGGCGGGTCCGCGCGATTCACGCTAATGGATGATCGGCTCGTGGTCTATACCGGCCTAGAGTGGTCCCGCCGTGCGTTTCGCGGGCCTTGGACGTTCACTCGCGCCATGCCACCAGTAAACGTCCAAGATCGGGGGGAATTGGGGAGAATGACGAGCATGGTGAGTGAGTCCGTCGAGGGCATGCGACCGCGGCGCGGGCCGTCCGCGAAGGGCTGGCTGCTGATCGTGGCGCTCTCGGTGGCCGGCCTGGTGGCGGTGCTGATCGGTGTGGTGCTGCTGGCCCAGCCTGGCGCCCCGTGCAGTTGCTCGCCGATCCCACCCTCGCCTTCCGTGTCGGCGGAGCAGTAGGCAGCGCCGCCCTGAGCGCCCGAAAAGGTCCTTCTGGAGCGGTCTGGACCCTAGCGCCGCACCGGATCAGCGGGCGTCTTCGTTGCCCTCCAGTAGTCCGGCCCGGCGCAGGGCGTCAGCCATCGCTCCGCTCAGGAAATTGTCGCTGCTCCGGCCGCCACCGCGGCCACCATCGCGGGCGCTGCGCTCGCGGGAACCATCCCGGCTGGAACCGCCACCCTGGGATCCGCCGCCGCGGCCGTCACGCCCGTCGCGGCGCGAGCCGACGGCACCGCGACCGTCCCCCGCACCGGGGCCACCGCCCGAACCCCGCCCGCCACGACCGCCCTCGCCACCACGACCGCCCTCGCCACCACGACCGCCCTCGCCACCACGACCGCCCTCGCCACCACGGCCGCCATGACCGGCCCCGGCACCTACCTCACGGCCGCTGGCGCCACGACCACCACCGCCTGCGCTGACCGCGCCGCGACTCGCCGCGCCCGCGCCGCCGCCGTCCGCCGCGCCGGCACCGCGATCGGAACCACGGTCACGACCGGCCCGAGCGTCGCGTCCGGCGCCACCGCCACGACCTGCACCCGGGCCGCGCCCGTCGCCCGGTGCTGCGCCGGGACGTGCCCCGCCCGGCCGCGGCCTGGGGCCCGGAGCGCCGCCGGCGCGTCCGCGCGCCTCACCGCCGGGACCACCGCCGGAACCACCGCCGGAACCACCGCCGGAACCACCGCGGCCGCCACCGCCGCGCGGCCCGCCGGTCGCCGCGCCTTCGGACTCCTCGTCGAGGCGCAGCGTCAACGAGATGCGCTTGCGCGCGGCGTCGACCTCGAGGACCTTGACGCGCACGATGTCGCCGGGCTTCACGACGTCGCGAGGGTCCTTCACGAACGTGCGCGACATGGCCGACACGTGCACCAGGCCGTCCTGGTGGACGCCGACGTCGACGAACGCCCCGAACGCCGCCACGTTCGTGACGACTCCCTCCAGCAGCATTCCGGGGCTCAGGTCGTCGAGTTTCTCGACGCCCTCGGCGAACACCGCCGTCTTGAAGGCGGGCCGCGGATCGCGGCCCGGCTTCTCCAGTTCCTTGAGAATGTCGGTGACGGTGGGCAGGCCGAACGTGTCGTCGACGAAGTCGGCCGGCGACAGCGCGCGCAGCGCCCGCGAGTCGCCGATCAGCGACCGCAGGTCGCCACCGGCCGCAACGTCGAGGATGCGCCGCACCACCGGGTAGGCCTCCGGGTGGACGCTCGACGCGTCGAGCGGGTCGTCGCCGTCGCGGATGCGCAGGAAGCCGGCGCACTGCTCGAACGCCTTGGGCCCGAGCCGCGCGACGTCGTGCAGCGCCGCCCGGTTGCGGAACGGGCCGTTCCTGTCGCGGTGGGCCACGATGTTCTCGGCGAGCGTGCCGCCGATGCCGGAAACCCTTGTCAGCAAAGGCACCGACGCCGTGTTGAGGTCGACGCCGACGCCGTTGACACAGTCTTCGACCACCGCGTCGAGCGAGCGGGAGAGCTTGGCCTCGGCGAGGTCGTGCTGGTACTGCCCGACGCCGATGGACTTCGGGTCGATCTTCACCAGTTCGGCCAGCGGGTCCTGCAGCCGCCGGGCGATCGACACCGCCCCGCGCAGCGACACGTCGAGCCCGGGCAGTTCGCGGGTCGCATACGCCGATGCCGAGTACACCGAGGCGCCGGCCTCGGACACCACGACCTTCGTCAGCTTGAGGTCGGGCTGCAGCTTGATGAGGTCGCCGGCAAGCTTGTCGGTCTCCCGCGACGCGGTGCCGTTGCCGATCGCGATCAGCTCCACCCGGAAGGCGACGGCGAGCCGGGCGAGCTTCTCCAGCGACTCGTCCCAGCGGCGGGCCGGCGCGTGCGGGTAGATCGTGTCGGTGGCGACCACCTTGCCGGTGGGGTCGACCACGGCGACCTTGACACCGGTGCGCAGGCCCGGGTCGAGCCCCATGGTGACGCGGGCGCCGGCCGGCGCGGCGAGCAGCAGGTCGCGCAGGTTCGTGGCGAAGACGCGCACCGCCTCGTCTTCGGCCGCCTGCCAGAGCCGGGCCCGCAGGTCGATGCCGAGGTGCACGAGGATGCGCGTGCGCCACGCCCAGCGCACGGTGTCCAGCAGCCACTTGTCGGCGGGCCGGCCCTGCTCGGCGATGTGGAAGTAGCCGGCGATGCGCCGCTCGAACCAGTTCGGCCCGGCGGCCATCGCGGCCACCGGGTCGTCGACGATCTCCGGCTCCAGGATCAGGTCGAGGATCTCCTCCTTCTCGCCCCGGAACAGGGCGAGGATCCGATGCGACGGCAGCCTGGTGAAGGGCTCCGCGAAGTCGAAGTAGTCGGAGAACTTGGCCCCCGCCTGCTCCTTGCCCTCCCGGACGCGGGACGTGATCCGGCCCCGGGTCCACATCTCCTCGCGGAGCTCACCGATGAGGTCGGCCTCCTCGGCGAACCGCTCGATGAGGATGAACCGCGCGCCCTCCAGCGCGGCGGCCGCGTCGGCGACGCCGCGCTCCTTGTCGACGTAGCCGGCCGCCGTCTCGGCCGGGTTCAGCGACGCATCGGCGAGCAGCGCTTCGGCCAGCGGTTCCAGCCCGGCCTCGCGGGCGATCTGGGCCCGGGTGCGCCGCTTCGGCTTGTACGGCAGGTAGATGTCCTCGAGGCGGGCCTTCGAGTCGGCCGCCAGGATCTGCGCCTCCAGCGCATCGTCGAGCTTGCCCTGGTTGCGGATCGACTCCAGGATCGCCGCCCGCCGCTCCTCCAGCTCGCGCAGGTACCGCAGCCGCTCCTCGAGCGTGCGCAACTGCTCGTCGTCGAGGCTGCCGGTCACCTCCTTGCGGTAACGCGCGATGAACGGGACGGTGGCCCCGCCGTCGAGCAGGTCGACCGCGGCGTGCACCTGGTGCTCGCCGACGCCGATCTCCTGCGCGATCCGCTGGTGGATCGAGTTCGTCACTGCCGTCGTCACGGGTAGACATTCTGCCCGCTCGCGGTGACCGAGGGGTGCCGCCCCGCCCCCGAGTCACCCCCAAACGGCGATCTTGGAAATTCGGGGCTCGGAAACGAGCCCCGAATTTCCAAGATCGAGAAGGCGGGAGCTACTTGACCGCGCCGGCCGTCAGGCCGCGCTGGATGTGCCGCTGGAAGAACGCGTACACGACGATCATCGGCAGGATCGACAGCGTCAGCGCGGCGAACAGGGCCGCCCAGTCGGCCTCGTAGCCGGCCGCGGTGGAGATCCGGGCGATGCCCTGCGTGAGCACGTACTTGCTGTCGCCGCCCGCGCCCTGCATCAGCGTCACCGGCAGGATGTACTGGTTCCACTGCCCGATGATGTTGAAGATCGTGATGCTGACGAGGCCCGGCTTGGCCATCGGCACCATCACGCTGAAGAAGGTTCGGGTGTGCGAGGCGCCATCGATCGTCGCGGCCTCGGCCACGGAGTTCGGCAGCGTCTTGAAGAACGCCGTCAGGAAGAACACGGTGAACGGCAGCGAGTAGGCGATGTACACGAGGATCAGCCCGGTGAACGTGTTCAGCAGGCCGAGGTTGTACATCACCAGGTACAGCGGCACCAGCGCCAGGAACACCGGGAACGCCAGGCCCGTCACGAACATGAAGTAGATGATCCGGTTGCCCACGAACTTGAACCGGGCCAGCACGTACGCCGCCATCGAGCCGAGCAGCATCGTGCCCGCGGTGCTGCAGGCCACGACCCAGACGCTGTTGAGGAAGTAGCGGCCCACGTGGGCCTTGCTCCAGGCCCGCCCGAACGCGTCGAAACCGAACGACTTCGGCAGCGCGAACGGGCTGCCGATGAAGATCTCGGTGTTCGACTTGAACGACGCGAGCACCGTCCACACCAGCGGCGCGATCACCACGATCGCCCACACCGCGAGGGCGATGTGCGCGAGCGAGTTGAAGAAGCTGACCTCCGACCGCTTCGACTTCTTCGCTCCGGCCTCCGCCCGCCGTTCGACCCGGGTTGCGGCGTGCCGAGGCTCCACTCCTGTCGCCATCTCAGCCCCTCACAACTCGATCGTTTCGCGCCGGGTCACCCGGAGGGTGAGCGCCGCGAACGTGATCGTCAGGAAGAACAACGCGACGCCCATCGCCGACGCGTAGCCGAACTGCGAGTACGTGATCGCGTTGCGGTAGATCTCCAGGCCCAGCACCGTGGTGGCCTTGTCCGGACCGCCCTGGTCGACCGACATCACCTGGACGATCGCGAACGCGTCGAACGCCGCGATGCCCAGGTACACCCAGGCCACCTGGACCGTGTCCCACAACAGCGGCAGCGTGACCTTGAAGAACATGCTCGTCGCGGAGGCGCCGTCGAGCAGCGCCGCCTCGTAGATGTCCTTCGGAATCGACGCCATGCCGGCCGAGAACAGCACCACGTAGAAGCCGACCGCCTGCCAGACCAGCACCCCGATGATCGAGTACAGGGCCAGGTTCGGGTCGGCGAGGAACAACACCGGCCCGACCCCGACCGCACCCAACACCCCGTTGAGCAGGCCGCTGTCGTCGGGTGAGAAGACCCGTCCGAAGATCACACCGATGATGACGACGGCGAGGATCTGGGGGAAGAAGAACACCACCCGGTAGACCTTCGACCCCCAGATCCCTCGCAGCTCACCACCGCGGGTCCCACCACCCACGTTGAGCAGGAACGCGAAGAACAGCGCGATGACGATCGTGACCAGCGGCATGACGAGCAGCAGGATCCCGTGGTGCTTGACCGCTTTCCAGAAGACCTCGTCATGGAACAGCCGCACGAAGTTGTCCATCCCGGCGGGCGTGGACTGGGCGCTCACCCCGCGCCAGTTACGGGTCGCGAGATAGAACGTCTGGATGTACGGATAGATGACGAAGACCACGTAGAGCGTGACCGGTGCGATCAGGAATCCGATGACGAAGGGGTACTTGCCGCGCCGCATTGCTCACTCCGGAATCAGCGCTTGAACTTCTGGATCGAGCTGTCCTTCTTGACGTCGTCGGCGACCTTCTGCATGCGGTCGCAGAACTTGTCGGCCGTTCCGCCCTGGAACATGAGTTCGTTGGTGGCCGAGCGGCACTCGTCGTCCATCTTCTTGTACCAGTCCGGCCAGCGGTAGGAGAAGGCGTCGCTGCCGGCGGCCTTGGCCAGGTCGTTGCCGCTGGCGAAGCCGGGCGAGATCTCCAGGCCGTCGGCCGCGCCCTTGACGACGGTCATCACCTTGGTCAGCTGGGTGAAGCCCTTCGCGCCCTCCTTGGACAGCATGTGCCGCAGGTATTCCTTGCCACCCTGCGGGTTCTTGCCCTTGGACGCCGCGAAGTACATCTCGCCCGCCGCGGCGTAGATCCCGGTCACCGGAACCTTGTCCGACGTCGTGACGCTCGGGATCGGCGCCACCGCGTACTTGAAGGTGGGCGGCGTGTCCTTGGCCTGCTCGTTCTCCAGCCAGGACCCGCTCGGGTAGAACGCGATCTTGCCCTGGTTGTGCTGCAACTGCACCTCGGTGTGCTTCTGGCCGAGGTGCGCCTTGTTCATGTACTTGGCACCGATCTCCGCCCACGCGGTCGCCGCCTTCTTCACCGCGTCGTTCTTCCAGGCGCCGTCCTCGAGGTTGTCGATGTTCTTGAGGATGTCGGCCCCGCCGATCTTCGCCGCGCTCGTGAGGATCACGAGGTACTGGTAGTAGGCCGCGTTCGCGCCGGCGTACGCGTACGGGGTGATGCCGGCGGCCTTGAGCTTGTCGGCCAGGGCGGTGAACTCGGCCCAGGTCTTCGGCACGGTCCAGCCGTTCTTCTGGAACGCCGCGCTGTCGTACCACATCCCGAACACGGTGTACGCGTAGTTCAACGCGTACGGCTTGCCGTCGTAGCTGCCCTGCTCGATCGTGCCGGGCAGCAGCGTGTCCTTGACCTTCTGCCCGGAGATGTCCAGCGACGGGGCGTCGAACAGGTCGGTGAGGTCGGCGGCCTGGCCGGCCTGCACCAGCGCGCCCATGTCCATCAGCTTGGAGCCGGAGTTGTTGACCATGTCCGGCGGGTTGTTGCTGGTGAACCGGGGCTGCAGGACCGTGGAGATCTCCTCGGTCTGGGAGTACTTCACCTCGGCCTTGGGGAACAACTTCTTGTACGAGGGGATGTGCACGTCGGTGGCGTACTTGGTGCCCAGCCCGCCGTTGAAGATGACGACCTCGAGCGGCGCGTCCTCCTTGACGCCCAACGGGTTCGTCGCGCTCTTCTCGCCCGTGGCCTGATCTGGCTTGTCGTCCTCGCCGCTTCCGAGGCAGGCGCTGAGCAGGCCGGCCGCGGGGACGGCGAGGAGGCCGGCGGCAGCGGCCCGGCCGAGCAACGAACGCCGGTCGAGGCTCGGGACGTGTTCGGGGGATTCGGACATGGTGGGTCTCCTCGATTCGTGGTGGCGCACCGATCGGGTCGTGCGGTCGTCGTATCCGTGAAAGGTGGTCAGGGCTTTGCTTCCCGCGCCGTCTTGTGCCCGGCGACCGCCTGAGCGGTGCGCTGGAAGGCGGCGTGCGCGCGGTCGTGCGTGCGTTGGGCGACCGCGATGTACAGCAGGTCCAGCACCACGAGCTGGGGGTGCCGGGCGGAGAGCGCGTCTGGCCGGAACGTCGTGGCCTGGGACGCCGTGAGCAGGACGATGTCGGCCACCTCGGCCAGCGGTGAGCGGGGGAAGCTGGTCAGGGCGACGGTGGTGGCGCCGTGGCTGCCGGCCTCGGCGAGCATCTCGATGGTTTCCCGGGTCTGGCCGCTGTGCGATATGCCCAGCGCCACGTCGCCGGTGCGCAGCAGGGCGGCGCTGGCGAGTCCATTGTGGATGTCGGTCCACGCCCACGCCGCGACGCCGATGCGGTGCAGGCTGAACTGCATCTCACCGCCGACGAGTGCGCTGCCGCTGGCGCCGTAGATGTCCACTCTGGACGCTCCGGCGATCGAGGCCGCCGCCCGCTCCACCTCGGCGAGGTCGAGCAGCGCGGCCGTGTCGTGCATGGCCTGGGTGTCCGCGGCCATGATCTGGCCCAGGACGCGGGAGAGCGGGTCGGTCGGCTGGATCTCCCGGCCGATGTCGACGGTCCAGCCGGCCGAGCGGGCCATCCGCCCGGTTTCGGCGGCGATGCCGAGCCGTAGGTCGGCGTAGCCCTCGAAATCCATCGCCCGGCAGAACCGGGTGATGGTCGCCGGCGAGGTGCCGCTGCGCTCGGCCAGTTCGACGATCGTGGACCGGGCGGCGGCGGCCGGGTCGCTGAGGATGTGCTCGGCGACGCGCTGCAGGGCGCCGGTGAACTCGGGCAGCTTGGCCCGCACCCGGGCCAGCACGCTGTCCCGGGCACCGAACTCGGCGACCGGTCCGGTGCCGACCACCGACCCGTCGACCACCGCCGTCCGGGAGGTGATCACCTGGTCGGTCTCGGGCTCGATCATCGCTCACCTTCACCCTGCGTTCATGTGCTTGCGGTAAAAGTTCTTACTGAGAGGCCTCTCTTGTCAAGAACCTGGGCGAAGTTTTCACAACCGTTACCGGGCCGCCCCCAAGATCAGACGACAGAATGGCCCGGTGGGAACGGCGGGACTCCTCCTCGCCGCCGGTCAGGGCCGGCGGTACGGCATGCCCAAGGCGCTCGCCGCACGGGCCGGGCGGCGCTGGGTCGACATCGCCCTCGACGTGCTGCGCGCCGGTGGCTGCGACCCGCTCGTCGTCGTGCTCGGTGCGGCCGCCGCCGACGTCCGCGCCGCGGCCGATCTGACCGGCGCCACGATCGCCGAGAACCCGGACTGGCCCGAGGGCATCGGATCGTCGCTGCGCGCCGGCCTCGCCGCGCTCGGAGTCACCGACGCGACCGCCGCCGTGGTGCTGCTCGTGGACACCCCCGGAATCACCCCGGCCGCCGTCCGCCGGGTCACGGACGGCGCCGGCGCGGCCACCCTGGCGATCGCCACCTACGCGGGACAGGACGGCCACCCGGTGCTGCTCGGCCGCGACCACTGGCCCGGCGTCGCCGCGCTCGCGAAGGGCGACACCGGTGCCCGCGCGTACCTGCGCGCCCACCCCGACGCCGTGCTGCGGATCCCATGTGACGACATAGCGACCGGCGAAGACGTCGACTTCCGCAACCCCCCACCCCCATGATCGCGTTGATCTTGCAGTTGTGGTGCCTCACAAACATGTCCAAATCAGGACGAATTCTGGCACCATAACTGCAAGATCAACGCGATCATGGGCGGCCGGATGTGGGCGGCGGCGTTGTCGGGTGTCGTTACGCTCGCTCGGATGATCGGGTCACCGCAGTTCGACGGCGCCGGGCGGCGTGCGCCGCGCGTCGCCGCGTTCGCGCTCGCCCTCGGTTGGGCCGCCGGGCTCGTCGCGCTCGTGGCCGCGCGCGGCGGCGCGCCGCTGTCCACCGACCTCGCGGTGCGCGATCTGGTCGCGGCCAACGAGACCCGCGACGCGGTGCGCCTCGCCGCCGCGGTCACCCAACTCGGTGCCGGTCCGGTGCTGTACCCGGTGCTGCTCGCCGTCTGCGGGTGGACCGCCGCGCGCCGCCGCTCGGCCCGCGAGTTCCTGCCCGTGCTCGCGCTCGTCGCCGGGCAGGTGCTCGAGCTCGTGCTGTTCGCGACCCTGCGCCGCCCCCTGCCACTGACCGGCGTGCTCCACACCACGTTCTCCTCGGGCCACTCGGCCGCCGCCGTGCTCGGCTGGGGACTGGTGGCGTGGCAACTGGATCGCGCGCTCCGGTCGCGTCCCAGGACCAAGGTCGTGTGGGCCACGGCCCTGGCCGCGGGAGCCGTGGTCGGGGCGACGCGGGTCTATCTGGGAGTGCACTGGCTCTCCGACGCGGTGGCCGGCGTCATCGCGGGCGCGCTGCTCCTCGCGACGGGGCTGGCCGCCCTCGCGTACGTCGACGGGCGGACGCCGGCGCGGCAGCTCACCGTGCCGGTCTGGCTGCGCGCCTCGCCGTGGGCGTGGTCGATCCCCGCTGCCGCGGCGGCGCTGCCGATCGGGCTGCTGCTCGCATCGCCGCCGGGTGAGCGGCTGAAGGATCTGCTCGTGTACCACGGCGCCGGCGGCACCGCGGGCGCCGGACAGAACCTGTACGCGTTCCGCACCACGTTCTCGATGCCGTTCACCTATCCGCCGTTCGCCGCGCTCGTCGTGGAACCGTTGTCCCGCATGCCGTTGGGCGTCGCACAGACACTGTGGACGGTCGCCACGCTGGCCGCCGTCGTAGTGCTCGCCCCCGTTGCGCTGCGCCCGGTCGTCGACCGGATCGGCATGCCGCTCACGGTGACCGCGCTGCTGCTCTCGAGCCCGGTGCGCAGCCACCTGCGCTTTGGCCAGGTCGGCGTGTTCCTCGTGCTGCTGGTGGCCCTGGATCTGGTGCACCGCAAGGGCTGGAAGGGCTGGGGCCTCGGCCTCGCGATCGCCATCAAGCTGACGCCGGCCGTGTTCCTGCCCTGGCTCGCGGTGACCCGCAACGGGAAACGGCTCGGGGCGACGCTCGCCTGGGTCACCGGTGCCACCCTCGCCGGCCTGGTGCTGCTGTGGCCCAGCGCGAGCGACTACATGTTCCGCGCCTCGCGCGACACCACCCGCTTCGGCGCCAACGACATCCCGGGAAACCAGTCGGTGCGCGGGATGCTGTTGCGGCTGTTCGGACCCGACGGCGTGCAGAACGCCGAACGCGCCTGGCTGCTGTGCGCCGTGGTGCTCGTGGCGGTCGGCACGTACCAGGCGTGGCGGTGCGAGCGGTCCGGCAACCGGCTGGCGGCGGTGGGTGTCCTCGCGGCGCTGTCCGTCGCGGTGTCACCGATCTCGTGGGTGCATCACCTGGTGTGGCTGGTGTTCCCGATCGCGGCGCTGGCCGCCGCCGGGCGCTGGCGCCTGGTCGCCGCGTGGGCGACGGTGCTCGCGATCAGCTTCCCCAGCCTCGGGCACGCCCTGGGCTGGGGACTGCTGACCAACGTGCAGGGCCTCACCGCCGTCGCCGCGGTGTTCCTGCTGCCCGCGCTCACGCCATCCCCTCGCTCCCGCGAGGCGATGGCTACGACGTGACCGCCGCGCTCCGCGCGGCGATCACGTCTGTGGCTGATGGTTCGCTCGCGCTGCTCGCTCACCCGTGCAGACGGTCGACCTGACGAATCTTGTTCATCGCGTCCAGCGCCGCCACCTTGTACGACTCGGCCAGCGTCGGGTAATTGAACACCGCGTCAACCAGGTAGTCGATGGTGCCGCCGCAGCCCATCACCGCCTGCCCGATGTGCACGAGCTCGGTGGCGCCGGTGCCGAACACGTGCACGCCCAGCAGCGTCCGGTCGCCGGGCGCGACGAGCAGCTTGAGCATGCCGTGCGAGTCGCCGGTGATCTGGCCCCGGGCAAGTTCCCGGTAGCGGGAGATGCCGACCTCGAACGGGATCAGCTGGTCGGTCAGCTCGTCCTCGGTGCGCCCGACGAAGCTGATCTCCGGGATCGTGTAGATGCCGATCGGCTGCAGTTCGTGCATCGCGTGCACCGGCTCCTCGCACGCGTGGTAGGCGGCCAGCCGGCCCTGCTCCATCGACGTCGACGCGAGCGCCGGGAAGCCGATGACGTCGCCGACGGCGTAGATGTGCGGCACCTCGGTGACGAAGTGCTCGTTCACCTTGATGCGGCCGCGGTTGTCGCCGGACAGGCCGGCCGCGTCGAGCCCGAGCTCGTCGGCGAGGCCCTGCCGCCCGGCGGAGTACATCACCGTGTCGGCCGCGATCCGCTTACCGCTGACGAGCGTCGCGATCGCGCCCCGCTCGTGCCGCTCGACGGAGGCGACCTCCTCGCCGAAGCGGAAGGTCACCGACAGGTCGCGCAGGTGGTACTTGAGCGCCTCGATGATCTCCAGGTCGACGAACTCGAGCATCCGGTTGCGCCGCTCGACCACGGTGACCTTGGTGCCGAGCGCCGCGAACATCGACGCATACTCGATGCCGATCACGCCGGCGCCGACCACCACCATCGAGCGTGGGACGCGTTCGAGGTTGAGCACGCCGTCGGAGTCGACGATCGTCTTGTCGTCGAAGTCGACGCTGCCCGGCCGCGCCGGGCGGGTGCCGGCCGCGATAATGATTTTTTCCGCGCTGACCTTCGACTCGTGGGTCGTGCCGTCGTCGACGGAGATCGTGTGCGGGTCGGCGAACCGCCCCGTGCCGTTGATCACCGCCACCCGGTTGCGGGCGAGTTGGCTGCGGATGACGTCGATCTGGCGGCTGATCACGTGCTGGGTGCGCGCCGACAGGTCCTCGACCGTCACCTCCTCCTTGACCCGGTAGCTCTGGCCGTACATGTCCCGCTGGCTGAGGCCCGTGAGGTAGAGGACCGCCTCCCGCAGCGTCTTGGACGGGATGGTGCCGGTGTTGATGCACACCCCGCCGATCATCTGCCGGCGGTCGATGACACCGACCTTCCGTCCGAGTTTGGACGCGGCAATGGCCGCCTTCTGACCGCTGGGGCCGGAGCCGAGGACGAGGACGTCGAAGTCATACACGCCACCAGCGTCGCAGGCCGGCCGGCCCGAGCGCCAGCGATTCGTTGTGTCCTAAGGTCAACAACGTGGGGTATGCGCTGCAGATCCGGGTTCGGTACGCCGAGTGCGACCTCCAGGGCGTGGTGTTCAACGCCAACTACCTGGTGTACGTCGACGACATCATCGAGCGGTGGCTGACCACGGCGCTGCCGGCGGGCGATCTCGACTACATGGTCAAGAAGGCGACCGTCGAGTGGTCGGCCCCGGCACGGCGTGGCGATCTGCTCGACCTGACGGCGTCGGTGAGCCGGTGGGGCCGCACCTCGTACGACGTCGAGGTCCGCGGCGAGGTGTCCGGGACCGAGATCTTCACGGCCGTGATGACGTGCATCAACGTGGCCCCGGGCACGCACATGCCGACGCCCGTGCCCGATGCGGTGCGGGCGGCACTCGACGCGCCCGCGCGGCCCGAGCCGGCCGCCGCGCCGACCGCACCCGGCGTGTCCTGCGTGTTCGTCTGCCACGACGGCCAGGGGCGCGTGCTGCTCGCCCGCCGCTCGGCCGGCGCCCGCGACGAGCCGGGCACCTGGGACACCGGCGCCGGCGCCATCGAGCACGGCGAGTCGTTCGAGGAGGCCGTCGCGCGCGAGGTGCGCGAGGAGTACCGGGCCGAGGTCCGCAAGCTGACGACGCTGGGCGTGCGCAACGTGCTCCGCGGGCCCAGTCATTGGGTCGCCGTGGTGTTCGCCGTCGAGGTGGATCCGGAGACGGTCGAGATCGGCGAGCCGCACAAGTTCGACGAGCTCGGCTGGTTCTCCCCCGACGCCGCGCCGGAGCCCGCCCACTCGCAACTGGCCGAGACGCTCGCCCTGTTCCGGACGGCGCATCCGTGAACCCGGTCGAGATGACGGATCGCGCGGAGCTGGCCCGCTTCCTTGCCCGCCACAACGCGGATCTCGTCGCGCGCAACGGCGAGCTCGTCGACGCCACGATCCGGCCCGCGCTCGCCGTGCGGACGCCCGGCGGGGAACTCGGCGGGGTGCTGACCTACGACATCGTCGGGGACCAGTGCGAGATCCTCACGCTGCACGTCGATGAGCAGTGGTCCGGCGCGGGCACCGCGCTCGTCGGCGCGGTGAAAACCATCGCCGCCGACGCCGGATGCCGGCGGCTATGGGTGGTCACCACCAACGACAACGTCGACGCGCTGCGGTTCTACCAGCGTCGCGGGTTCCGCATCGCCGAGGTGCGGCCGGGCGCCGTCGACGAGTCGCGCCGCACGCTCAAGCCGCACATCCCGCCGACCGGCGAGTACGGCATCCCGCTCAGGGACGAGATAGAGCTGGATCAGGCGCCCGCAGCACCGGGCGCGGTGGCACCGGGGTCGCCACCACGAACGAGCTGACCGTCTGTCCGTAGCGCAGGAAGTCGTCGAGGACGCCCTCAGCCCTCAGCCGAAGTTGACGCCCTGCGCGAGGGGTAGCTCGCGCGAGTAGTTGACGGTGTTGGTGGCCCGGCGCATGTAGCCGCGCCACGCGTCGGAGCCGGACTCGCGACCGCCGCCGGTGTTCTTCTCGCCGCCGAACGCCCCGCCGATCTCCGCACCGGACGTGCCGATGTTCACGTTGACGATCCCGCAGTCCGACCCGTCGGCCGCCATGAACTGCTCGGCCTCCCGCTGGTCGGTGGTGAAGATGGCGGACGAGAGTCCTTGCGGGACACCGTTGTGCAGTGCCACGGCTTCGGCGTAGTCGCGATAGGTGAGCACGTACAGCAGTGGCGCGAAGGTCTCCCGGCGCACCAGCTCGGTCTGCGCGGGCATCCGCACCAGCGCCGGGCGCACGTAGTAGCCGCCGGCCGGCCCGTCGACCCGCTCGCCGCCGACGACCACCGTGCCGCCGTCGGCCTTCGCCCGCGTCAGCGCCTCCTGCATCGCGTCGTACGCCGCGCCCGAGATGAGCGGACCCACGAGCGTCCCGTCGACGAACGGGTCGCCGATCGGCAGCCGCCCGTACACCTCGGCGATGCGGTCGACGAGTTCGTCGGCGCGGCTCTCGTGCACGATGACCCGGCGCATCGTCGTGCACCGCTGCCCGGCCGTGCCGGCTGCCGCGAACACGATGCCGCGCACCGCGAGGTCCAGGTCCGCCGACGGGGCGACCACGGCGGCGTTGTTGCCGCCGAGTTCCAGGATCAGCCGACCGAACCGTGCGGCCACCTTCGGCGCGACGGCGGCGCCCATCCGCTCGGAACCGGTGGCGCTCACGACAGGGACCAGGCGGCTGTCGAGCAACGGCGCGGCCGCCTCGGCGCCGCCGACCACGAGCACGTTGAGGTCTTTCGGCGCGCCACATTCGATCGCCGCGCGGGCCAGCAGCGCGCTGCACGCGTGCGACGTCAGCGGCGTCAGCTCGGACGCCTTCCACACCACCGTGTCGCCGCAGACCAGCGCCAGCGCGGCATTCCACGACCAGACGGCGGCCGGGAAGTTGAACGCGGAGATGACGCCGACGACGCCGAGCGGGTGCCAGGTCTCCATCAGCCGGTGACCCGGCCGCTCCGACGGCATCGTGCGGCCCTCCAGCTGCCGGGAGAGGCCCACCGCGAAGTCGCAGATGTCGATCATCTCCTGGATCTCGCCGAGCGCCTCGGAGCGGATCTTCCCGACCTCGACGCCCACCAGGTCGGCCAGCGCCGGCTTGTGCTCGGTGAGCAGTTCCCCGAACCGCTTGACGAGCGCGCCGCGCGCCGGGGCCGGCACCGCGCGCCAGGCCAGGAACGCCTCGTGTGCCGCGTCGATGGCCGCGCGGACGTCGTCGGGACCCGATTCCGGGACGGCGAACAGGTCCTCTCCCGTGATCGGCGTGCGCGCCGTCAGCGTGCCGCCGGCGGGCAGGTCGACGCCGCAGCGGCGCAGGGCGTCGCGGGCCAGGCCGCGGAGTTCACCGGTTCGCGTCATGTCCGCACCTCGCTCCGCGACGTGCGGGCATGCCGCCGAGGCGCTCGCTCCGCTCGCGTCTCGGCTCCGCCGTGCCGGTCGATGTCCTCGCTCCGCTCGTCCATGCCACCCTTACTAGCATGAGCGACGACCTCCTTGCCGCCGCCCGCGCCGCGGAGGGTTTCATGCCCGACGACGAGGGCCGCGCGCTGTACGCGGCGGCGCGCGACGTCCCGGTCGACGGTCCGCTGCTGGAGGTCGGCAGCTACCTCGGGAAGTCGACGCTGTACCTGGCCGCCGCGGCGCGCGAGCGCAAGGGCGTCGTGGTGACCGTCGACCACCACCGCGGTTCGGAGGAGCACCAGCCCGGCTGGGAGTACCACGATCCGTCCCTTGTAGACGGTGTGACCGGCCGGATCGACACGCTGCCCGGCTTCCGCCGCACGATCGCGTCGGCCGGGGCGGAGGACGTGGTGGTCGCGGTCGTGGCGCGCGGCGAGACGCTGGCCGGGCTCTGGTCGACGCCGCTCGCGTTCGTCTTCCTGGACGGCAGCCACACCGACGAGTCCGCCCAGCGCGACTACGAATGCTGGGCGCCGCACGTCGCGCCCGGCGGCACGCTGGCGATCCACGACGTGTTCCCGGATCCCGCCGGCGGCGGCCAGGCGCCGTACCGGATCTACCGGCGCGCGCTTTCGTCCGGCGGCTTCGAAGAGCTACCCGGACGCGGCTCGCTGCGCCTGCTCCGCCGCGTCATCGGCGACTAGCCCGGCGGCCCCGAAGATGGCGCCGCGCGGGTGGACACCGGCGATCGCGTCGACGGCGAGCACCACGGCGGCGGCCGTCCAGGTGGTGCGCTCGACCGGCCAGCGCACGCCCTCGTCGAAGACCAGCCCGGTCCAGTAGGACCCGTCGTCGTCGCGGAGGTGCTGCATCGCGGCGACGCACGTCTTCGCCGCGTCGGCAGCACCGATCGCGTGCAGCGCCAGGGCGAGCTCACACGTCTCGGCGCCGGTGACCCAGGGCCGGTCGGCGACACAGCGCACGCCGAAGCCGGGCACCACGAACTCGTCCCACCGCTCGGCCAGCCGGCGCGCGGCGAGCGGGCCGCGGACCGCGCCGCCGAGCACCGGGTAGTACCAGTCCATCGAGTAGCGGCTCTTGTCGGCGAACAGGTCGGGCCTGCAGCGCAACGCGTCGGCGAGGTCGGTCGCGGCCAGTTCCCAGTCGGGCTGACCGCGGCCGAGGCGCTCGGCGATCGCGACGGCACACCGCAGCCCGTGGTACGTGCTCGCGCACCCGGTCAGCAGCGCTTCCGCAGCCGGGCCGGTCGCCGGGTCGACGGCCCACGCGATCACCCCCGACGCGGCCTGGTGCCGCACCACGAAGTCCAGCGCCCGCCGCACGGTGGGCCACAGCTCGGCCAGGAACGCCTCGTCGCCGGTCGCGAGGAAGTGGTGCCACAGGCCGACGGCGACGTACGCGGCGTGGTGCGTCTCGGCTGTGGCGGCGGCCGGCGCGCCGTTCCGGTACAGGGCCGGCCAGGAACCGTCCGGCCGCTGCTCGGCGCGCAGCCACCGGTAGGCGGCCCGGGCCCGGGCGTGCCGGCCGCCGACGTCGAGCGCCATCGCGGCCTCGACGTGGTCCCACGGGTCCAGTTGCCCGCCCGCGAACCAGGGGATCGCGCCGGACCGCTCCTGCACGGCGGCGATGCTGTCCACAGTGGACGCGACAGCGCGGGCGTCCAGGATGCCGGGCAACTCAGGCGTCACGACGGGCGCGATCCCGGCTTGCGTAGGTACAGCACCACGCTCTTGCCCAGCACCGGGTTCAGCCCGCGCTCGGCCCAGCGGGTCAACCGCGGCCGCGCGGTGATGTCCCAGACGAGTAGCTTGTGGTACGCGCGCACGGCACTCCCATCGCCTACGGCGCATTTGAGCCACCAGTACGGGCTGTGCAACGCGTGCGCGTAGCCGCGCCCGATCGTGACGAGGCCGGTCGACGCCAGCCGCGCGGAAAGCTGCCCGGTGCGGTAGATGCGCACATGGCCGCCCTCGTTGGCGTGGTACGCGTCGGAGAGCGCCCAGCAGACCCGCTCCGGGAACCAGCGCGGCACCGTCACCGCCGCCCGGCCGCCGGGCCGCAGCACCCGGGCCAGTTCCGCCATCGCGGTGCGGTCGTCGGGGATGTGCTCGAGCACCTCGGCGGCGATGACCCGGTCGAACGACTCGTCCGGGAACGGCAGCGCGCGCAGGTCGGCGCGCACGGCCGTCGCGCTGGCACACGCGGGCGCCTCCCCCGCCGCCCGGATCGCCGCGCACCACTCGCGGGTGGTGGCGAGGTCGGTGGCGTTCCAGTCGACGGCCACCACGTCGGCGCCGCGCCGGTACGCCTCGAACGAGTGCCGGCCCTCACCGCAGCCGAGGTCGAGCACCCGCATCCCGCGGCGCACCCCCAGCCGTCCATAGTCGACGGTCAGCATCAGTTCCCCCGTTCCATCGCGGCGCGGTACCAATCCACAGTGGACATCGCCGTCCGGCGCCAGGTGTAGTTGGCGCGTACCCGTTCCCGGCCGTTGGCTCCCAGCCGGGCGCGCAGGGGCGGGTCGTCGAGCAGCCGGCCGATCGCCACGGCCAGCGCCTCCGGGTCCGACGGCGGGACGTGCAGCGCGGCGTGCCCGTCCGGCCCCACCACCTCGGGCAGCGCGCCCGCCGTCGTGACGACGAGCGGCGCGCCGCAGGCCATCGCCTCCACCGCCGGCAGTGAGAAGCCCTCGAACCGCGACGGAACGACGGCGACCTCGGCCTTCCGGAACAGCCCCGCGAGGTCCACATCGGACAGTCCGCTGACGAAGCGCACCGCCGCGCCGAGGCCCAGCTTGGTGACGGCGCGCGCGGCCGGGCCGTCGGGTTTCGGTGTTCCGACCACGACCAGTTCGACGTCGCGCTCCGTGCGCAGCTTGGCCACGGCCGCGAGCAGGTCCTCCAGCCCCTTCAACGGGACGTCGGCGCTGGCGACGGCGACGATCCGACCGGGTTGGCGGGCCGCAACCGTCGGCGGCGCGAACACCTCGTCGTCGACGCCGACGCCGATGACGCTCAGCCGGTCCGCCCGCACCCGGAACGCCCGCAGCGTCTCGGCCCGGGACGCCTCGGACACGGTGCACAGCGCCGGCAGCCGCCGGGCCACCCGCCCCTGCATGCGGGTGAACGCGTACCACCGGCGCAACATGAAGCGGCGGCGCCGGTCCGGCGCCGCCGCGAGGTCGATCTCCCGATCGACGGTGATCGGATGATGGACGGTGGCCACCACCGGCACCCCGAGGCGGCGGCCCAGCCCGAGCAGCCCGTAGCCGAGGCTCTGGTTGTCATGGACGATGTCGAAGTCGCCCGGGCGCAGGGCCGCACGGACCCGCAGCGTGAACGTCAGCGGCTCGGGAAACGCGCCGGTGCACATGGTGAGCCACTCCAGCCAGTCGACGGCGTCGCGGAACTCGTTCAGCCGCGGCGTGCGGAACGGGTCGGGCTCGCGGTACAGGTCGAGGCTGGGGACCTCGGTGAGCGCCACCCCCTCGTCGAGGTCGGGCAGCGGCGGCCCGGAGAACACCTCGACCCGGTGGCCGAGCCGCACCAGTTCGCGGGACAGGTAGCGCACGTAGACGCCCTGGCCGCCGCAGAACGGCTTGCTCCGGTAGGACAGCAGGGCTATCCGCAACGACTCAGGGTGCACCGCAAGATACTATCGGCGCCGCCCGCCCGTTGCTACCCGCGAGTAGCTTCGGGTGGTCTCCGCGATCTTGGACGCTGCCACGGCCAGGGCCGTGGCAGACGTCCAAGAATGCGGGAGTGGGAGACTCGCAGGGTGCACCTGACGATTGCCCGGAACCCCGATTCGCACTCGCGGCTGCCGTACCTCATCCGAGTGCCGCTCGGATCCGGCCTGGTGTTCCGCGCCGGCGACACGTGGCCGCGCACCGCCGCCGTCTACTGCCATCCCGTCGACACCGCCGAGTGGCCGGCGGACGCCGAGGTCGTCGAGCGGGTCGCGGTCCGGTCGTGTGTACGACGCGGGGCCGCGATCGACCTCGTGCTGGACAGGGTCCGGGAGAACCGGTCCCAACTGGTGTTCACCCGGGCCCGCGGCCGCGAGGTCGTCTTCTGGCAGTCCCCGCGCACCCGCAAGCAGGCCCGGCCCAACGTCCGGCTGCCCACGGCCCGCGCCGCCGGCATCCCCGAGCTGGAGATCCTCGTCGACAGCCACGAGCGCTATCCGTACCGGTTCGCGGGCCAGCAGGTCCGGTTGGTCAGGCGGGCGCTGCCGTGCGGCGACTACGGGCTCGCTCTCGACGGGCGGCTGGTCGCGGCGGTGGAGCGCAAGTCGCTGGCCGACCTCGTCAGCAGCCTGACCGGCGGAAAGCTGCGCTACGCCGTTGCCGATCTGGCCGCGCTGCCGCGCGCCGCGCTGATCGTCGAAGAGCGGTACTCGCAGGTCTTCACGCTGGACCGGGTGCGGCCGAGCACGGTCGCCGACGGGCTCGCCGAGCTTCAGGTGCGCTGGCCGAACGTCCCAATCGTGTTCGTGGACACCCGCGCGCTGGCCGAGGAGTGGACGTACCGCTTCCTGGCCGCGGCGCAGGCCTGGGCGCAGACCGAGGACGAGGCGGCCGCCCGGATCGGACCCGCGTTGGGCACGGCCGACAATGAGCTCTCCGGGGCACCCGCGGCACCGGCGCCGTCGACGGCCGAGGTCCGCGCGTGGGCGCGCTCAGCCGGCCTGACGGTGCCGGACAAGGGCCGCCTACGCCCGGAGATCTGGGCCGCCTGGCACGCCCGGACCGCCGATCAGTAGACCGCGGTCGAGTGGGTGCCATCACGCCCACTCGGGACCGAGATCGCCGGTGGCCCATTGGTGGGCCGTGCCCTGATGCAGGGCGGCGTAGACGCGGTCGCGTAGGCGGTTGGCGTCGGCGGCCGTCAGGGTGCGCTCGTGGTCGCGGACCACCAGGCGCACCAGCAGGTTCTTCTGCCCGCGCCGCACGCCGAGGCGCTCGCGCGCCGCCGCCGGCAGATCCTCGTACGGCGTCTCCGAAAGCACCGCGATCTCCTCGACGGCGTCGGCGTCCGGACCCAGGACGGCCCGCACCCGGTCGCCGACGAGTTCCGGTGTGAGATCGGCGTCGGCGGCGATGGACAGGTCGCGGCGGATCGGCGGCATGCTCGACACGGACCGGTACGGGCGCAGATCGGTCATCTGGACCGCCACTCTCGGGTCCGTCGAGCGCAGCAGCCGGATGTCGTCCATTCCCTTGGACAGCATGGTGAGCCTGTCAAGCCCGAGACCCATCGCCAGGCCGCTAGCGGTGCGCGGCAGCCCAGCCGCGGCCAGCACCTCCGGGTGGGCCAGCCCGCACTCGCCGACCTCCACACCGTCCACATAGATCTCCCGACCGTCCATTGTGTACGGATGCGGGCTGGGCGGCGTGTCGATGGCGCGCGCGGGCAGGACGGACCGCACCACAACCCCGATCATCTCGACCAGGTCGGCCTCACCGAGCGGCGCGCCGTCGGGGCGCACGCGCCACAGGTCCAGTTGATGCGGCTCCCCGACGTGGTGGCGGTCGATGACGTCGCGGCGATAGCACACCCCCGGTACACAGAGGACGGTCTCGGCGCTGATCTCCCGCAGCAGCCCGGGAATGTGCGCGGTGGTGTGCGCCCGCAGCATCCGCCCGTCGCCGAGATAGCGGGTGTAGCGCCGGTCGCGGGCGGCGGCGTCCGGCGAGTAGCGCAGGGCGTCGTAGTTGTCGTGAACGGTGACGACGCGCTGGCAGCGGGCCACCCTAACCGGCACCGCCCAGGCCGTCGCGAGAGCGGAAGCGATCGTGGCGACGATCTCCTGCATGGCGTGCGGGCCGGCGGCGGGGTCGCTGAGGTCGCGCAGTTCCAGCGCGCGGGCGAGTTGGTCTGACGGCAGGGACATGACGGCACCTCGGGTATCGGACGGCGGCGGTCGGGGACACAGAAACGCCCCGGACCGGGGGCCGGGGCGTCACACCGCTGTGCGATTACGAGGTCAGCGCCGTCTGCCAGCCACCCGGGTCCGGGGGCCGGTAAATCGACGGGCTGAGCGGGCCATGCGTCAACTCTGCCGCACCGTCGGCACGCTGTCGAGCGAGATGCCGAAATGCCGACGGTAGGCGTCGAGGATCTCGGCGTCGGTGTGCAACGTCGTCTCCTGCTTGCCCGTGTCACCGGTAATTATCAGTGTGCTTCCGCTGAGGGTCACGCGGCCGGTGTCGGTCAGCCGCGAGCACACCAGCGAGCGGGTGAAGTGCGACTTCGGCGACGTGCGGTGCCACCAGCAGGTCGGCTCGAAGTCGGCCAGTGTGCGCGGCCTGGTCTCCAGCCGGTACTCGCGGGCACCGTTCAACAGCACCGTGAGATCCCCGTCCGGTTCCGACGTGACGAGGAACGTGCCGGCCGGGTCCTTCTGCTCGCCGCGCTCGGCGAGCCGGATCGGGCGGTGGCTGAACCGGCCGAACCCGACGTCGACGAGCCACGGCTCCCCGTCGACGTCGACGCGCAGCGCGAGGTGGTCGAACGGCGGGCCGAAGCCGTCCGGGGTGGCGGCCCGGGCGCAGAGCAGGGTGACCTCGTACCCGAGCGCGGTGAGCAGCGCACCGAACGCGCCGTTGAGCTCGTAGCAGAAGCCGCCCCGGTTCCGCTCGACGATCTTGTCGACGAGCGCCTCCGGCGTCAGATCGATCGGCTCCTCGAGATGGACGCTGAGGTTCTCGAACGGCACCGCGTGCAGGTGCCGCTCCTGCAGTTCGGCCAGCCTGGCGACGTCAGGCGCACCCCCGTCGGGGGGAAACCCGACCCGGTCGAGGTATCGCGCCACCCGCCGCTCGTCCATACGAAGATCGTACCCCGTCGATCTTGGACGCCTGCTACCGCTGGAGCGGTAGCAGGCGTCCAAGATTCAGCGGATCAGAACGCGAACGCCTGGAACTCGGCGATGCGAACGTGCGTCGCGAACGCGCTGTTCGCGGTGCAGTCGGTCGCCGCCCTCGGGTCGTTGTCCTGCTCACCGGCGTAGCGCGGGTTACCGGTGCACTGGCTCGAGACCACCTCGATGCGCAGGTGCGTGGCCCGCACCGGCGCGAAGCTGAACGTGCGCAGGTTCAGCTGGGGTGCCGTGGGGCGGAACGCCCCGGCCGGGAACGCGTCCGACGGGCTGCGGTACACCTGCCGGAAGTTCGACGGCAGGGAGCAGTCCGACACGGCCGCGTTGCAGGCCGAGACGGTGAACGCGCGCAGCGCACTGAACCTGTTCTGCGGCCCACCGTCCACATCGGAGGGATCCTGCGGCCGCAGCAGCGCGCTGACGTTGACCCGGCTCACCAGCTGCGGCGCGTCCCCCGCGAGATCCACGGTGACCCGCTTGCCGGCGACGCCGTCGAGCGAGGCCCAGTTCGTCGCCTCGGTGTCGTCGCCGAGCTTGTCGGCGTTGACTCCGTCGCCGGACAGCACCGCGCCCGACGTCGTCGACGCCAGGTTGCGGGGCAGGTTCAGCGGCAGGCTCTGCGCCCGTCCGGGCAGGACGAACCAGTTGAACTTGCGGAACCCGAAGCCGGGACCGCCGGCCGTGAACGAGTACTGCTGCCCGCCGACGATCTGGAACGTGTCGGGCAGGTCGGTGTTCGGGTCGGTGTCGGCCACGGGCACCGCCCGCGCCTCGTAGTCGCCGACGTACAGCCGGATCGCGCCGCCCGCCGAGTCACCGACGGTCCGCAGCGTCACCGTGGCGTTCTGCGCGTACGGCGACGCGAAGCTCGGCACCGGATCCGGGTCGCTCGCGCCGTTGGTGCTGGCGTCCTGGCCCATGCCGGACTGCGCGAACGCGTTCCAGATGATGTCCTGGTTGGCCCCGCCGAAGCGGACCAGGTCGGCCGCCAGCATGTTGTCGCGCATATCGAGCATGCTGACCTGGCTGGCCGCCTGCAGCAGGAATGAGTCGAACACCAACTGCACCCAGCGCCTGTTGCCCGGGCACGCGTCGGCCTGCACGAGTCCGGCGGCGCACTGCTCCTGCAACTGCGGGCTGCCGGCGCCGTACCGCTTCAGGAACTCGGCCCGGACCCGGTAGTTGGTCGCCACCCAGATCTCGCCGTCGGCGTGCACCTCCTGCCCGGGCATGTCGAATGCGTAGTCGGAGTAGTTCAGCGGGCTCTTGCTCATGTCGTAGTCGCGGATGCCCGTTTCGTTGTTGCCCGTCACGTAGGCACCGGTGACGAACGGCGTGTTGCCCGCCGGCCGGTAACCGTGCTCGGACAGGTACTCCATCGCCATCAGGTCGCCCCAGGCCTCGCCCATCGCGCCGCCCTGGGTCCCGCCGATGCCGGCGTCCGGGCCGGCGATCATCCGGTTGGTGATCGCGTGGGTGTACTCGTGCCCGATGACGGTCATGTCGTAGTCGCCGTCGACGCACGGCGGGTACGCCGCGCCGGCCACCGGCTGCCACAGGAACATGTTCGTCAGCGGCGGCTGGCCGTCGCGTCCGGTGCCCTGGTTGGCGTTGTTGCGACTGCCGCCGATCGCGTTGGACTGCGCCCGGCCCTGCTCGGCGTCGCCGCCGAGACCCGCGCCGGACACGTTGACCACCTGCATGTTCCAGGTGTCCTCGGTGAACCCGAGCCGGAAGGCCCAGTCGTGCATGCGGTTGTGCATCGCGAACAGGTTGGTCACCGCGGCGTCGGCGTCGTTGCGCTGGGCCGAGGTGAACGTGGCCGGGTCGCAGCGGGCGCGGTGCCACTGGTCGGTGAACGGGTAGAGGTAGTTGCGGTCCGGGCTGGTGGTGGCCGGGAACGTCGGGTTGCCGGCGCCCCACGACACGACGTTGTTGGCCGAGTTGCCCGACGAGGTCAGCGTCGGCTGGCCGGTGGTGAGGTTGACGTCCCACGCCTGGCCGGTGGCCGGGTCGACGACGGTGCGCACGCAGCCGGGCTTCGGGTTGAGGCACCAGCGCACCCGGGTGTCGGCTCCGCTGGCCGTCGGCGTCGCCGGGAACACGGCCCACTGCGGGTTGTCGGAGTCGAAGTCGACGTTGTCCTCGCGCACGAGCACGCCACCGGTGCGCGCGTCGACATAGGTGGTGTACGCGGCCGGGTCGGCCTGGTCGGTCGAGGCGAACGACACCGCGTAGGCGGCCCGTGGACCCTCCAGCGGGGTCGGCACGGCGACGAGCCGCACGTCGGCGGTGTCGACCTGGAAGGTCCCGAGGCCCGCGTCGGCGAGCGCCGCGGACACGGCTTGCGGCGCGTCGAGGGTCGGTGCTTGCGGTGCGCGCGTGTCCCGCGCGAGCGACGAGGTGACGCGGACGACCGAACCGCCCGCGACGAGCACAGACACCAGACCGTCGTAGCCGGCGGCGAGATCGCCGTAGCGCTGGCGCAGCAGCACGACCGTGCCGGCACCGACCCGGCGCACCAACAGCGTGTCCATTGTGGACACCGACTTCTCGTCGAGGCCGAACAGGTCGGAGTTCTGGGCGATGTACTGGCGGGCGGCCGTCTCCGGGTCGGCGGCAAGGCCGCCGGCGACAGACTTCGACTTCACCGCGGGGCTCAACGACTCCGGGGTCCCGAGCTTGTTCCAGCGCACGGCACCCTGGGCGCTGGCGACCGAGCGCTGCCGTGCGGTCGGCGCGGCAGAGCCGAGCCGGTTGTCCTTGTCCCGCGCGGCGTGCCCGTCGGACAGGTCTTTCGCCGGTTGCCCCACCGGCGCCGTGGGCCGCGGGTCGGCGGCCGCCGGGTCAGCGATCACACCGACGCTCACCACGAGCGCCGCGACCGCCAGCACCGCGACCGTTGGTCGTGTTCTCCAGCCGGATGTTCGCACGTTGTGTCCTCCCCTGGGCGAATCGGTAGATTCAGATGAATCACTACCGGAGCCAGGAAGTGGCCACAAGGAAGCCCGCTACGCGCGCGGGTGCATGAAAGGGCATACATGATCTTGGACGTCTGCTACTGCTGGCGCAGTAGCAGACGTCCAAGATCGAGGAGGAATCCGACCCTACGGGAGGGCCAGCGGGACGACCTCGGGGGCGCCCAGCCGCGTCGCGTCGGCGGTGGCGTCGTCCGGCTGCTCCTGGCTCGCCCGCTCGGCCTCGACCCGGAGCCGGTAGTGCTCCATCTCGCGGTCGATCTGCTCCACGGTCCAGCCGAGCACGCCACCCATGAGTTCGGCCGCCGCCCGCGACGCCTGGATGCCCCGGTCGAAGGACTCGATGTAGATCCGGGTCCGCCGGGTCAGGACGTCCTCCAGGTGGCGGGCACCCTCGTGCGACGCGGCGTACGCGATCTCGGCCCGCAGGTAGTCCTCCGCGCCCTCGAGCGGCTCGCCCAGCGTCTTGTCGGTGCGGACGAGGTCCAGCACCTCGTCGACGAGCGAGCCGTACCGCCCCAGCAGGTGCTCGACCCGGGCCACGTGCAGCCCGGTGTCGGACGCCAGCGCGCGGCGCTGGTTCCACATCGCGGTGAAGCCCTCGGCGCCGAGCAATGGAACCCGTTCGGTGCAGGAGCGCGGCACCGAACCGCCCAGCCCGTGCGCGGCCGTGTCGACGGCGTCCTTGGCCATCACCCGGTACGTGGTGTACTTGCCGCCCGCCACGACGACCAGACCCGGCACCGGGCTCGCCACCGTGTGCTCGCGGGACAGCTTCGACGTCGACTCCGACTCGCCGGACAGCAGCGGCCGCAGGCCCGCGTAGACGCCCTCGACGTCGGCCCGGGTCAGCGGCGTGATGAGTACCTTGTTGACCTCGTTGAGCAGGTAGTCGATGTCGGTGCTGGACGCGGCCGGGTGCGCCTTGTCCAGCGACCAGTCGGTGTCGGTGGTGCCGATCAGCCAGTGCCGGCCCCACGGGATCACGAACAGCACGCTCTTCGTCGTGCACAGGATCAGCCCAGTGCGGGACTGGATCCGGTCGCGCGGCACCACGAGGTGGATCCCCTTGGACGCGCGCACCTTGAACTGCCCGCGCTCGCCGACCAGCGCCTGCGTGTCGTCGGTCCACACGCCCGTCGCGTTGATCACCTGCCGGGCGCGGACCTCGTAGATCGTGTCGTGCTCGAGGTCGCGGATCTTGACGCCGGTGACCCGCTCCCCTTCGCGGAGGAAGCCGATCACCCGGGTCCGGGACGCCACGTATGCGCCGTAGGCGGCGGCCGTGCGCACCAGGAACATCGTGTGCCGCGCGTCGTCGACCTGGGCGTCGTAGTACTGCAGCGCCCCGACCATCGAGTCCTTCTTGAGGGCCGGCGCCTCCCGCAGCGCCATCCGGCGGGTCAGGTGCCGGTGCCGGGGCATCCCGCGGTGCACGCCGGTCGAGGCCATCGCGTCGTAGAGCGCAACGCCGGCGCCGGCGTACAACCGCTCCCAGCCCCGGTGCTGCAGCGGGTAGAGGAACTTGACCGGCCGCACCAGGTGCGGCGCGAGCCGCTGCAGGAGCAGGCCGCGCTCGCGCAGCGCCTCCCGCACCAGCCCGAAGTCGCGCTGCTCGAGGTAGCGCAGCCCGCCGTGGACGAGCTTCGAGCTGCGCGACGAGGTCCCGGACGCGAAGTCGCGCGCCTCGACCAGCGCCACGTTGAGCCCGCGCGTGACCGCGTCCAGCGCGCAGCCCGCAC
>Ga0111539_10000780_pt1 | contig 41428 bp, 31 predicted proteins | sample RhiMethybrSRZTD1_FD_79667 | JGI IMG/M metagenome (GOLD analysis project Ga0111539, IMG submission 79667) | Populus rhizosphere microbial communities from Tennessee, USA - Rhizosphere MetaG P. TD hybrid SRZTD1 (version 2) (version 2) | ecosystem: Host-associated > Plants > Roots > Rhizosphere >... | reverse complement strand
GGCCTGCTCTGGGCGGGGAGCGATGACGGCCTCGTGCATATCTCGCGCGACAACGGCAAGACGTGGACGAACGTCACGCCGAAGGACTGGCCGGAGGGCTGCATCAACTCGATCGATCCGTCCGCGCACGATCCCGCGCGCGCGACGGTCGCCATGTATCGCTACCGGCAGGGGGACCAGGCGCCGTACCTCTATCAAACAAACGATTACGGCAAGACCTGGCGCCGGATCGCCGACGGCAGGAACGGCATTCCAGCGACGCACTTCACGCGCGTCGTCCGCGAAGACACCAGCCGCAAGGGGCTGCTCTTCGCCGGCACTGAGTTCGGGCTGTACGCCTCGTTCGACGACGGCGCGAGCTGGCAGTCGATGCAGTTGAACCTGCCGATCACGCCGGTCACGGACCTGCTCGTCTACCGCGACGATCTCATCGTCGCGACGCAAGGACGCGGGTTCTACATTCTCGAGAACATGTCGGTGCCGCGGTCGATCCGTCAGGGCCCCACGCCCGCGGCGACGCTGCTCAAGCCGGAGGACGCGTATCGGACCGGCGGCCAGTTCCCGACGCCGACGTTCTACTACTGGCTCAGGGACGCGCCGACGGCGCCGGTCACGGTCGAGGTCACCGATGCCCAGAACAAGTCGCTGTTGAGCCTGACCGTCCAACCCGGCGCGCAGGCGCCTGAACCGGCGGCAGCCGCGGGCGGCGGCGGGCGCGGCGGTGGCGGTGGTGGCGGCCGAGGCGGCGGCGGAGGCGGGGGAGGCGCCGGCGCGGGCGAGGATCCCGAGGCTGGCGGCGGTCAGCGAGGCCGAGGTGCCGCGCCAACCGGGCCAGGCGGGTCGGCCACAGCCGTGCAGGGCATGAACCGCGCCGTCTGGACGAACCTGCGCCTGCCGAGCCCGTACACCGTGCCGCAGGGCGTGGTGATGTGGGGCGCCAATGCGGGGCCGCTCCAGGGGCCGCGCGTGCCGCCCGGGATCTACACGGTCAAAGTCTCAACCGGCAGCTGGTCCGAATCGCAGACGTTCCGGTTGAAGACCGACCCGCGGTACGCGCAGGTCAGCGACACCGAGGGCGCCGAGCAGCTTCGCCTGGCGCAGGAGGTCAGCGGCCAGGTCAAGACGCTGTATGACGATCTCGCCCGGCTGCGCGACGCGAAGAAGCAGGCGGCCGACCTCGCGGCCAAGTCCGGCGCCGGATCGCCGATCGCGGCCGCGGCCAAAACGCTCACGACGCGCATCGAGGCCGTCGAGGGCGACATGACCCAGATGCGCGGCGAGGGGGGCCAGGACTCGCTCAATTTCCCGGGCCGGCTCGACAACCAGCTCCTCGTGCTCTACAGCAACATCGTCGGCCCCGATCGCCGCCTCGGCTCGCCGGTCACCGAGCGATACAAAGACCTGAAGCCCGAAACCGATCAGGTGCTTCGCCGCGCGGCCGAGACGCTCAAGACAGACATCGCGACGTTCAATGCGGTGGCGACGAAGGCGGGGATAGTGGGGATTGTTATTAAGTGACTCTGGCGGTTCCGAGGTTCCGGAGTTCCGGAGTTCCGGAGTTCCGGGGTTCCGGAGTTCCGAGGTTCGGGTTCCGAGGCTCACTCGCACCAAGAACCGAACTCCGGAACCCCGGAACCCCGGAACCCGCAACTGTCGTTATACTTCCCTGATGCTCGTTGCCCGCCGCTTCGTATTGAGCGGTCGCGTTCAGGGCGTGGGGTTTCGTTACTTCGTCGAGGAAGCCGCGGCCGTCGAAGGTCTGACCGGCTGGGTGCAGAACCTGGCCGATGGGCGAGTGGAAGCGTTCGCGCAGGGCGATCGCGAGGCCGTCGAGCGGTTCGAACGGAAGATCCGGCGCGGACCGGCCGGCGCCCGCATTGACGACGTGACGACGACCGACGAAGAGGCCGCCCCGGATGAACCGTCTGGATTTCGCATAAGGCCGTAAGTGACCCGAGAGGAGCTGATGGACACGCTCAAGACGAGGATCCGGCACGTGCCGGATTTTCCCAAGCCCGGCATTCTGTTCTACGACGTGACGACGCTGCTGAAGGATCGCGAAGGATTCAAGCTCGCGGTCGAAGCGATGGCCGCACCGTATCAGTCCGGCGGGGTGGACCTGGTGGTCGGCATCGAAAGCCGCGGGTTCATCTTCGGATCGGCGATGGCCGACCGCCTGAAGACCGGCTTCGCGCCGGTGCGCAAGCTCGGCAAACTGCCGTCGAAGACGCGGCGCGCGTCCTACGCGCTCGAGTACGGCGCGGACTCGCTCGAGATCCACGAGGACGCCGCGACAGAAGGGCAGCGCGTGCTGATCGTGGACGACCTGCTTGCGACGGGCGGCACGGCCGCGGCGACGGTCGGACTCGTTCGCGGCCTCGGCGCGGACGTTGTCGGCGTACAGTTTCTGATCGAGTTGACGGCGCTCGGAGGAAGATCGAAGCTCGCAGGGGAGAACGTCGGCGCTGTACTGCAATACTGAGGTCCCTTCAGAGTTCGAAGTTCGAACTTCGAAGTTCGAAGTTCCGTAAGTGCGCCCGTAGCTCAGATGGATAGAGCACCGCCCTCCTAAGGCGGGGGTCGCCCGTTCAACTCGGGCCGGGCGCACCACAATTCGTGAAAGTTTTCGCCTGATCACATCCATTGATGACTCGCCTTGACATCCTAGGTGGAGAAGCCTATCGTCGACACCTAGGATGTCTACTAAAGCGGAACGCGACCGGATTGAGCTGCTGCAGGGCACGCTGGATCTCCTGATCCTGCGGACGCTGCGGCTCGGACGCACTCACGGACACGCCATTGCCAAAGCCATCGAACGTGGATCAGACGACGTGCTGCAGGTTGAGCAAGGATCGCTGTACCCGGCCTTGCACCGTCTGATGAAGCGAGGGTGGATTGCATTCGACGACGGCACGTCGGACAACAACCGGCGCGCCAAGTTCTATTACCTGACCTCCAAAGGCCGCAAACAACTCGCGATCGAGACCAGCCGGTGGGACAAGCTGGCGGGCGCCATCGCCCGTATCCTCCGCCCTGCAGCCCAGGAGTGAGGATGATGACTCGCGACAAACGAGCGCTGGATGGTGTCGACGAGGACATCAAGGATTACATCGAGCGCCAAACTCAGGACAACATCGACGCGGGAATGGCGCCCGAGGAGGCACGCCGTCAGGCGATGCTCAAGCTTGGCAACGTTGCGCTCGTGAAAGAGGACACGCGCGCGATTTGGGTATCGCGACGACTGGACGAGACGCGCCAAGATGTCCGCTACGCATTGCGCGCGATGCGCAGGACTCGTGGGGCCACCATCGTGGGCATTCTCATCATGGCGCTCGGGATCGGGGCGAACACCGCCGTGTTCAGTGTCGTGCATGCGGTGCTTCTCAACCCGCTGCCATACCCGGATCCGGACCGGATCGTCACGCTGACCTACCTCTCCACCGGTGGCAATGCCTCGGGCGAACGGTCGAGACAAGTGTCGGTGCCGGACTTCCTGGACTGGCAGACGCAGAGTGCCTCATTCGACTCGATGGCGTACTACACCTCGGGGCGAACTTCGGTCATGGCTGGTTCCGTCGCTGAGTACGCCGTACTGACGACGGTGACCGAAGAGTTCTTCCGCGTCTTTGCGGGACAGCCCTCTGTGGGACGGTCGTTCAGCCGCGAGGAGGCAAGGGAGGGCGGCGCGGGGGCGGCAATGATCAGCGACCGCTACGCCCGGCAGCAGTTCGGCGAACCTGCACGTGGGCTTGGACGCACTCTGCGGCTGGGCAATCGATCCGTACGCATCGTCGGCGTGATGCCACCGGCATTCGACTTTCCGGTGGCCACCGACGTCTGGTTCACGGCGGTTGGCAGCCGGGCTCAGCTGCACCGGCGCGGCAACAACTTTCGCGCAATTGCCCGATTGAAGGCAGGCGTCAGCGTTGAACAGGCACACACCGAAATGACAGGAATTTCGGAGCGTCTGGGAGAGCAGTATCCCGACACGAACAAGAATGTGCGCGTCATCGTGACGCCTCTTCAGCGCGAGATGGTCGGCGATGTCGAGTCCATGCTGTACCTCCTGCTTGGCGCGGTCGCCCTTGTTCTCCTGATCGCCTGCGCGACGATGGCGACGCTACTGCTGGCCAAGGCGACGGCACGCATTTCGGAAATGTCGGTTCGCGCGGCGCTGGGCGCAAGCCGCTCGCGGATCGTGAAGCAGATGCTGGTCGAGGCGTCCGTTCAGGCGGTTGCCGCCGGGACGATCGGCGTACTGATCGCGATCTGGGGCACCAGAACACTGGTGGCTTTCTCGCCGCCCGATGTACCTCGTCTCGACGAGGTCGCGGTCAATGGCAGCGTGCTCCTGTTCACGCTGGCCCTCTGCGCGCTCGTCAGCTTTCTGTTCGGACTGCCCCCGGCGCTGCAGGCAGCTCGTGCGGACGTGAATGAGCCGCTGCGCCTCAGCACCGGCCGAATCTCGGGCGGCGGGCGGAGCCGCACGCGCGAGGGACTCGTTGTTGCCGAAATCGCGCTGGCGGTCGTCCTCGTCGCGACCAGCGCGCTGCTCGTCAGAAGTCTCGTGGCCCTCCAGCAGGTCCCACTCGGATTTCAGCCGGCCAACGTGCTCCTGATGCAGGCAACGGCGCGGCCAAACGGTTCGGACTGGAGCGTCAGCCGTGCGTTCTTCGAGGGCGTGCTCGGTGATATCTCGCAGCTGCCGGGTGTCGTGGCCGCCGGCGCCATGATGGGACCGCCGGGAAACGTCGAATCCGACAGCGGCTATTGGGTCGATCGGCTGCCAAAGGAGTCGGCGCTGAGCGCCGCGCGTCCCGCCGCGATGAACGTCATCGCGCCCGGCACGTTCGCGGCGCTCGGGATCCCAATCCGCCAGGGGCGAGACTTTCACGATGGCGACCGAGGCGGCCGCCCCCAGGTCGTGATCATCAATGAGGCGCTGGCGCGGGCCGCGTTTCGCGAGCGGGATCCGATCGGTCGCGTCATTATTGCTGGATTCGATTCGATGGATCCGATGACGATCGTCGGCGTGGTCGGCGACGTGCGGCAGTACGGGCCGGCTCGAGAACCGCAGCCGGAAATCTACATGCCGTACCAGCAACACTTCTACAACGGCGCGACGCTCTTTGTCGTCGTGAGAACGGCGACGGATCCGACTGCGCTTGGTCCATCGATCCAGCGGAAGGCCCGCGACCGCTCGCCCGAGGTTTCGGTGCGTCTCACGACACTGGACGCACTTCTGGCCGAGCACGTCGCGACACCGAAATTTCGGGCCTGGCTGTTGAGTCTCTTCGGCGCGGTTGCGCTGTGCCTCGCGATGGCGGGTGTGTATGGTGTGATGTCGTTCGTGGCCGGGCAGCGCTCGAAGGAAATCGCCGTGCGGATGGCGCTCGGTGCAGGCGCGGGCAGCGTCTTGTGGCTGGTGCTCAACCGCGGATTGAAGATCACCGCCATCGGGCTCACCGCAGGCGTGCTTGGCGCCCTCGCATCCACGCGCCTCGTCAGCGGCATGCTATTTCAAGTCCAGCCACATGACGTGGTGACGTACGCGGGTGTCGTGGGGGCACTTGGCCTCTTCTCGCTCTTGGCGACCTACCTGCCGGCACGTCGAGCCACGCGGATTGACCCCCTCCTCGCGCTTCGTCAGGAGTGAGGCGAATCCCGCGCCGCTCTTCGGCCACCGAGCGGGCATTCAGGCGGCCAGCGCTGCCCGCTCGCGGTCGCCTCATCCGGGAACGGCACCGCTGTTAGCGTCCGAATCGCCAGACCACACCGAGACTGATGCGGGCGTGGCTTTGCATTCGCCGTTCGCTCGGGATCGTGGCGAGCTCCGTGTTCGTGGTGACCGTCGGCCGTGACAAGAACGTCGGATTCCAGTCGATCGACGTTCGGAACTGAAGACGATGCGCGAGCCTGACGTCGAAACCGCCGCCAAATGTCGCGGCGAGTCCGACGTCCGAGAGATGGTCGGTGTACGACAGAGTGGGCGGCTGCCCGAATGGCGTACTGGTGACGAGGATGAGGGTGTCGGGCAGTGTGTTGGGATTCGCCACGTACTCGACGTTATTCCCCGCAAGCCTGAACGTCGAGCTCGATCGCACCGCGCCGACGAGCACGTGAGCGAACAGCGCCGTTCGCTGGCGTTCCCGAGCCGTGATCACCGGACCCGCCACGACGTACAGGGCGCTCGCATCGTCCTCGAACGCGAGACTGACCGCGCATGTCGTGGAGGGCTGGCAGAAGGAAGCCGTTCCACGAAACGGATCGGTGTACCGCGACACGCTGGCCTTCACGCCGAAGTGTCCGCGCAGCCCTCGCTCGATCGAAGCCTCGAATCCGAACGGGCCACTGCCGAGGCTGAGGAACGGCGCGACAGCCTGGTCAACGATGATCGCGAATGGCAAGTTCGCGACGTAGTCGGCATTGACCGAATAAGCGCCAAAGACCCGCGTCGTTGGCGCAGGCGCGGAGCTCTGAGCGGAGGAAACCGCCGGCCAGCAGAAGAGGCCGGTGGTCGCGACAATCCTGAATTTACGAAACATGGTGTTCAGACGTCGTCTTGATGTCCCTGGTCGGTACTGAACCCTGCGCAAGGCAGCGACGAAGTGCGCTACGACCGAGATCTGCAACGTGTGGGAAGCCCCGCGGGCCACGGCGCCGGGAGTAGAATCCACAGCACGTGTCCCTCCCTCCTGACGACTGGCCGCGCCTCAAAGACGTGTTCGCGGCCGCGCGGGCGCTGCCGAGGGACGAGCGCCCCGCGTACCTCGCGGCGGCCTGCGACGGCAACGACGCGCTGCGCCACGAAGTGGAATCGCTCCTGTCGTCGGACGGGCGCGCGAAGAGCTTTCTCGAGGCGCCAGCGGTGGTGCTGGGCGACGACACCAGGGTGACAAGGAACCTCGAGGGACACCGCATCGGCCCGTACGAGATCGCGTCGCGAATCGGCGCGGGCGGGATGGGCGAGGTCTACCAAGCCCGCGACACGACGCTCAATCGCCAGGTCGCGATCAAAGTCCTGCTGCCCGCCGTCGCCAGCGATCCCGATCGCCTCGCCCGCTTCCGGCGAGAAGCGCGGGTGCTCGCGTCGCTCAATCATCCGCACATCGCGCAGATTCACGGGTTCGAAGACGCCGACGGCGCACACGCCCTGGTGATGGAGCTGATCGAGGGCCCGACGCTCGCCGATCGGATCGTGAGCGGGGCGATTCCCATCAACGAGGCGCTCGCTATCGCGTCGCAGATCGCGGACGCCCTCGAAGCCGCGCACGAGCGAGGGATCATCCATCGGGACCTGAAGCCCGCGAACATCAAAGTCCGCGAGGACGGCACGGTGAAGGTGCTGGACTTCGGGCTGGCCAAAGGCCTCGACGTCCCGAGCAGCGCGGGGATGGACGTGATGCACTCGCCGACGCTGAGCGCGCATGCGACCGAGACCGGCGTCATCCTCGGGACGGCGGCGTACATGAGTCCCGAGCAGGCGCGGGGCAAGGCCGTGGACCGGCGCGCAGACCTCTGGGCATTTGGCTGCGTCCTCTACGAGATGCTCACGCGGGAACGGGCGTTTGACGGCGACACTCCCACCGATGTGCTGGCGGCGGTCGTGACAGCCGAGCCGGACTGGACGAGGCTGCCGGCCGGGACGCCCGCAGCGATTCGCACGTTGCTCCGGCGGTGTTTGGAAAAGAACCGCGCGCGCCGGCTTGATTCCGCCATCGCGGCACAGTTGGAGATCGACGACGCGCTGGCGACTCCGGCGGCTCAGACGGTCGTGGACTCTGAGCGGATCCGATCGCCGGAGACAGCCGCGCCGCCTTCGGACCGAGCCGCATTGAGACGTCGACCGCGGCAATGGACAGTGATCGCGGGCCTCGCCGTTGTCGCGGTCCTGGTCGCGGCGGGTGGTGTCTGGCGCCTCTGGCAACGGGATTACTTCTGGCAGAACCCGCTGGCCAACGCCACGGTCGAACGACTGACCGACTTTGAGGGCGACGAGGTCGACGCGGCGATCTCGCCGGATGGAAAGTTCACGGTGTTCCTCTCCGGCCGTGGCGGCCCGATCGATGCCTGGGCCAGCCAAATCGGCAGCGGCGAGTTCGAAAACATCAGCAAGGGCCATTCGATCGGCTACAACGGGACGACCCGCTACACCGGATTCTCGGGTGACGGTGCGCAGGTGTGGTTCATGCAAGCGCGACAACAGAAGGGATTGAACTCGTCATGGATAGCGCCCGCCCTGGGGGGCACGCCGCGGCCCTTTTTGGACCCTGGGATGAATCCCACCTGGTCGCCCGATGGAAAGAGCCTTGCTTACCACACCAACGATGACGGCGACCCCATCTTCATCGCGGACCGGAACGGCAGCAATCCCCGACGGATATTCGTGGCACAGCCGGGGGTTCATTGCCACTATCTGACGTGGTCGCCAGATGGTCGCTTCATCTATTTCGTGAAGGGTATTCCCCCGACCGAGGAACTGGATATCTGGCGCGTCCCCGTGTCGCCGAGTAACACCGCCGCGACGCCGGAGCGAATCACCGCGCACAATGCGCGGGTGGAGTACCCCGCGTGGCTCGATGCGCGCACGCTGATCTACTCCGCCGCGGCTGAAGACGGGTCGGGTCGGTGGCTGTACGCGATGGATGTCGGACGTCGCATCCCGCACCGGGTGAGCGAGGGCATTGCGGAACAGTATCTGTCGGTGTCGGTCAGCGAGACCCGACCGCGGCGCCTCGTTGCCACCCTCGCCGCGCCAAGCGCCAGCCTGTGGTCGGTCCCAGTGTCGGATCGCGTCCAGACGGACGCGGATGCGACGCGCGTCGCCGTACCCAACACGCGTGCGAGTGGTCCCCGCTTCGCTCCCGGCTATCTGGCATTCCTGTCCTCGAAAGGCGGAGCGAACGGACTGTGGAAACTGGAGGGCGGCGCGGCCGTGGAACTCTGGCGAGGCGACGAGGGCGGCGTGGTGGCCCCGGCGGCCATCTCACCCGACGGTCAGTTGATCTGCTTTTCCTCCCGCAAGCAAGGGACGGCGAGGCTGTACGTGATGAATGCCAACGGCACGAACGTTCGCGCGTTGGTGGACTCCTTCGATGTGCGCGGCGCCGCCTCCTGGTCCCCGGATGGCAAGTGGGTGGCCGTCGCCGCCAATCAGGGAGACAGCACACGTGTGTTCAAGGTCCCCCTGGACGGCGGTCAGCCGGTCCGGCTGCTTGACACCCGTTCCTACAATCCGGTCTGGTCGCCCGACGGCCAGTTCATCGTGTATTCCGAACAGCAGGGCGCCGGGTTATTCGAGGTGAAAGCGATCACGCCGGACAAAGTGCCAGTGCCCCTTCCTGAGTTGCGGGTCAGCTATACCATTGCAACGCCGTATCGCTTCATCCCGAACGGAAAGGGAAAGGCGCTGATCGCGCTCGCAGGCAATCTGAGCGCCCAGAACTTCTTTTGGGTCGACCTGGAGGACGGGCAGCGACGTCAGTTGACCGACTTCAAGACCGGTTTCGTGATTCAGAACTTCGATGTGTCACCCGACGGCAAGCAGATCGTGTTCGATCGACTGCGGGACAATTCCGATATCGTCTTGCTGAATCTGGCACGGTGAGCGAGCGTAGGCCTCAGGGCCCAGCCCTGAGGCCCTCTTCGTTATCAGTTGGCAGAGCCAGGCATGACCCGGATGACTCCCGTGAAGCATACAGGCTTCCCGAATGCGGGGCATGGCGCGATGCGGTCGTAGGTCGCATGTACTTGGGCCCCCAGCAGCCATCCTTCGATGATGGTGCCGTTGAATACGGCCGTCTGCGTCTCGTTATTCTGCTTCCCCTCGATATGCGCGACGAACGAGTGTGCCGCGTCCTGACCGATGACCTCATACCGAGCCTCGAGCTGAACAATGGTGCCGTTGTCGAACGGATCGCGACTGAGAACCGCCCCGGCAAAGGTGCCAGGGACATCGCCCCCGGTGACACCTCCGAACCCAGGAGAGGCGGCCCACTTCGTGAACGTGACTTCGACATTGGCCGCGCCGCCGTTGGCCTGCGCCTGCGTGCCAGCCACACCCGCGACACCCGAGGGTGCGGTTGGCGAAAAGGGTTGACTGCTGCATGCCGCCGCGAAGACACAGAAGCCGAAGATTGCCTGTTTCATCGTGCCACTCCCATTCAACGAGGAACCGGAAACGGTCCTGTAAGATATGAAGCGCAAACCAGCGCCGTTTTCCCTCACGAGCTGATGACCGACCCGCTCCGCGAGCACGATGTCACCGGCCTGCTCCTGTCCTGGCGCCAGGGCGACGCCGCGGCGCTCGACCGCCTGGTCCCGCTCGTCTACAACGAGCTGCGCCGCGTGGCGCGGCGCCATCTCCGAGGCGAACGCCCTGGGCACGCTCTCCAGGCGACGGCGCTCGTCCACGAGGTCTACCTGCGACTCGTGGATGTCGATCGCATGACGCTGACGAGCCGATCGCATTTCTTTGGTGTGGCAGCCAGCCTGATGCGCCAGATCCTCGTCGATTACGCCCGCCGGCAACGCGCCGACAAGCGCGGCGGCGGCGTCACGATGCTGAGTCTGGACGAGGTGTCGCCAGCCGCTCAGGCGACGAGCGTGGACGTGCTCGCCCTCGACGAAGCGCTCGATGTGCTGTCCTCAATCGACGGCCGGCAGTGCCGCGTCGTGGAGCTACGATTCTTCGCGGGGCTCAACATCGACGAAGCGGCCGACGCGCTCGGGATCTCACCCGCCACGGTCGAGCGCGAATGGGCGTTGGCCAAGGCCTGGCTCTTTCGGCGACTGTCGCCGCGCGAGTGACCGCGCCAGCAGGTGGCGGTCAAGGCGCTCGACAGCAGACGAGAACGCGCTTGGCTTTGGCGGCGGGCCAGTTGCTCACGCCGCTGCAGCCGGCAGCTTCGGCGATACACTGCGACCGTCATGTCCGCTGATCTTCCCCCACCCTACGAACGCACCCGCGGGCGCGTTCTTTTCGTCGCCACGGCGGCGGCGTTGCTGTGGGCGCCGCTCGCTGGCCGCGCACCCGCTCAAACCCCGCCGTTCTTCACGTCCGAGCTGGTCTTTCCCCTGGAGCATTGGCACAACCACGCATCGATGGTCGTCGAGGCGCCCAACGGCGATCTGTTCGTCTGCTGGTTCCACGGCTCCGGTGAGCGGACGGCCGACGATGTCCTGATTCGAGGGGCGCGGCAGGTCAAGGGATCGCGCCAGTGGAGCGAGCCGTTCGTCATGGCGGATACGCCGGGCTATCCCGATACCAACGCCACGATGTTCATCGATCCGCAGCGGCGCCTGTGGCTGCTCTGGCCGACGATCCTCGCCAACGAGTGGCACACCGCGTTGATGAAGTACAAGATTTCGACCGACTACCAGCGGGACGGCGCGCCCACCTGGGCCGTGAGTGAAGTGCTGCACGTCACGCCCGGCGACGAGTTCAAGACAACGGTCGATCGCGAGATCGCCCGTCTCGTACCAGCTCCGGAGACCGCCGACCTGCGCACGCGGCAGTACATCGACAAGATCAAATCGGATGCCGGCGACAAGCTGACGCGCCGGCTTGGCTGGATGACGCGCGCCCATCCCTACATCCTCGATGGCACTCGGCTCATCGTGCCGCTCTACTCCGATGGATTCAGCTTTTCGCTCATGGCCATGACGGACGACTGGGGCCGGACGTGGAAAACGAGCACGCCGCTCGTGGGCGGGGGCAACATCCAGCCGACGCTGGTGCGCAAGAAGGACGGCACGCTCGTCGCCTACATGCGCGACAATGGTCCGCCGCCGAAGCGGCTGCACGTGAGCCGCTCCTCTGACCGTGGCGAGACCTGGAGCTCCGTGGAGGATTCCACGATTCCCAACCCCGGCACCGGCGCCGAGGTCGTCGCGCTCAACAACGGTCATTGGGCGCTGGTCTATAACGATCTGGAAGCCGGCCGCTACAGCCTGGCCGTCTCGATTTCAGAGGACGAGGGCGCGAGCTGGCCGTGGACGCGGCACCTCGATCGCGACGCACCGAATAGCGATCAGGATCAGCTTGGCCAGTATCACTATCCGTCGATCATTCAGGCTCGCGATGGGAGCCTGCATGTGACGTACAGCTATTTCATTCCGCCAGCGCGCGCCGCGAAAGATGCCGAAGAGCGCCTGATTCGGAAGTCGATCAAGCACGCGCATTTCAACGAGGCGTGGGTCCGAGCCGCGGGGCGCCAAGGCCCTGGAGTGCGTCAATGGCGCTGAGACCCTGAGCTCTGAGATCGATCGTACCGGCGAAGTAGCCGTAGGGGAGTGCCGATCGGTCAGACAGCGCTATTGGTTCGAGCTCGCGAAGTGACGTATAGTCACCCCGTTCCAGCCAACCCCAAGGTCCCTACCTGACGGAGGAGGATCCCATGTCGCTCGCCCAGAAACGGTCGCAGGGCTTCACGCTCATCGAACTGCTCGTCGTCATCGCCATCATCGCGGTCCTCATCGGCCTGCTGTTGCCTGCCGTGCAAAAGGTTCGTGAGGCGGCGGAGAACTCCTCGGACGAGAGCATCATTGCCGTGCTCAGGCCGGTTCTCGCACGGGCCGAGGCAGAGCTCGTGAGGGCCCAGAATGTGCTGGGAACTGCCTTGAACACCGGTCGACCGCCACATCCTGAAGACGTCGCGGGTCTCTTGCCGGCCGTCCAGGTGCTCAACGAAGGATTCATCAACTTCGCGAGAGACCTGGGTCCCAACAATCCTGGCGCCGATCCTGAGTTGTTCAGGTCCCTGATCGAAGCGGCCGCGCGATCGAAGGCGATCGAAGTGCAGACCGAGCGTCTGCTGAAGCTGCTCGAGCAGTGCGGGCCGGCATGTAATTGAGACCGGTTCAAGTGAATGGCGGCGGATTCGTTTTCGAGGCCGCGAAGAACTAGTCGACCGCCAGCGACGTGAGCAGGAACGGAATCCCGAGCCCGGCGGCGTGCCCGGCTGGCCACGCCGCCGCGACGAACGTCGCGGACTAGAATGTCGGCGTATGTCCGCAGCGCTCGTCGTCGCCGGTCTCTTCTGGTTCTGGACTGGCGTGTTAATCCTCGTCGGCGGGTTCGACCTGCACCTGTTCGGACTCACGATCACCAGCAACGATCCCACGAAGCCGCTCTGGGTCGCGCTGGCCGCGAGCGGGCTGTTTGCGGCGACGGCGTCCCCCGACCGCCGGCAACGCGTGCTCGACGCGCTGGCGCGCGCGCTGCGCCCGGCGATCGTCATGCCGGTACTCGTCGGGTGGGTCGCGGTCGTCAGCCTCGTGTACGCCACCAACGCGCCCGGCGGCTCCGACTCGTACGGCTATGCCAGCCAGGCCGACCTGTGGCTGCACGGACCGCTCCGCGTCGCGCAGCCCTGGACGGCCGAGCTGCCGTGGCCCAACGCCGAATGGACGGCATCGCCGCTCGGCTATCGACCAGCCACCGAATTCGGCGCCGGCACCATCGTCCCGACGTATTCGCCCGGGCTGCCGCTCATGATGGCGGGCTTCAAGCTCGTCGGCGGACACTGTGCGATGTTTCTCGTCGTGCCGCTGTGCGCGGCGCTGATGGTCGCCTGCACCTACGGCATCGGGCACCGGCTGGGCCTCCCGACCGCCGGTGTCATCGCGGCCGCGCTGGTCGCGAGCAGCCCGACGTTCCTCTTCTTCGCGATGGTGCCGATGAGCGACATGCCAGTCGCCGGGCTCTGGTCGCTGGTCTTCTTCGGCATGCTCGGCACGACGCGCCGGTCGGCGTGGCTGACGGGCCTCGCGTGCGCCGCGGCGCTGCTCGTGCGGCCGAATCTCGCGTTCCTGGCCGCCATCGTCGCCCTGCGGTACCTGATCGTCGAGGGCGCTACTGCAGGCGCGCCGTGGCGTCACGGCCTGGGTCGGTTGCTCGCGTTTGGCGCTGGCCTGGCGCCGGCGTTCATCGTGATTCCGATGCTCTACAACCATCTCTATGGATCGCCGTTCAGGTCGGGGTATGGATCGCTCGACGGCCTGTTCGCGTGGTCGAATGTCCGGGCCAACCTGCCCCGTTATCTTTCCTGGTTCACCGACACCCAGACCGCGTGGCCGTTCATGGGCGCGCTGGCCATGCTGATCCCGGCGGCACGGCTCTGGCCAGGCGTTCGAGACCGGCGCCTCGTTCTGCTGCTCGGAGTGTGCTGCCTCGCCCTGTGGCTGCACTACTTCGTGTATCTCGTGTTCGAGGACTGGCAGTATCTCCGCTTCGTGCTGCCCTCGTGGCCGCTCTTGATGCTGGGCCTGGCCGCCGTGATCGCCCTGCTGTTGCGCCGGACCGGCGCGTGGGCGCCGGTCCTCGGCGCGGCCGCGACGATTCTGTTGTGCATCCACACGCTGGAGATCGCGCGCAGCCGGGGCGCGTTCGAGTCCTGGAGGCGCGAGCGTGAAATCATCGCCATCTCGAGACTCATCGCGGCCGAGACGCCGGCTCCCAGCGTGTTTCTGACGATGCAGCATAGCGGCAGCCTCAGGTACTACGCGGGGCGGCTGACGCTCCGCTACGACCAACTGGACGTGGCGTGGCTGGACCGCGCCGTCGAGTGGCTGCAGGCTCGAGGGATCACGTCGTACGCGTTGCTCGATGACTGGGAAGTCCCTGAGTTCCGCCGCCGGTTTCCCGGCCAGGCCGTCACCCGGCAGTTGGAGACGCCGCTGTGGGAGTTTCGCGGCCAACGGACCGCCTACGTCTACGACCTCTCGCGGAACCCGGCGGCGCCGCCCAAACCAGTCGATCGCACCGACATCTTTTCGCGGATGCACCGCTGCGATCCGGCCGTCCCGCTGACGGTGCCGTCGTTCGCGCGCCGCTGAGCGCGATCGAGAGCGCTTCTAACACGGAAATGCCTTACCGTATGTTGACTGGGTGATGGTGTCGATGTCGCAGCGAAGCAGAAGCTCGAAGGAGGCGGAAAAGGCGTACCTGTCCCGGACGGGGGGAAGTGCATGGGAGCGCGAGAAACCCTTTCCGCCCGGCGATGCCGAGATGTTCGACGAAAGTATCGAACTTCTCAACGACTTCCTGGTCGCGATGAAGCTGCTCCGACCGTCGCCGGACGACCGCGTCGTCGACCTCGGTGCGGGAGGCGGGTGGTGTTCGGAACTGCTGCAACGACTGCAGCGAAGGTCGATCGCGGTTGATATCTCGCTCGATATGCTCCGAGTCGCGAGGTCGCGCAAGACTCCCCGGCCAATCGTCGCCGTGGCTGGGGACCTCGAGCACCTTCCATTTCGCGACGGCTCGTTCGATAAGGCTGTGTGTCTCAGCGCCATCCACCACGTGCCAGACATGGCGACGGCGATCCGCGAGATTTGTCGCGTGCTCGGTCCGGACGGCGTCGCGGTGTTCTCGGAACCTGGAGTAGGCCACGCGAACAAACCCTGGTCACTGAGCGCGACTCACGATTTCGGTGTGCTGGAGCAGGATATTGAAATCGAGCCATTCATCTCCACGTGTGAATCTGCCGGATTCGCGCATGTTTACATCTGTCCCATCAGCTACACCATTCCGGAGTTTGAGCTGACAAAGGACGAGTGGCGCCAGTGGAAGCGACTTCCCCGCACGAAACGACCGCTGCGCGCGCTCGAGAAGCTGAAACGCGCCGTCCTGGAGGTGTTTGGGCTGGGTAAGAATTCGATACTGTTCGAGGAAGCGTTTGCGATGCGTCTCGTGCGCCTGTTGCAGGTGCCGGTCGAAGAGCATCCGTTCATCATCGCGGCCAAATCCGCGGAGCGCCGACGGTATCGAACTCGATACAGTGCGACGATCCAGGTCGAGGGCTCTCCGGAGTACGCCCGACCGGGAGACACCGCGGTGGTGTCGGTCGTGCTCACCAACCACGGCAGTGCCGAGTGGCCGACGCAAAGCGCGAGTACGGGAACAGTGCGTCTTGGCATTCAGTTGCTTGACCATGAGGGGCGCGTGGTGCGGCGGGACTTCGCGCGAACTGACTTGCCCCATGACGTGCCGCCCGGCGGGTCCGCTTCGCTTCAGGCCCGGTTCAGCGTCCCGGGGGAAGTCGGAGAGTACCGTCTGAAGTTCGATCTGGTCGCAGAAGGCGTGGCCTGGTTCGAACCGTCAGGAACACGCGCCACGATTCGACGACTTGTCGTTCATCTCATGGACTGACACCGATTATGAGTGGGGCCAACAGCAAACAGGCCGAAAAGGACTACCTGCGCCGCAGCGGGTCGCTGGAGTGGGAGCGGGTCAAGCCCTTCGCGCCGCCGGCCACGGATACGCTCCAGGAGAGTCTGCGCCTCATGCACGACTTTGCGGTCGCGGTGAACGCGCTCGACGCGTCGGCCGGCCACCGCATCCTCGATCTCGGCGCGGGTTCGTGCTGGACGTCCGAATGGCTCGCCCGCCTGAACCTGTCCGTGGTCTCGGTCGACATCGCACACGACATGCTGATGGTCGGCCAGGCTCGACTCGCGTCGCTGGCTCATGCGCGCAACGGCGCGGATCTCGTCAACGCGGATCTGGAATCGCTGCCTTTTCCGTCCGAATCCTTCGATCGCGCGCTCTGCCTGAACGCGCTCCACCACGTCCCCGACGTCGGCGCCGCGCTTCGTGAGGTGGCGCGCGTGCTCGGCCCGCAGGGCCGGCTCGTGCTCGTCGAGCCGGGACGCGGGCATGCGCAGCGCGAGACGTCGAAGACCGCGGTGAGCGAGTTCGGCGTGCTCGAGCAGGATCTGGAAGCGTCGGACCTCATGCGCCTGTGCACCGAAGCCGGGTTCGCGCGCGTGACGGTCTGGCCGCTGTCCTACATGGCCGGCGAGATCGAGCTGGCACAGGACGACCTTGCGCGATGGAGAAAATGGGCGCGAACGGCGCGCCCGCTGCGCGCGGTCGGCAAGTTGTGGCGAGCGCTCCTCGAAGTCCCGGGCGTGGGGAAGGCCGGTCCGCTCTTCGAAGACAGCCTGTCGATGTGGGTCAGCCGCGTGCTGCTGCGGCACGTGGGGGAACAGTCGGTCGTCGTCGCGACGAAGAGCGGCTACGTGGGAGACCGTCCGAAGTATCGCGCGGCGATCGCGGTCGATTCGTCTGCGGCAGACGCCAGCGATCGGTTCAGGTACAAGCTGCGGCTCCGCAACGCCGGGAGCGTCACCTGGCGCGCGCGATCGCGGTCCGGCCGCGTTCAGGTCGGAGTCCAGCTGCTGGACGGTGCACGGACTGTTTTGAACCGTGACTACAGCCGCGTGTCATTGCCACACGATGTCGCGCCGGGCGCCGAATGTCTCGTGGACATCGACCCGCCGCTGCCGCAATCGGCCGGCCCCCACTACTTCCGATTCGACCTCGTCGCGGAGGGGATCGCGTGGTTCGACGCGAACGAGCCGGCGCCCGTGATCGTCCCGGCATCCGTCTCACGCCGCGATCGCGGGTGAGGGGGATCGGGAAGTACTTTAGAATGGGTTGGTTTCCCGGAGCAGCGCGCCATGAAGCACGTCTCAGCCACGCTGTTCGCCCTGGCCGGCTTCTGGATCTGGCCGGCATTCCAGGGCGCCCCGGGCCGCGTCCGACCGCCTGAGGCGGTCACCTGTCCCCGCAACAACCTGACGCTCTACGCCGGACGTGTCACGGCTCTCGATCGCGGCAAGGACGTGACCACGCTGACGATCGCGACCGATTGGCAAACGACCGAGCGCGTCAGCGTTCCGCATCCCGAAAGCCCGGATCCTGACAAGTCATTCCTCATCAAGGGCAAGCCGCTCGCGGCTGCCGACTGGGAAGCGATCGCGCCCAAGGGAACGCTGCGCGAAGGGATGCGCGCGAATGTGTGGGTCTGTAGCGAACCCAAGGGCGCGATTGTCGACTTCTACTTCCCGTAGCGGTATTTCGCAAACTGCGCCTGCGCGCGACTGTTCTGATCCGTCGTGAAGTCGAACATGCACGCGTCGTCGGTGTAGTCCATGAAGTTTTCAATCGGGTCCGCGCCTGGTGAGGCGCAGGTGTCGCGGTTCACGGGGCAACCGAACGCGGGGGACGCTTCGGACGGCGTGTCGGCGATGAGGTCGCCCTGCTTGCTCGTGTTGTGCGGGCCGCCGCAGCCGTTCTGGAAGGTGTGGTACAGGCCAAACCAGTGCCCGACTTCATGGGTGGCGGTGTCGCCTTCGTCGTACGGCTCCGCGCCGCCGTTGGGCACAGACGCGTAGAGGATGACGACGCCGTCGTCGTCAGGATTGCCCCTGTAACTCGACGGGAATGTCGCCCAGCCGAGCAGGCTGCTGCCGGGATTCGCCGTGTAGATATTCAGATCGTCGGCGGACCCCACCCGCAATGCGCCCTTCGCATCCCGTTCGGCCGTCGTGCCCGGCTCCATCGCGAACCAGGCGTCGTTGGTGGTCGTGTCGGTCCCGGCGAGGACGAACATGGCCGTGCCCGCGAACGCGTGGTTGAGCACGCTCATCTGGTTGTTGATTTGTTGGTTACTTACTGCGCCGTCGCCGTCCGAGGACTTGATGATGTGGAAGTAGACATTCACCGTGACGGGGAACGTGACCGATGGGTCGCCAGGCTTCGCGCTGTTGCTGTTGCCGCCTGCTTGATCGGCGAACTGCCCGTCAGCCGAGCGCGTGCCGCAGCGCAGTCCGGCGCGAATGAAGGCGTCCTGACTTTCCCACACGCGTCCGTGGAAATGAAACGGTTTGCCCTGACCGCCGACGGCTCCGCCCGCCGTAGTCAACGCCACAGCCGCGACCAACAAGGCCCTCTTCATCGGTATGCCTCCCGGGAGCAGGGGCAGGCTAAGGCAATGGCGCGACCCTGTCAACGAGACCAGCGTGCGAGTCAGCGCCGCGCGACGCCACGTCGAACCGATGCGCTAGCCACGTGGCTTGTTCGCGATTCAGCCCCTGACTACAATGCGGCTGGCGAGGTGGGCAGGTCTTTGGAAATTTCTCCAAAAATTCTCCTAAGAGCGCGTTGCAAAATGCAGAAGGAGGGGCGGGCTTCAGCCCGCCCTCACTGGGCCGGCTGAAGCCGGCCCCTCCGACCGCCGGTAATTCTGCAACGCGCTCTGAGTTTCTTGCAGCGATGAACAAGCCGACGAATCACATCTTTGAATTCGGCGAGTTCCGGCTGGAGACGGCCGAGCGGCTGTTGCTACGCGCCGGGAACCCGATATCGGTGACACCGAAGGCCTTCGAGACGCTGCTTGTGCTGGTTCGGAGCAGCGGCCGGCTGGTCAAGAAGGACGACCTGATGAAGCAGGTCTGGCCGGATGCGATCGTCGAGGAGGCCAACCTCGCGCGAAACGTCTGGGCGCTCCGCAAGGCGCTCGGCGATGGAGACGGCGCACCCGCCTATATCGAGACGATCCCGAAGCTCGGCTATCGGTTCGTCGGGCCAGTGACCGAGTTGCCGCTCGACGGCGCCCCTCCGCCTCAAAAGAGGGAAGGGCCGCGCAGACGCTTCAGCCCGGTCGTTCTGGCAATTCTGGTGTTGGTGACGATGGGCGTGACGTCCGTGGGCCTGGCGCGGCTGTGGCGCGAGACGGCACCCGCACCGAAGGCGGCGCACGAGACGACCTTTCTCACCGACGGAAGCCATGACGACGTGGGGGCGTCGTGGACGAACAACGGTCACATCCATTTTTCGAGATCGGTCGCCACCGGGCGGATTGAAACCTGGACGATGAACGCGGACGGGACCAATCAGCATCGTGCCAATACGAACATCCGGAGTCTGCTGGCGGGCCGATGGTCGCCCGACGGGAAGAAAGTCATCTTTACGAAAGACGGCGAGGCTCAGACGATCTACCTGGCGGACGCCGACGGCGCCAACGAAATCGCGTTGCCGTTTCTCGCCGGGAATCTGGACTGGTCGCCCGATGGCTTGCAATTCGTGTATCAGGCGAGAACCCCGGCGGGTACATCCGATCTGTTTCTTTACACGCTCGCGACCGGCACGAGCGTCAACCTGACCAACAGCGTGGCCAGCGCGGATCCGTCATTTTCGAGCGACGGCACGCACATCGCCTTCACGTCCTGGCGCGACGGCAACGCGGAGATCTATGTGATGCGCACGGACGGCTCGAACGTCCGCCGGGTCACGAATCATCCCGCGTTCGACAATTATCCGGTCTTTTCGCCTGACGGAACGCAGATCGCGTTTCAGTCGAACCGCGAAGACGAGCACGTCGAAGTCTATTTGCAGCACCTTAATGACACCACGCCGCCAACGCGGCTGACGAGATCGAAAAACGTGACCGGCCTCGCGCCCCAATGCTGGTCTCCCGACGGCACACGACTGCTGTTGTACACGAACCAGCGCGGCAACAACCAGATTCAGGTGACGGATGTCGAGCCGTTGCCGGCGCAGCTGCTTCTCGGCGACGAGGCCGCGGATTTGGGCTCGCCACGCGTGTCGTCAGACGGCACCAGACTGTTGTACGAAGCGCGGCGCCCGGACCGAAGTCTCGAACTGCGACTGACCCATCTGGCCACGACACGAACCGAGAAGGTGTTCAAGACCGAGCCAGACTATCCACTCAGTTTTCATCTCGAGCCCGCATGGTCGCCCGACAACTCGCTGATCGCGTTTTCGGCGAGGGCCAACGGCAATTCGGAGATCTTCGTCATGAACGCAGACGGCAGCGGTCTGCGAAACGTGACCAACCATCCCTTGCTGGACTCGAGTCCGGTGTTTCTGCCGGGCGGTGACGGCATTCTCTTCGCGCGGGACGAGTATGGGCAGGCACGGCTGTATCGGACCGACCTGACCGGCCGTGGTCAGCGGCGGCTCACGGGCAAAGAGGGCTACGAAATGAATCCGGCCGTTTCCCCTGACGGCGCGCACCTCGCGTTTGCGGGCGATCGCGAATCGCACGGGCTGGATATTCTTCTGCTCGACCTGAAACAACCAGACCACGAAACACGGCTGGCGGCTCGGCGTTCCCAGGACGGCTCGCCATCGTTTTCGCACGACGGCAAACGCATCGCCTTCATCGCCACGAGTGATGGAAATCCGGAGATCTACGTGATCAATGCGGACGGCACGGGTCTCTTTCGCGTGACACACAGCCAGGCGACAGAGGCGGCCCCGCAATTCTCGAAAGACGATACGCACATTGTGTTCAGCAGCAACCGGTCGGGAAGGTTTGCGCTTTATCAGCTGGACGCGCGGTAACCTGGGCGCGACCCGGGCCGAATTCATAAACGTAACGGGTCGGCTTGTTCCTGGCGGAGGAGAAAAATTGGAGAATTCTAGGAGAAATCCTCAAAGACCTCTCTGACCCCACACGCCTACGCTCCTCGTCACCCTCCTCGGCAAACCCGGGCGGGCAGCTCAGACAGGAGATTGGCGATGAACCGGATCTTCGCACCGTCGTTACATAGCGTAATCTCATCCGTGCGCAGGCCGTTCGCGGTCAGCCTGGCCGCAGCCTGCGCGCTCGTGGTCGTGTCCGCCCGGCCGGCGCAGGCCCAGGCCGTCTACACGTACCAAGGTCCCGCCTTCGAGCTCTTTTCCCCAGCCACCTCGTATCTTCCTACCGATGCCATCACCATCACGCTCACGATTGACGAGCCGCTAGAGCCGAATATGTCGCTCCAGGACATTTCTCTCCGGCCCGGACTCCGGTTGGTCATGAGTGACGGGAATCAGTCCCTCACCTGGAGTCTCGACGACGACTCGCTGGGTTTGGTCATTGCTGCCGGCACCGACGCGACCGGCCAGATTATTGAGTGGGACTTCGGCCTGTTCGGCGACGGCCGCTGGATCGAGTCCTGGCGCTTCGGCGCGGGGTCGACTCTGTCGCTCAACAGCACCGCCGTGATGGGACTCGGCCCGGACGGCCTCCCGGGAGACTACGCCTATAACTTCACCTCTTCAGGAACCTGGACCTCGAACGTCACCGGGCCCGGAGCCGACACCATGGTGAAGAACCTCCTCAGGTTGATCTCGGATCCGGCCCTGGGGCTGACGAGCGGACAGATCAACAGCCTGAGCACAAAACTGCAGAACGTCCTGACGTCGATCGCGGCGGGGGAGACTGCGCAGGCCGTCAATCAGTTGAACGCCTTCATCAACCAGGTTCAGGCGGCGGCAGCAAACGGCAAGATCAGTGCTCAGGTGGCTGCGACGCTGATCGCGGCGGCGCAAGCCATCATCGCCGTGCTTTTGCTTTGAGGATTCTTTCTGCCGGGCAGGCACACGGGGCGGGTCCCGTGTGTCTGCCCGCTTCTTCGGGCCTTCGCCGGCGGCGCCGTTCTATCTAGACACCGACAGCGCCTCGAACAGGATCGCCGAGAGTTCGTCGGGCGTCAGGACAATCGGATTCGCTTTCATGCTGCTCGCACGAGACGCCTGCGCCACCAGCGCGGGAACGTCGCCCACGCGGACGCCATAGGCGGCGAGCGACGGAATCCCGAACCGTGCCACGTGCCCGCGGATCCATTCGACCCCATCGGCCGCGCCAGCGGCGGGCCGCCCGGTCAGCCACCGCGCGACGTGGTCGAGGCGGACGCGTGCCGGCGAATCGGGTGCGCGCCCATCCAGCGCGCGGAGATTGGCCTGCAGCACGTGCGGCAGCAGCGCCGCGCAAATCGCGCCGTGCGGCGCGGGAAAGCGACCGCCAATCGGACCGGCGAAGCCATGGACGGCGCCGAGGCCGGCATTGGTGAGCGCCATCCCGCTCCACAGGCTGGCGAGCGCCATCGACGCGCGCGCCCGTTGATCGCCGCCATCGGCAACCGCCGCGGGGAGCGCCGTCGCGGCCAGCCGGATGCCTTCGGCGCAGATCGCGTCCGTCATGGGATTCGCGCGCACCGAGACGTAGGGCTCGATGAGCTGGGTCAGTGCATCCAGTCCGGTCGCCGCGGTGACGGCCGGCGGCAGCGTGGTGGTGAGATCGGGATCGACGATCGCCACGCGAGGCAGCAGGAAGGCGTGACGGAGGCTGACCTTGACCCGCTCGGCCGGTGCGCCGATCACCGCATTGCGCGTGACCTCGCTGCCAGTGCCCGCCGTCGTCGGAACCGCCACGCACGGCAGTGGCGGGCGCTCGAGCGGCTGCCCTTGACCCACCAGTTCGAGATAGCGCACCAGCGGGCCGTCGTTGGTCGCCAGCGCGGCGATGGCTTTGGCCGCGTCGACCACGCTGCCGCCGCCGATCCCGATCACGAGGTCGCGGGACGCCGCCTCGGCGGCGGCGCGGCCTCGCTCGATGGTCTGAACGTCAGGCTCGCCAGTGACGGCGAATGACTGCACATCGATGCCACCCGCCCGCAGCGCCGCGACGATAGGGGCCGCGCGCTCGGAGGATCGGCCGATGACGACCAGCGCGCGCCGGCCTAAATCGCGCGCGATCGCGGCCAGCCCCGCGGCTGCGCCGGGTCCGAAGACGATCCGCGACGCCGTGGCGAACTCGAAAGGCGTCACCAGCCGGCATCGTCCGGAAAGGCCGGGCGGTACTTCACCGACGTTCGCGGCACCGCCATCATGTCGGCGACCGTCTCGCGCCAGATTTGATAATGGGCCGTTTCCTTGTGAGCGGCCGGCGCGTCATCAGTCCGGTAGACCTCGGTCAGGATGAAGTGCGTCGGGTCGTCAGCCTGCTGCAGAACATCGAACCGGGCGACGCCCGGCTCGCGGAGGCTCGCCGCGGCGTTGGCAACGGTGGCCGCCCGGAACGCGTCGACCGCGCCGGGCTTGACGGACACGTGAACCTGGACGATCACCATGGGCCCACCTGGGACAGGCCGGCGCGCCGCTTGAGGAACTCGCTCACGGCGCGAAGCTGGCCACGCACAGACCTTCCAGGTTCACTCTGCCACAAGAGCCGAGGTCGTCGGTCACCAGGAACGGCGGTCGCCCGCCGCGAGGGCCGCGCGAACCCACGGCCGAGACGCCCAGGCAGAGCGCTCACTTGGGTGCGAGTCGGTTCAACTCCTCGAACCAGTTGAGCACCAGCTCGAGCTGACGCGGCGCTGACTCGACGCGGCTGCGGGGCACGAGAAAGCGCCCGTCAGGGGACACGTCGTAGTTCACGGTGACCTCGTCGAAACTGTACGGTCCGGAGAACAGACGTCGGACGGCGCCGCTGGTGAACGTCCGGCCGAGGCTGACCGGCGTCGTGAAGAGCGTGTTCCCTTTCGCAAAGAAGAGCTCGTGGCCGTCCCGGGACCACACCGGCGCGACGCCGCCGTCGATCGAGACCTGACGCCGGGTGCCAGATCCGGAAAACGGCCGCACGTAGACATCGGCCCGACCTGATTCGTCCGACACGTACGCCACCCAGCGTCCGTCCGGCGAAAAGGCTGCCGACGACTCGTTCGCGGAAGTCTGGAGGAACGGCCGTGACGTCCGATCGTCTGCGGAATAGGCCCAGACGTCCTGACCGGTTGTCGCACCGATCAGGCGGTAGAGCAGTGTCCGTCCATCCGGCGACCAGCTGAGCGGTGAAGGCGATCCGGAGCTGTCGATGAGAAGTGTGGCGGTCCCGGAGCCGTCGAACCTGTCCGAGAAAAGCCCTACCGCGCCCGTTCCCGTCGTATCCGCGCCGAACGTCACATGAGCGCCGTCAGGCATCCACAGGCCCCGATCCTGATCGCCGGCCACCTGGCTCGTCCGCGCCAACGTTCCGCGGTCGATATCCAGAACCCATAACTTCGAGAACGCGCCATCGATCGTCACCGCCACGCGTCGGCCGTCAGGCGAGAGGCGCGGCCACCAGAACGGCGCCTGTCGATCGGTGACCGGTCGCGCGGCTCCGCTGCGGTCGACCCATAAGAGCGGGCGCTCCGCGGTTCTGGCGGTCCCTGCCGCGTAGACGAGCGTTCCTGTCCGGGAGATTGCGACTTGCGCGGCTCCAGTCTCGGGATGCGTGATGATTCCGACGGCGACCTTGACGGGCGCACCGGTGACGGCCAGCCGCGCGGCATCGAACCGCACGGCGTACAAGGCTCCCGCGCGCGCGTAGACGAGATGTCCCGTCGGCAGATACTGCCCGGAGTCCCCCTGCGCGACCGGGTGTTGCTCTCCGGTGTCCAGCGATCGGACGACGATCTGCGCGTCGTCGAAGGACTGCAGATTTGTGGATTTCACGGTAAAGAGAATCGCTCTGCCACCCGGCAGGAAGTGCGGCCAGCGGTGGCTCCACTCATTGCCGTTGCGGTTGATAGCCGTGAGCGGCTTCGGTTCGCCGCCCTCATTGGAAACGCCGAACAGACCTCCGCCAGTCGATGACGTAAAGGCAATTGTGCCGTCATCGGACCACGCGGCGCCCCGGTATCCCTGCGCACCGACATTGCGCGGCAACGTGGCGACCGTCACGACGGCGCCGCCAGCGAACGACACCTTTTTCAGCGCGGGACCGACGAAGAACGCGAGCCAGTTGCCGTCGGGAGAGAAAACAGGCGTCAGGGCGCCGTCGGTTCCGGCGATCACGGTGCTTTCCGCTGCGTTCAACAGGCGGCTGTACAGCGGTCCCTCGCCGACGGTCCGGTATACCACTCGAGCGCCATCGGGCGAGATCGCAAACGCTGGCTGCTGACCGAGGATTCCAAACTCAAACGGCTCTGCGAGCGGAATCGACGCTCGAACGATCGCTGGTGATGCTGTCGATGCCAGTCTCGAGTACGCGAGTCCGACGATCGAGGCGAGGATCAGCAGGGCAGCGATGACCCATGCCGGGCTCACGCGTCCGCGAACCGCCCGCAGGTCGATCGCTCGTGATTCCTCCTCGACCGGTGCTGCCAGGGCATCGTCGATCTCGATACGCGCCACACCGATGTCCGGAAGCCGTCTCCGGCGGTCCTTCTCCAGACACCGGCGCAGGAGACGCCGAACTGGCGCGGGAGTGGAGACCGGCAGCGCATCGAGGTCCGGCTCGTGCTCGATGATCCGCGCGAGGATCTCGGTGACGTCGCCGGCTTCCTCCCTCGACGGCGCCCGGGACGACCCTGAGCTTGTCAAAGCGGCGAACAGTCGTCGCCCCGTGAGCATCTCGTACAGGACGCAGCCGAATGCCCAGATATCCGTGCCCTTGTCCACGGTCTTGCCACGCGCTTGTTCGGGGCTCATGTACGACGCCGTTCCAAGAACCATCCCCGCGCTTGTCGCTGTGGGTTTCGCTGGCCCCGGCGATCTCGGCGCGGAGTCGGGAGCGGCGGCGCCGCGGTCCAGCGCCTTGGCCAGGCCGAAGTCGAGCACCTTCACGGTCCCATCCGGCCGCAGCTTGATGTTCGCCGGCTTCAGATCCCGATGGACGACGTCGTGCTCGTGAGCGGCTTCGACCGCGTCAACGATCTGCCGCGCGATCGGCAGAGCCTCGTCGAGCGGCATCGGACCCTGCGCGATGCGGTCGGCGAGTGTCGGGCCTTCGACCAACTCCAGTACCAGCGCCTGCGTGCCCCCACTTTCTTCGAGTCCATAGATCGATCCGATGTGAGGGTGGTTGAGCGACGCCAGCACTTGGGCTTCGCGCTTGAATCGGGCCAGACGGCCGGCATCGGCCGCGAAGGCGCCCGGAAGAACCTTGATCGCGACATCCCGATTGAGCCGCGTATCGCGCGCGCGATAGACCTCACCCATACCGCCGGCGCCCAACCGAGACACCAGCTCATAGGAGCCCAGGACACGGCCGCTCAGGTCTTCCCGCATGTGTGGTTCGAGCAACACCGCGGCCGGCGTCTCCAAGAACGTTCCGAGCCGATCCCCCGCGGCCAGCAGGACATCGATTCGCGCCCGCAGCGTCGTGTCCGTCCCACAGGCTTTGGCCAGGTACGCCTGCCGGTCGGTCTCCTCGCACGCGAGCGCTCCCTCGAGCACCTGCTTGACTCTCGGCCAATCATCCAGGGTCTTCATCGACTCGTCAGCTCGTTGTACAGCCACAATTTGGCGGTGGCCCAGTCGCGCTTCACGGTCGCTCGCGAAATACCAAGTACCTCGGCGGTTTCTTCAACTGACAGCCCGGCAAAAAACCTGAGCTCAACAATGCGGCTTTGCCGCGGGTCGACCCGAACAAGCCGCTCGAGCGCTTCGTCGAGCGCCATGACGTCAATTGGAGGCTCGGGCGCCCTGGCGTTCTCGTCCAGTGACGTCACCGACACGCCGGGCCCGCGCTTGTCTCGTCCGCGCTGGCGGGCGTAGTCGACCAGCACGCGCCGCATGAGGGTCGCGGCCATCGCAAAAAAGTGCGCGCGGTCGCGCCACTGCAAGGCATCGAGGCCAGCCAGGCGCACGTAGGCCTCGTTGACGAGCGCCGTCGTCTGCAGCGTGTGCCCGGCGCGCTCGCCGCGCATGTAGTGGTGGGCGAGGCGGCGCAGTTCCTCGTAGACGATCGGCACGAGCTGTTCCCGCGCCGCCGGATCGCGGTTGGCCCAATTGGCCAGGAGCTGGGAGATGCGCTCACGCTCGCGGGCATCCGCGTCCTGGCCCATCAGGTTGAGTCCTGCGGCGATTCTATCAATGACCGGTTGGCTCGTGAGCCCGTACCCGTCTCGAGAGCGCCTAATGGGTCAGGGGGGCGTATGGAAAACAGGAGATCGACGGTGGGAACCACATCGTTGTTGAGGGCGGCACTCTGCGGGCTCATCACGCTCACATGCACCCCAGTCACGGCCGAAGCCACGATCGACTCGGTGACGGTGAATGTCACCAGGGAGTACGGGAACGCGGGCGACTACACGTACGCCGAAATCACCATTCACGGATTCGTCGTGCGCTCCGATGCCAGCGTGGGCCGGTACTCGGTGCCCGCGGTCATCATTTATCCCCGGCCCAATCGTGCGAAGGGCGTCGGCGTCGTCGATTGGCTCAACTCGGCTTTCTATCACTTCTTTCCTCCGACGACCGAGTTCGGGACGTTTCAGTTCACCCTCCTCGCGACTGGCAACTACCTCTTCGAGGAGGGGTATACGTACGTCTCGATTCAATGGAACAAGGCGGTCACCGAAATCTTCGGGCCGACCGTGCCGCCTGACGGCCAACCGCACAACCCTCTGGTTTATGGGTCCATCGACCGGAGCTCCGACGCGTGGGAGATCCTGCTGGACGCCGCGCGGCTGCTCAAGGACCCAAGCGCGTATCCGGGGAACGACAGACCTTCGCGGGTGACGACGGTGCTGAGCTCCGGGTATTCGCAAGGCGCCGCCGCTCAACTCGAGGTGCTCGCGGAAGGGCTCGATCCTGCCAGGGTTTACGACGGACACCTGATGCAGATGAACGGGCTGGCCTGCTGGAAGCGCGAGGACGTCGCGCCGCACTTCGGCTTCTTTGGAGACTGCAGCCCCCTCCCGACGAACGGAGACCACGCGCCGGTCATCACGCTCGCGTCGGAGACCGACATGGTGATCTTTCACCCGACGATTCTGGGCTTCGGCAAGAGCGCGTTCTTCACTCGCAATCCGGCGAATCCGAATTGGCGCCAATATGAGATGGCAGGAATCTCCCACCTCCCCGAACCCATCCTGCCGCTAGGCGTCCCGAACCAGAACACGGCGGATGCAAGGCCAGTCTTCCGCGCCGCGTTCGACAACCTGGCCAGGTGGGCGCAAGGCCAGGCCGCTCCAGCGGCTCTGTGGTTCGAGGGTGGCGTGGACGCGACGGACGCGTTCGTTCCGAAAACGGATGCCGACGGCCACTTCGCGGGTGGCCTTCGGCTGCCTCATGTCGAGTCGGAGGTCCACGGCCACGTGGCTGGCGCGCCACTCGGCCACTACACGCCGCTCAATCCGCTGGGGCTCGATCCATTCAACCCCTTCGTGTTCATCAGTGGGACGTTCACGCGGTTCGGCGATGACGAGCTGGTCAGCCGATACCCTTCCCGCGCCGACTACGTACAGCGTGTCAAGCGCGCGGCCGACGATCTGGCCGCCCAGCGCTACATCACCAATGACGATAGGAAGGCGCTCATCGCCGCTGCCGGGCACGAGCCGCTGCCGGCGGGGAGATCGCGCAATTGACCAGGCCAAGACTCGGAAAGGAGACTGCGATGCCCAACGTCACCGCCAACAAGATCAGGATGAACTACGAGCAGCAAGGGACGGGAGAGCCGCTGATTCTCATTCCGTATCTGGCCGCGGATCACGCCTGTTACGCGTTTCAGGTGGGGGAGTACGCCAAGCACTTCAGCTGCATCTCCCTCGATCTCCGAGGAACTGGTGCATCGGAGAAGCCGCCCGGCGCCTATACGACGGAGCTGCTCGCCGACGACGTTGCCGGGTTCATGCAGGCGGCGGGCATCCGGAAAGCTCATGTCGCCGGTCTGTCGCTCGGTGGCGCCATCGGCATGTGGCTGGCTGCGAAGTATCCGGACAGAGTCCTGTCCCTGTCGCTGCACAGCTGCTGGGCGACGAGCGACGCCTTCCAGCGCACGATCGTTGAAAGCTGGCAGATCGTGGCGAAGACCGTTGGCGTTCCAGAAATGATCATCCGGGCGATTTTCCCGTGGTGCTTCACGCCGGAACTGTATGCCGAGCGGCCAGACTACATCGACTCGCTGGCGTCGTTCGTCCGCAGCCGGCCGCCGCAGTCAGTGCCGGACTTCATCCAACAGTCGAATGCCGTGCTCGCCCATGACGTGGACGCACACCTCGGGCGAATCGCCGCGCCGACGCAGATCACCTTCGGGCGCCAGGATCAACTGACATCGACGCGTTTCGCGGATCGGCTGAAGCGGGGCATCCGCAACTCCGAGCTTCTCATCTTCGAGGGCTGCGCGCACGCGCCGCTCTACGAGAACGTGGCGGAATTCAATCACAGGACGCTGGCGTTCTTGCAGCGTCACACCGGCGCCGCGGGCCGCCTCGCCACGCCGTCACGGTAGCGCCCGGAGCGAGTGGCGGCCCATGGGCTTGGACCCTCATCGGCCTCTGGTGGTCCGGCCGGTCGCCCAAGCCGCTCCGCGAAACGACGCAGGGCTGCCCAGGCGCCAAAACGACACACGGACATGCCACTTGCAGAAATGGCGGGGTGGCGGTCCGTGCCCGGAAAAATCGTTTACCCTTTCAGGACGAGTCCTCAGTCTCCGGGCATGATCAAGGATGTTGCCCCGCGTCGCCTGCCCCGAACCGGACCGGAGTGCGACTTGCCTCACCTGCAGACGAGCGGTCAGGTCTATCTCGACTACACGGCCGCGGCGCTCTATCCCGAAACGCTGCTTCGCGAGCACACGGAGATCCTGGCGCGGCAGCTATTCGGCAATCCGCACTCGGTCCATCGTGCGTCCCAGTCGAGCACCTTTGCGGCCGGAGTCGCGCGGGAGGCCCTCCTTCACTTCCTCGACGCCGATCCCGCCGATTACGACGTCGTCTGGACCGCGAACGCGAGCGGTGCGCTACGGCTGATCGCCGAGGCATTCCCGTTCGGTCCTGCGGCGCCGTTCGTCCTCACCGCCGACAATCACAACAGCGTCAACGGGATTCGCGAGCAGGCGCGCGCGCGCGGCGCACGCGTCACCTACCTGCCGCTCGACGACGATCTCCGCGTCCGCCCGTTCGAGCTTCCACCCGTGGAGCGCGGTCTGTTTGCCTATCCGGCGCAGTCCAACTTCTCGGGGGTCCGTCATCCGCTCGCCTGGATCGACGCGGCGCAGCGGCGCGGCTACGCCGTCCTGCTCGATGCGTCGTCGTTCGTCCCGACGAGTCCGCTGTCCCTGCGCGAGGTCCGCCCCGACTTCGTCACGCTGTCGATTTACAAGATCTCGGGGTATCCCACGGGCGTCGGTGCGCTCGTCTGCCGGCACGATGCGCTGCGGGCGCTCGTCCGTCCGTCGTTCGCGGGGGGCACCGTCGAGTTCGTGTCGGTCCTGTCCGACCGCTATCTGCTCAAGACCGGATCGGAGGGATTCGAGGACGGCACGGGCAACTACCTGGGGTGGAGCGGCGTGGCGCCGGCGTTGCAGATGATCGACCGGCTCGGCATTCGTGCGATCCAGTCGCACGTGACGACCCTGACGGCGCAAGCGCTCGAGGGCCTGTCGGCGGTGCGGCGCGCCGGCGGTGCCCCGGCGGTCTGGATCCACGGCCCGACGGACATCCGCGACCGCGGCGGGACGATCGCGTTCAACCTGCTGGACGATGGCGGAGAGGTCATCGACCACGAGCAGGTCGTGAATGCGGCCGCGGAGGCCGGCATCTGCCTGCGCGGCGGGTGCTTCTGCAATCCCGGCGCCGCCGAGCACGCCTTCCGGTACGACCCCGGCGAACTGGCCGCCGCACTCAATGCCCTGGCCGGCAGGTTCTCGCTGCCGGAGATGCGTGTCGCCCTCAGCAACAAGCCCGTCGGCGCGGTCCGGGCCTCGGTGGGCTACGCGAGCACGTCGGACGACGTGATGGCGCTCGTCGCGTTTCTCGAGCAGTTCGCCACGGCCCGGTCTTCGGACGGCAGATGACCGGCGGCTTGTAGTTTAGAGCGCGTTTCTAAACTGTCTAAGAAGGAGGGCGGGCTTCAGCCCGCCCCTGCTGGGCCGGCCAAAGCCGGCCCGTCCCGAAGCTGGCGAGAGGCGGTCAGGTCGGCGGCAGGGCTGCTCTCCTGCGGAATCTGACAATGAGCGCGAGTACGAGGATCAGGATCGGCGCCGCCGCGAGGTTCATGGCGACCCACCCGAAGCGGTGCAGGACGGCCCCTGACGCGAGCGACGCGAGCGACTGGCTGCCGAACACCGCGACGTCATTGAGCCCCTGCGCCCGGAACCGCTCGGCCGGCGCGTAGCTCCGCGTGAGCAGCACCGTCGCGCCGACGAACAACAGGTTCCAGCCGGCGCCGAGCAACACGAGCCCGGTCCAGTACGCCCAGACCGTGTGACCCGACGCCGCGGCGACGAGGCCGGCCATCAAGGTCACCGTGCCCGCGATCATCATTCGCGTGAGCCCGAGGCGATCGACGAGGAAGCCCGTGACGAGCGACGGGACGAACATCGCGACGACGTGGCTCTGAATCGTGAACGCCGTGTCGTCGAGCGAATGGCGATCGTGTACGTGCATGCTGATCGGCGTCGCCGTCATGATGAAGCTCATCACGGCATAGGCGCCGGAGGCCGACACCATCGCGAGGACGAACGCCGGGCGGGTGAGGAACGTCCGCACCGGGAGTCGCTCGACTGGCGTTGCCGGCGAGGTGGACGGCGGCAGCCGCAGCGCGCCGAGCAGGAGCAGAGCGATCGCCTGCACGCCCGCGACCACGATGAAGGCGCCGCTGAACTCGGCGCCGAACCAGCGCCGGGCGTGACGGCCGATCTCGGGCCCGAGCACGCCCGCGACGATGCCGCCGACGAGCACGAACGAGACCGCACGGCCGGTGTGCCGCGGATCCACCGACTCCGCCGCCGCGAACCGGTACTGCGCCACGAAGCCGGAGCCGGCGCCCATGACCAGCGTCGCGAGACAAAACGCGGCGAAGCGGCCCTGGGCAGTCGCGGCGGAGGCGAGGAGCGCACCGGCGCTGCTGATCGCCGCGCCGGTCATGAAGCCGGCACGCCGGCCGATCCGGCGCATCAACAACGCGGCGGGCACGGCCGACATCGCCATGCCGATGACGAGCGCCGTGATCGGCAGCGTCGCCAGCAGCGGCGACGGGGCGAGCCTCTGCCCGACGATGCCGCCGGCGAGCGTCACGAGCGGGCCGCCGGACGCCGCGAGCGCCTGCGCCGCGGCCAGCACGGCGACGGTGCGCCAGGACTGCATCATACGATCGCTTAGAGTTTACTTTCCCTGCAGCGATCGGCTCGATCGAGCCCTTGCTCTTTTCCTCGAATGACAGCCACGCGACGGCGAGCGTCCATATGTGCAACGCTTGGCCATCCACATGCCGAGGCAGGGATTGGATGGATTGATCGCGTTGCGCGAGTCGAAGCGTCGCGTCGACGCTATTTCTGCGATGCCAGCAGTTGCCTGATCTGGGCGACCGTATCGCGGACGCCGATGTCCTGGATGTCCTTGCCAATGGCCTTCGTCGACGGATGCGGATCGCCGGTCAGACCGTTGTTCACACGAGGTGGCGCGTTCGGATCGGCCTGACGGCCACCGCCGCCACCACGGCCCGGCGCCGCCGGCGGCGTCTGTCCAGCGGCGACTGCGGCCTCGCGCGCGAGACGCGCGTCGCGCGCGGCCTTCCACTGCTCGGGCGTCTGCCCGGTCGGGTCGAACGGCACCGTCTTGTAGATCGGTCGCACATACGCGCCGGGCGCGGGCTCGAGGTAGAGCATCTTCGACGTCTCCATCATCGCGCCGTGCCCGCCGATTGGCAGCTTGTGCTCGTACAGATACAACTGCACATCGTCCTGGTACTTCGTGTAGAAATCGGGTACGTAATAGACGTGCACGCCGCGCGAGGCGTACTTCGCGTTGATCTCCTCGGCCGCCTCTCGCATCATGCGCTGGCCGCCGCCATGGTCGCCCATCACGAAGATATTCTTGAATCCGTTCCAGACCATGCTTTCGATTTCAGCGATCTTCAGGCCTTTGAAGATCTCAGCTGAAACCGTGATGCCGCCCGGCGTGCGCGATCCGTCGCTGACGCCCGTGGCGCCGACGTCGATGGGCATGACGGGTGCGACCAGTGTGTGGCCCAGTTCCTTCGCCACGTCGATCGCGGTGGCCCGCGACATGATCGTGTGGCCGCCGAGGATGTTGTGCGGTCCGCGCGCCTCGGTGCCGCCGTTGGCGATGATGACGTTGATGAATCCGCTGGCTTGCTTCTCGACGACCTCGCTGGTCGTGAGCAACTCGAGCTCGACGACTTCGCTCACCGATTTGCCGAGCTGCGCCCGGGCGGGCGTCGCGACGAGCACCAGGCAACCGAGGACACCGGCAATGCTCTTCATGTATCCCCCAAGGAAAGTCAACGAGCTGTGCTGCTGCGGAGATTCTAGATCTACATCATTCTCACGATCGGCGAAACCGTCCGATATTCGCGCTAGCTGGACTTCCAGATTCCCAGGGCGCGCCGCACGGCGATCAACTGCCCGAGATGGTAGGCGTTGTGATCGAGCACGAGCAGGATGGCTCGCAGGTACGTCTGGCGGTCCTTCCCGGTCGGCACGAGCGTGAAGAGGTCGAGTGACCCGTCGCCCACGAGCTGCTGAAGCCTCGCCCGATCGGTCTCGACCGCCACGACGCTTGCGTCCCAGGCGGCGTCGGACGGCACGCGGTCGGTCGGCCAGTAGTCGTCTGGCCACGTGCGCGTGTGGCTGTAGGCGGGGTTCAGGCAAAACTCGAGCAGATCGTTCTGCGCCAGACGGATATGCTCGAGCAGCTCCCACGGGGAATGTGCGAATCCCGCCGCGCGATCTCCGCGCCGATCCGGAGGAATCCCCTCGATCGCGCTGCGGAATCCGGTGTGAGCCTCCTCCCACTCGAGCGCTCGAATCAGGTGGTCACGCAGTGGCCGGGCGAGGTCCGTCATTTCACGTCATGCCGAGGCCATCGGCCAACGGCATGCCGTATCATACGGCTTCAATCCATGTCTTTCGCGCGGTGGCCGGCGAGTTTCGTTCTGGTCGTCATCGTCGTCTGGGCGACGGCGCGGCCGGAGGTTCGGCAGGCCGGCCAGGCGGCCGTCCCCCCGGCGTGGGCCACGAAAGACCTGCGGGCCGGCATCATTGGCACCGACACGTCGCATGTCCCACAGTTCACCGCCATGTTCAACAAGACGCGGCCCGAATGGCGAATCAAAGTGGTCGCGGCTTTCAAGGGCGGCAGTCCGGATCTCCCCACGAGTGCCGATCGACTCGAGGGCTTCGCCAAGACGATTCGCGAGGAACACGGCGTCGACATCGTCGACAGCATCGAAGCGCTGCTCGCCAGGGTTGACGTCGTCCTCCTCGAGAGCGTCGATGGGCGGCCGCACCTGGCGCAGGTCACCCCTGTGTTCAAGGCGCGAAAGCGGGTCTTCATCGATAAGCCGCTCGCTGCCAGCCTGGACGACGTGCGGCGCATCGTTCAGCTCTCAAAAGAGACGGAGACGCCTTTCTTCAGTAGCTCCTCGTATCGCTTCTATCCGGACGTCATCCGCTTGCGCAGCACTCCCGGCGTCGGCAAAGTCCTCACCGTCGAGGCGAGCTCGCCGTTGAACACGCTCGCGTTCCACCCGGACTTGTTTTTCTACGGGATTCACGGCATCGAGGCGCTGTACGCAGTCATGGGAACGGGTTGCCTCAGCGTGACCCGGAAGGTCGAGGGCGGGGGAGACCTCACCACGTGCACGTGGAAAGACGGGCGCGTCGGCTCGTACTTCGGCCCGCTGCCCGAACCGGCCGGCTCGAAGTCGGCCGTGAGTAACGTCGCGCGGCGGCCCGTCGTGCGAATCGCCGGCGACAAGGGAACAGCGGAAGCAGTCGGGCAGGGCTATGAAGGTCTCGAGCTGGCCATCGCGGAGTTCTTTCAGACGGGACGGCCGCCCTTCGATGTCGCCGAGACGATCGAGATCTTCGAGTTCATGACCGCGGCGCAAATCAGCAAGGACCGAGGCGGCGCGCCAGTGACGCTGGCGTCGTTGCGGAAGTGATCGGCAGTGATCAACGCCCCCCACCGATCAACTTCGTGAGTTCCTCGGTCGTCCACGCCCGCGTCCGGCCGGCGACTTCTGTCCGCACCGTTTTGATCGTTTCCGGATTGACCGCAGTTCCGCCCTGGCCCCACTCGCGCCTGATATAGGTCAACACTTCCGCGATCTGATCGTCTCCGAGCGTCGCGCCGAGCGGCGGCATCAACCCGATGCTGCCTTCTTTGCCGTTGAGCAGGATGCGCGCCGGAATCTCAGCCGCGGCGAGAGCGAACGTCGAACCGACGAGGCTCGGCGCGATCTTGTCCTGGCCGCGTCCGTCCGCCTGGTGGCAGGCCTGGCAGATGTTCTTGTAGACGTCCTGACCCGCGTTGAATCGTTGCTGCTCTTCCGGGGTCAGCGGCGGAATCGGCGCGGCGGCGCCCGGCTTGCCTGGCCACTCGACGCGCGCCAGCAGGCGCGCGGCACGCGCACCGAGGTCGTCATTTTGTGCGGCCAATCCCGACAACGCAGAGGGCTCGCGGTTCAGCCGCAGCGTCCGCGATCCGCCGCCTCGTCCACCAGCGGGCGCGACCGTCACGTCACGGAATGCGTACGCGCCTCCAGGTCCGGCACGACCACCGGGGCAGGTGGGGCAAGGCGGCGCCGGACCCGCCGGGGGAGTCGGCGCTCCGCCTCGACGCGTCGTGGCTGTGCCGGGCAGCGGACCGCCCAGCAGCGCGGCTTCCGCGCCCGACATCATGGCCGAGCGCCGCCAGAATGGCGCGCGTTCGTCCGCAATCGACGCGAACACGCTCTGCACGGTCGCGTCTTGTCCGCTTCGCACGATCACCGCGGCGACCATGCCAACGGCAACCTCGCGGGGTCGTGTGGCCTCGCCTTCGAGCGCGATGAGCTTTTCGAGGACCGCCGGCTCGCTGCCGCGAATCCCGCTGAGCGCCGCGTCCATGACGACGGCGTCCTCGGCGTATCTGGCAAGCAGGGAGGCGACCGCGGTCTCGCGCGGCCCGGACGGCAGGGCGCCGATCGATGCCGCGAGCTGCGCCTTCACCGACCAATCCGGATCGTCGAGCCGCGCGAGTACGGCCGCCTGAATGGGATGATTCACCGTCCCGAGCCACCGCTCCGCCAAGCGAAGCGCCGACATCCGCACGTCGCGCGACGGATCGTTCAACGCTCGCATGACGAGAGCCGGCTCGATCTGATCGAGTCCGTCCAACGTCCACAGCGCGTGCAGGCGAGCCCGCGAATCGCTGGTCGCCTCGGCCAGCTTGATGAGCGCCGGCAAGGCGTCTCCGACACCGCGTTCGACCAGCAGGCGCTGTGCCGTGTCGCGCCACCAGCCATTGGGATGCGCCAACATCTGCACCAGTTGTGCGCGTGACGCCGTCGAGAGCGCGGGCGCCACGTCGCGGCGCGTCGTGTCGTGCATTACGCGATAGATGCGGCCCCGGCCGAGCGGCGCCTCGAGCTTGCGCGAGATGATGTAGTCGCGAAGATATTCGGTCGTTGAGGCACGGTCCTGAAGGATCCCGCGGTGAAAGTCGACGATGTAGATCGTGCCATCAGGGGCGTTTGAGATGTAGACCGGACGAAACCGCTCGTCGGTCGACGCGAGGAACTCTCCTTTGTCGTAGGCCTTGCGTGCTCGCAGCGCCGTGCCATCATCGCTGACGATGATTCGGCTCACGAGATTCGCCGCTGGCTCGGCGACGAACACATTGCCGTACAGCTCAACCGGCAGTCGATCGCCGCGATACACCATCGGCGCGCAGACCGCCGTGAACTTGGCGAGCGTGCCGTCCTCTCGATCGATGCCGAACTGGTAGGCGCGATTGGTCCCAGGATTCGGGCGGACGGGCCAGACCGTATTCAATTCTGGGTTCGCGTCAGCCAACCGCTCATAGCTGCCTCGAGTTCGCAGGAGCGACGGATTGCGCGCAAAGTATGGCGTCGGCACCAGGTCGACGTGCAGCGCCGACTCGTTGGTGTTGCGATAGATCCGGCCTGCGTCATCCTGTGTCGCGCCCCACTCGCCGCGCGAGAGCGTTTGGCGCACGTCAAACTTGCCGTCCTTCAGCCGGAGATACACCTCGACGCTCCCCGACGTGTGGATCCAGTTGTCCAGTCCCCAGAGCAGGCTGTTGGCGTTGCCCTCCACCGACCCGTTGAGCCGTCCGTAGGCGTCGGTCACCAGTTCCTTCGTGTCGGCGCGCAGATCGCCATTCGTGTCTCGCATCAGCGAGAGGCTCCCCGGCTCGCCAACCAGCACGCCGCGATCGAGCACTTTCACTGCGCGCGGCAGCTTGAGCTGGTCTGCAAACACCGTTCGCTTGTCCATCGTGCCGTCGTGGTTCGTGTCCTCGAGCACGACGACGCGGCCGATCGGGTCGAGGTTCGGCTCCGGCGTCTGCAGATCGCGCACGAAACCGGTCATCTCGACCGCATAGAGCCGGCCGTCGGGATCCCAGTCGATCGCGACGGGATCCTGAATCAGCGGCTCGGAGGCCACCAGCTCGATGTGGTAGCCAGGCGGCATGTGGAAGGTCCTGAGCGACTCGGTCGGCGAGAGCGGCGGTGAGTCGGGAGCGAGCTCTTGCAGGGCGGGCGGCCACGGACGATTCGCCGGCGAGCGCTGCTGTCCGTGCAGTCCTACGCCAAGCGCGGCAGCGAAGGCGAGAAGCGCAAAGACACGGAAGCTCAAGAGCCGCATGGTCGTGGCAACATTAGATCTCGAGCACGGCCAATGCAACTCGCCCTGAAGGAATCTCAGCTCGGCCTGCGCAATTCCACGACTCGGCTCCCGTTTCGTTACGGCGTCGCCTCACTGATCCGCTGTCCGCAGGCCATTCTGCGAGTCGTCATCGAGTGCGAGGGCCAGGCGCGTCAGGGCTTCAGCGGAGACTGTCTCCCGCCCAGTTGGTTCGACAAATCGCCGAACAAGGGATTCGCCGAACAGGTCGACGACATGCTGCGCGTCATCGGGCTGGCACAGAAGGTTTTCGCCGACGCGTTCGCGAGAGAAACGGCGTTCTTCCCGACATGGTTGTCCTGTCACGAACAACTGCAGCAGCAGTGCGTCTCATTGGGCCTCCCACTCCTCCTGGCGAGCTTTGGATCGAGCCTCGTGGAACGGGCCATTGTGGACGCCGCCTGCCGGCGGTACCACGTCAGTTTCGCGCGCGCGATTCGGAACAATCTCCTCGACATCGACCCCGGTCTCGTCGAGCGTGACCTGTACGGGACGACGCCGAGCGACTGGTTGCCGGCTGAGCCGGCCCGGTCGACCTTCGTGCGGCACACCGTCGGGCTCGGCGACGCGCTCACCGTCGAGGACATCCCGCCTGGTGAGCAGCTCAGTGACGGATGGCCTCAGGCGCTCGAGGAATACGTGACTCGGCGACGCGTTCGCTACTTCAAGGTCAAGGTCGCGAATCGTCTCGAAGAGGATCTGGATCGCCTGAGACGGCTGGCGCGTGTGCTGCAGCGGCATCACGGTCGCGATTATCGACTGACGCTCGACGGGAATGAGCAGTACAAGCGCCCTGAGGATTTCGTCGTATTCGTTGGCGGGATTCGAGGTGATGGAGAGCTCGAGACACTCTGGGACAACGTGCTGGCGATAGAGCAGCCCTTCGACCGTGCGATCGCGCTGACGCCGCTGTGCACGAGCGCCGTCCGCGAGCTCTCACGCTCGAAGCCGGTCATCATCGACGAGTCCGACGACACGTTGGACGCGTATCCGCGCGCCATCCAGGCGGGGTATCGAGGCGTCAGTAGTAAGAATTGCAAGGGCGCCATCAAAAGCCTGCTGAACGCCGGCCTCACCTGGCTCGCCAACGATCGAGGACGTCGTCACGAGTTCACGATGACCGGCGAAGATCTCTGTACCGTCGGCATCGTGCCCCTGCAGGCGGACCTCTGCCTGGCGGCGACGCTCGGCCTGGCCCACGTCGAGCGCAACGGTCACCACTATCACCCGGGGTTGAGTTATTTGCCGGACACGGAACGCCGCGCGGCGCTCTCTGCGCATGGGGATCTGTACACGGCGGATCACGCTATCATCGGCCCAAAGATCACGGACGGGCGGTTCGATATCGGCTCGCTGCAGTGTCCCGGGTTCGGTTTCGCGGTCGAGCCCGACATGTCGCTGATGGCGCCCCCCGAGGCGTGGACCTTCGACTCACTGGGCCTGTGACGAATCCCACCATCAAGACGACCGTTGTCGGGAGCTATCCGGTCCCCACCTGGTTGCGCGTGTTCAGCTCTCGCGAAAGTCTGCGCGATGCGATGCTCGCGGTCATCAAGACCCAGGAGCTCGCCGGCGTCGATGTCGTCGCGGACGGCGAGCTCTATCGATGGGACATCAATCACGCCGAAACCAACGGCATGATCGATTACTTTCTGCGCCCGATGCAGGGCATCGCCACGGAGGTGACCAGGGACCAACTGGAGCGCTGGCGGCGACAGCCGGGGCAACAATTTCGCGCGGCGCCGCCCGGCGTCGTCGTTGCGCCAGTCGACAGCGGAGGATTGAATCTCGAACGGGACTATGGACTGTTTCGTGATCTCACACAGCGCCCCAGAAAATTCACGGTGACGAGCCCGTACATGCTGGCCAAGACGGTGAGCGATGAGTACTACCGGGATCTGAAGACCCTGACGTTGGCACTCGCGGACATCTTGCAGGCACAACTCCGTCCCATCGACGCCGACGTGGTGCAGGTGGATGAGGCCAACGTGACGGGTCACCCCCAGGACGGCCCGATCGCCGCCGAGGCCATCAATCGCGTGCTCGAGGGCGTGCGGCACGAGAAGGCCGTCCATTTGTGCTACGGCAACTACGGCGGGCAGACCATTCAGAAGGGCACGTACGGCCAGTTGCTCGAGTTCCTGAATCTGCTCCGTTGCGATCACCTCGTCCTGGAGGTGGCTCGCCGGCCGGATCACGAATTGCACTGGCTGAAGGGGGTGCGGTCCGAGATTGGACTGGGGATCGGCGTCATCGACATCAAGGACAACGAGGTCGAATCACCTGACACGGTCGCGAGACGAATTCAGAAGGCCGTGGAGATTCTGGGCAGTGATCGCGTGAGATACGTGCATCCGGATTGCGGCCTGTGGATGCTGCCCAGGACCTGCGCCGATGCGAAGATGCGATCGCTCGTGTTGGGACGGGATCTGTTCGAAGGCCGGACCAACTCCGGGCCGTAACCTGACCCTATCGCGACGGCCCGATGCCGGTCACGACGCGAATCATGCCGTCGCTTTTCGTGAGGAGGTACAGCTCTCCGTCGCGATCGACGGCGAAACGCAGATCGACGCGGCCGGAAGGCGCGAGCGTGGCGCGGCCGGGCAGATCTGCACGCTTGCCGCCGCGCGCGTGATATCCGGCTCTGGCCACGTCGAACATCGTCGAGTACACCTGACTCCCGCGATCGGGCGCGTCCGAGGGATCGTTCCACCGGACGTGCAGTTCGCGCGTCTCTGCCACGCGCGGCGGATGTTGGCCATCGACCTTCACCATCTCATCGAAGGTCGCGATCCACAGCCGCCCAGTTGACGTATCGCCGAGCACGAACCGGCCTCGGAGCGCTGGCACGGCTCTCCCGCGATAGACGAATCCTCCGGCGATCGCATCGCCGCCCGACGCGGTGTGGCCGTACTGCAGCACGGGGTAGGTGGGGCCAACGGTTCCGTGCGTCAGCGTGTCGGTCACGCGGACCGGAATGACGTCGGCGTCCGGCAGGTCAGTGAGACGGTTGTCCGGCAGGAGTCGCTGCAGACCTTCACGCTCGGAGTACCCGTAGTTGGCGCCCTTGTGAACAATGACGACCGTCTCCCACGTGCGCAAGCCGACCACCGAGGCGATGAGATGGTTGTTGGCCGGCCTGACCGGATCCACGTCCCATGCGAGCCGATGCGGATTGCGCAGGCCGTAGGCCCAGATTTCCT
>Ga0111539_10000779_pt1 | contig 41442 bp, 48 predicted proteins | sample RhiMethybrSRZTD1_FD_79667 | JGI IMG/M metagenome (GOLD analysis project Ga0111539, IMG submission 79667) | Populus rhizosphere microbial communities from Tennessee, USA - Rhizosphere MetaG P. TD hybrid SRZTD1 (version 2) (version 2) | ecosystem: Host-associated > Plants > Roots > Rhizosphere >... | reverse complement strand
CTGCCGCTGCATCTGAACTGGTCCGATCGAGGCCGACGGTTCGATTTGCGTGACCGCCGGCAGCGGGCTCGCCTCTACGAGCTGGTACTGCGCGAGGGCGGTCCATTGGACGTACTCACCTATCTCGACGGTGCCTTGCTGATCGACTTGTGGAAAGAGCTAGTGCTGCCCGTCGCGGTCCGTGCTGCGTGGAACGCGGTGGTGAACAGCCAGGGCAAGAAGCGGGCGGCGTGATGGATGAGGTGGAACTCACCACCTTCCAAGTCGAAGTCGCGCATGCCATCTTCGAGCTGGAGGCGTCGGAGGGCTACGTCGTGGCTGGCGGGGCCGCACTGATCGCGTCGGAGCTGATTAGCCGGCCTACTAAAGATCCGGACCTGTTCACATCGGCTCCTGTCATGTCATTCCCCGACAGCCCGACGTTTTGTCGTCTCGTCGTGACTGACCGGGACGACGAAGTCCTGGTAGATCTCGCCGTCGACTCGCCGCCCCACTTGGCTCCGACGATGACGTTGCTTGGTCCGACACTGGCTCCCGTGGAGCTGGCTGGGCGCAAGTTGCTCGCGCGATCGGGCAGAGGCCCGCGACTTCGCCGACGTCTATGTCCTTGCCGAGCGCTTCGGACAGGATGCGCTCTTTAACGAAGCAAGCGCCGCGGATCCTGGATTCAACAAGCAGCTCCTGGCCCAGATGATGAGGACGCTCGACCGGTTTTCCAACGACGAGATCCCGGCTTTAGCTGGATTTGTGCCTGAGATACGGCTGTTCTTCGCCCGTTGGGCCGCAGAGCTCAGCCGTGACTGACTCCGACAGCCTGCCCAGCCCTACCTCGATCGACTTCCTCGGTGCTCAGACGAATCGAGCCTTCCTGGGATCAAACGTCCACCAAGAAGTCGGGGGAGCTCACCGTGTGTCCCAAGATGATCTACCGCGATTTGTCAGGCGAGAGTCACTTAACTTTCGCCGATGCGAAGGGTCCACTTGATCAACTAGTTGACAGCAACGCTGACAGCAACCCAATCGGAGATCAGCCCGTCCACCAAGATCATCACGCACGATCCCCCGCCTGAAAATGACTACGGTGGACCATCGCGGACACCTCGGATGGACCTACGGATCAGAAGGTTGGGGGTTCGAATCCCTCCGGGTGCGCCAGCGTTTTCCCTTGTAAAAGCCTACTTTTGACACGAGCCTCCGCCGACCGAACCTGTGGTGACTTGCCCCACGGTTTGTCGCGCTACCCAGGCCGGTATACAGCTCGACATGGACGATCGATATCACCCGGTGGCCATGAGTGAGACCGGCCGCACAGAAGCGTTCAGCGACGGTGTCCTCGCCATCGCCGTGACCCTGCTGGTGCTGGACCTGCACGTACCGCCGCTCAACCTGCTGCATGAGCCGCTCGCGGTCGCATTAGCGCACGAATGGCCGGCATATGCCGCCTATGTCACCAGCTTCCTCATCATCGGCATCATCTGGGTCAACCATCACGCCGTGTTTGAGCTAGTCGGATTGGTGGACCGAAGCGTACTGTTCCTCAACCTGGTGCTGCTGATGTCGGTAGTGGCCATTCCGTTCGCTACGGCGTTGTTGTCGGAGTATTTGCTCGCCGGTAATGGCAATGCCCGCACCGCCGCGCTGGTGTACTCGGCGGTCATGCTCGCGATGTCGTTCGGATTCGCGGCGCTTTACACCTATGTCGCGCTTCATCCGGTGCTGCTCGCCGACGGCGTGGACCCCGACGCGGTGCGCGGATCCATCGTGCGGTTCAGTGCTATCGGTACTGGGCTATATGTCCTGACGCTAGGCATTGCCCTGGTTAGCGCGCCGGCCTGCCTGGTTGCCCACTTTGTGATCGCGATCTACTACTGCTTCCAGCAGATCCGCCCCGGCTCACCTGCGTCCTGATTCCAGCGCTGGACCGTACCCAAGTGGAGGCGAGATACCGACCACGCCGGAACGATCCGGCACCAACAGCAGTCATGACGGTGCCTCGCTCAACGCGTTGGCAGAGGTGATGGGAGATGGTCTGAAGCCTTTGACGGTGAGGTAGACACCGAGCGAAAACTCAAATACGGCGACCGGCAGTGCGAGGAGCGCGGACCAGGACACCTGTCCCCAGAGGTTCAGCAACGTCCCGAGGGTGCTAACGAGGAGCAAGGGCGCTCCGATGAGTGCGATCACCGGTAGGGCCCGCGGCACCAGGCGTGACTGGTAGAGCAGCACGCCAAGCAACACCTCGTTAGCGATCGGCATAAGGCTTTGTGAGAGCAGGAAGATCCGGCCATACAAGATGGCCAGCGTCTGGCCGGTGATCAACGCGGCGTTCCCGGCTCCGGCCTGCTTCAAGCTGATGATGGCCAGCAGGCAGGCGACGCCGGCGAGGATACCGGCGGATTCCAGGACTCGGGAGCCGGCGAAGCCCAGCGCGGCCGCTTCATTCTGCCTCTTGAGCACCGGATACAGCGTGGCGGTAACAATCCCGGCGAGGGTCACGATGATCTCCAGGATCCCGCCGAGGAGGCCGGCAGTGTCCGGCCCTGGGCCGAGGATGTACGTCGGATTGTTCCGCACCTGTTGTACAGAAAGAGGGTCGGGATGGAGAAGAAGGTGAGCAGGTAGAACACCCGCGCCACGAGAGCCGTCTTTCCAAGTGGACTCATCTGGAATTCCCTTCTTGCTTGGACCGCGGGCGTCGACCTGGACGCTGACGACCTCGATTCCCCTAGAGCACCACGGCAGCGAAGAGCGGCACAATCAGGCAGGTTGCGACTGCGGTAAGACACATAGCCAACCCGGAAAAGGCACCCGCCAGAGCGTCATCGTGGAGCATGCGAGCCGTTCCGATTCCATGGGAGACGGCTCCAATAGCAAGGCCTTGCGTCCTGGGATCATGAATGCGGATCAGGCGCAGCGCACTGGGACCCGCGACGGCACCGAGGATGCCGGCGATGATCGCAAACACGGCTGCCAACTCTGGAATACCTCCAAGGCGGTCAGCCAATGCGATCGAGACTGGTGTTGTGGCGGCCTTGGGCGCCATGGTGCGCGAGAGCTCGTCGCCGCCGCCAAGCCACTTGACGACAAGAATGCCCGAACCGACGCTGACGACGGCACCGACAATCAAGCCAGTCAGCATGGGAAGCAGGAAGTCCTTCAACCTGCGGTACTGGCGGTGCAACGGGACGGCTAATGCGACGGTGGCCGGCCCGAGGAGGAATGTGATCAGGCTGGTTGCCGAGTAGTAGTCGGCATATGGGACGCGCAATAACTCAATGGAGATGGAACATACGACGATGGCCACGAGCGTCGGCTGGGCAAGCGGGTGTTGGGTTCGGCTACGCAGCCACCGACCCAACTCGTAGGCAGCAACAGTGACAAACAGCCACAGGAGCGGTGACGTTCGCAGCCAGTCCCACGTCTCTTCGACTCTCACTCGATTGGCTCCGGAGTTGCGCCGCCCGGATCGGTGCGCCGCCACGAGAGGGCGGTGACCACACCGGCCACGGTAACCAGACCCAGCAGCCACGAAACGAGCAGTCCTGCTGTAATCGGCAGTGCGTGGTCACGGACTGTTCGCAGGTAGACAACGATGCCGACTCCGGCGGGGACGAAGAACAGCTGCAGGTGGTCGAGCAGATAATGCCCAACCCTGACGACTGGGCTGTCATCGCTAGCGCGCCGCCAGCGCAGTATGACGAAGAGAAGCACCATCCCGACGATCGAGCCGGGAACCGGAGCGTCGAAGAGCCGCACAAGGACCTCGCCGACAAGTAGTGATCCCAGTAGCCAGAGAAGTCCAATGATCACGAGCTATGTCCTCCTGGGCGATATGGATGCCATCAAGTGGCTCGGTTTGAAGCCAATCATCCGGCGACCGAGGGCAGGATCCCGCCGGCCGGCCGGTCGCGCCTGACAGCTGCGGCGCCGGAATCGACTTCGAAGGCAGCGCTAGCCGTCTCGAGACGGCAGAACAGGGTTGAATCGGGCGCTCAAGCACCTCTTAGCCATCACCAGACGGCAGACGTGAGGTTCGGGACGCCAGAGCGGTGGCCGCACCTAGACCAATAGCTGCCGACCTGTTCCGAGCGGCGGCAAGTTCATCCAGTCGACGGCCCCGCGCTCGGAATTCGGCTTGCGGCCTTCAGCGGTCACGACGCTCACTACGCGAAGAACAGCCGCAGCGCCGCGGCGATGGTTTCAAACCCGCAGAAATAGGTCAATAAGGCCAGCCGCGAACGGAATCGGGAAGCCTGTACGGCAGCGCCCACCCAGCGCGACATTGCCCGCGGCGAACCTCTCGATCCACGCGGCCCAAACGCCGATAGCCGATCCTCGTGCCGTCAGCGGACACGACTGACCCTGTCATAACGACCTCTGGTTCGTCTCTCATGATGGAGCGCCTCGGCTCAGTTCGATCGCCCCAGTTCTCTCACCGCCGCCCGGAACACGGCCGGTAGCGCCGCGGCGGCAGGAACGATGGCCCGCCGTGCCGACGCTGGGCGCGTTGTCTGAACAAGGGCGTGCGTCATCGCGGCATACCGCCAGCTGGCCTGCCGCCATGCGCGCTCGTACGCGTGCGGCCGATCGGCTCCAACCGCTGACACCGCCGCCCGTGCTTGCGCTATCCCGAGCGAGATCCCCTCGCCGGTCAGCGCATCGACATAACCTCCGGCATCGCCAATCAGCAGCACCCTGCCGGCAACTCGGCGGGCAACTCGCTGCCTAAGTGGGCCAGCTCCACGGACTCGGGTGGCGGCGGAGGCATTGGCAAGCCGATCTCGCAGCCGCGGGAACTCATTGAGCTGCTCCTCGAACGCCAGCCGGCGCGCGCTGAGTACCGCAACCCCAACCAGATCTGGCCCGACTGGGGTGACGTACGCCTCTCCGTAGTTCCCCCAGTGCACCTCCACATAACTGCTCCATGGCTGTAAGCAGTAGTGCCGGCGCTGACCGAAGCGCTGTAGTCCACGGGCGTACACCTGGAGACCAAGCGCGCGGCGGGTCGGCGAGTGGAGGCCATCAGCTGCCAGAAGGTAGCGGCCATGGAGGTCAGGTCCAGGCGTCTGGCCTGGCCCTTGCGTTCGGACGCGCACCGCTTCCGACGACTGCAGTACCTCGAATGCCGCCAAGGGGAAGATTTTCACCCCGGCGGCAGTCGCGGCCGATCGCAATGCTGTGTGGAGCTCGGTCCGGCGGACGCCTCGGCCGCGCCCAGCGCTGAAGTCAGCCTCGGCGTGCCGCCCGTCACTGACGTAGCGGATGCCCACCAGATCCCAGCCAATGGGATTGACCCCAAGGGCGGCCAACGCACGTACGCCGCCGGGCATGAGACCTTCGCCGCAGGCCTTGTCGACCGCGCCTTGGCGGGGCTCGAGTACGACAACCGACAAGCTGCTGCGCACGGCGTACATGGCAGCCGCAAGGCCCACCGGACCGCCGCCCACCACGACCACGTCACTGGCCCCTCTCATCGCGACGTCGCTCGCCTCACCGCAACGCCGCTTCCTTGCCAGCGACAGTGGCCAGCGCCTCCTCTTCGACCTGGATCCGCCTAGCGAGCAGAGCTGCGTTGAGGAAGGTGAACCCAAGAGCTGTGATCCAAGCCGAGTGCACGAGCGGCAGGGCCAGGCCTTCGAGCACCACGGCCACATAGTTCGGATGGCGCAGCACGCGATACGGGCCGCGGGTGACGAGCGGCAGTCCCGGCACGACAATGACGCGGGTGTTCCACTGCCGTCCCAGCGAGGCGATGCACCACCAGCGCAGGCTCTGCGAGGCAATGACTATGGCCAGCGCCGACCAGCCCAGAATCGGCAGGAAGGGGCGGTTTAGCAGCCACACCTCAGCGACCGCGCCCACCAGGAGAGCAGTGTGCAGCATCACCATCACAGGGAAGTGCCCGCGGCCGAACTCCTTACCCCCACGTGAGAACGACCACGAAGCATGCCGTTTTGACAGGGTCAGCTCCGCGAGCCGTTCGACGCCGACGGCTAGCACGAGTGCTGTGAATAGGAGTTGAGAATTCATGCCTCAGCCACTGCGGCTGTAGCGGAACCGGCGACAGGATGGCTCACGCGGACACCCTAGGCAAAGATCCCGGTCTCCGCGGCCAGAACGACGAGCGGGTGTTTCATCAAATGGGCCGGCACCCGCTACGCGGAATTATCCGCTACCAATGGCCGATGCCGATAAGACCATCGGCAAGCCGTCGGATTGAAAGGGGACTGGCCCATCCTGCCTACCCTGCCGGGACTGCTTCGGGCCAGCCATCCCGGGCCGACAGTCGCGGTCACCGCGCTTACCGCGCTCTTGGCTCTGGCAGTTGGACATGAATTGCGAACGGGCTTGGTCGTGACGGGAGCCGTTGCGGCAGGACAGCTCACCATCGGTTGGTCGAACGACCTGATCGACGCGGGCCGCGATCAGCAGGTGGGCCGCGCGGATAAACCGGTCGCTCGTGGTGAGGTCTCCGAGGCCTTGGTCCGGCGAGCGATTGCCGTTGCCGCTGGGTGCTGCCTCGTGTTGTCTCTGGCCTCTGGCCTGGCATCCGCAGCTGTACACCTGCTGCTGGTTGTCGGCTCAGGCTGGGCCTACAACGTTGGTCTTAAGCGTGTCGTCTGGTCCTGGGTGCCATACGCGATCGCGTTCGGCGCGCTTCCTGCAGTGATTACTCTTGCCCTTCCTGACCCGCAGTGGCCCCCCGTGTGGATGATGGCCGCCGGTGCGCTGCTTGGCGTGGGCGCGCACCTGCTGAACGCGCTACCGGACCTCGCCGAGGACGCCCAAACCGGCGTACAGGGTTTGCCTCACCGCCTCGGAGGACGCACACTGCGCTGGCTGGCGCCGCTAGTGCTGACGGTCGCCTCCGCGGTCGCCGCATTGCGGAGTGGAACCGGCGCGTGGGTTTGGGCTGCCTTCGGGCTCTGCGTGGTCCTCGCGGCAATAGCGGTGCGCGGGCGCGGCAGGGTACCATTCGCCGCTGCCGTCTGCATCGCGATGGTCGACGTGGTCAGTTTGGTGGTGCAAGGGTCGGCTTGACCCCCGCCGCACCTTGGAGGAGAGCACCGGTGACCGTCAGACCTGGACCGAAGGCTATGGCCACGACATAGTCCCCGACGGCAACAGGACACATCGACGCGATGATCAGCAAGATCGTCGCCGAGGAACAATTCCCATACCGAGCCAGGATGTCGCGGGACCACTTGACATGAACGTCGCTTAAGGACAAGACCTCCTGCACCTTGTCAATGATTCGCGGACCGCCAGGGTGGATCGCCCAGTGCCGGACATCATCCGGAGAAAGACCGCGGCCGGACAGCAGACGATCGACGAGCATTGGGGCGTTACGGGCGACAACCGCTGGGACTCGCGACGAAAGTGTCATACGGAATCCGTGGTCGGTGATGTCCCATGTCATGTCCGCCGTTGATCCGACATCGGTAAGCGTTTCCACGGCAATGACGTCGAGCCCCTCGCACGCGTTCTGCGACGGGGCCAGCACCAGAGTGGCGCAGGCATCGCCGAAAAGTGCATGTGCAACGGCTTGCTGGGTGTCGTGCGGGGGCGGCTGCACATGCAGCGATGGCAGTTCCGTGCAGACCAGCAGAGCTGGTTGGCGCTGCGCGGTGACGTAGTCCGTCGCCGCCGCAAGCCCAGGAACAGCGGCGTAGCAGCCCATGTGCCCGATCGCAAGCCGTCGAAGTGCCGGGTGCATGCCCAGATCCTTGGCGAGATGGACGTCAAGGCCAGGATTGGCGTATCCGGTGCAGGAAACCGTGGTAAGCAGGCCGACTTCTTCGGGGATGATGGTGGCCGCCATCAGCGCGTTACCGACCGCCTCCTTGGCCAGGGGCAGCGCATCATCGATGAATCGCCGCATCCGTTGAGCCGTACTCCAGCGGGATACGTCGTCGTGAACCGGGCTGGCGGTCAAATGGCGGGTGCGAACCTCAGCTCGGCGCCACACGCGCTCCGCTACGCCGTCATGACTGACGTAGTTTGCGTAGTGGTCACCCCACAGCTTTATTTGGTCGTACGCCGGCGGAGTGGCCTGACCGAAGGCGACGATGCGCGCGCACCCTCGATTCGCTCCGCTCTCCATTTCCGCCTCCATCCATTGGGAGAAGCCGTCGACGGCGCCCGGCGTCGGCTCACTCTCCGGAGCGCAACACTAGTCTTTGTTGCCGTTGATTTAGGCGGTTCTGGGAGGCGGGGCGACGAGCCCACGGACCTCCTCGAGGAGCCCACCGACCCCGTGGCGCTCGATCGGCACGCGGCACGCATAGACGGCCCGGGCGTGCCTTTGTAGATTTATCACGAATAAGCGTGACGCCGGTCACACCAACGGCGACGATCCACAAGCACCTCGCCACCGGGGTGGGTCAATGGCATACGCGCCCTGTTCGCCACTCCTCACCATCGGGAGGATCGATGTCCGAGAGCGCAGTCGCAACACAAACAGGGGCCCCACCGCGTAAGCGGGACCGAAGTCACTGGCTGTACATCGCAGTCATCATTGCCGTGCTGGCAGGCATCGCGGTCGGTTTCCTGTGGCCGAGCTTCGGTGTCGCGCTGAGGCCGCTTGGAACGGGGTTCGTGAACCTCGTCAGAATGATGATCTCCCCGGTGATCTTCTGCACGATCGTGCTTGGCGTCGGCTCCATCCGCAAGGCGGCGACCGTGGGCAAGGTTGGCGGACTGGCCCTGGCCTATTTCCTGGTGATGTCGACGATCGCGCTGATCATTGGTCTGGTGGTCGGGAACCTGTTGGAGCCGGGCGCTGGGCTGCATCTGAGCGAGGCGCAGGCGCAGGCCGGCGCCGCTCAGGCTAAGGCCGGCGCGGCGGAAAGTACCACCGACTTTCTGTTGAGCATCATTCCAACCACTCTGTTTTCCGCGCTGACCAGCGGGGTGGTGCTGCAGACGCTGTTCGTCGCGTTGCTCGTCGGCTTCGCCTTGCAGGCCCTCGGGGCTCGCGGAGAGGCGATCCTCCGCGGTGTCAAGCATCTAGAGCGGCTGGTGTTCCGCGTTATGGCCATGATCATGTGGTTGGCGCCGATCGGAGCGTTCGGGGCCATCGCTGCCGTAGTGGGCGCGACCGGTTGGAAGGCGCTGGTCGCTCTGGGGCAGGTCATGGCCGGTTTCTACATCACGTGTGCGCTGTTCGTGATCGTGCTTCTGGGCCTGCTGCTGCGAGCCACCACGGGGGTCGGCATTTTTCAGCTTCTGAACTATCTGAAGCGGGAATTCCTACTGATCGTTTCGACCTCCTCCTCAGAGGTCGCGCTTCCCCGGCTGATCGCGAAGATGGAGCACCTGGGCGTCTCACGATCTGTGGTGGGTATCACCGTACCTACCGGGTACTCGTTCAACCTCGACGGCACAGCTATCTACCTGACGATGGCGTCGATCTTCATTGCGGATGCGTTGGACAAGCCCCTGTCGATCAGCGAGCAGATTTCGCTGCTGATCTTTATGATCATCGCTTCCAAGGGTGCCGCCGGGGTGACCGGCGCCGGCCTGGCGGTCCTCGCCGGCGGCCTGCAGGCGCATGAGCCGGAACTCGTCGACGGCGTTGGTCTGGTCGTCGGTATCGACCGGTTCATGTCCGAGGCGCGAGCGTTGACCAACTTCGCCGGAAACGCCGTCGCGACAGTGATTATCGGTAAGTGGGTCGGTGAGTTCAACCAGGCCCAGGCGACCCGTGTGTTCCACAACGAAGATCCCTTCGACGAAACGACGATGCTCGACGATGACGAGACGTCGGCGCCCCCATCATCTGAAGCCGCCTGGGCTGGTAGCTCGGAGGCACAACCCGCCGACGCTGAGGTGGCTGCAGGGCGCGCCGACACGACACCACCACGGGCTTGATCGGTCGGAGTCAGAAGGACTTATAGCCGACAATCTGGACGTCTTGGAGACCGCGAATGAAGAAGCTAGATGCAGCGTACGAGCTCGGCCCGGCGGCCGAGGACTATCCAATGCGGATCCGGGTCCGGGGCCGTTCGGTTTTGACGAACCCGATCCTGAATCGTGGCACGGCGTTTACCCCTGCGGAGCGGCGCGAGCTCGGGCTGGTGGGCCTGCTACCCAGCGGGGTGTCTACATTGGATGGCCAACTGCGGCGGGTGTACGCGCAGTACCAGCGGCAGCCTGACAATCTGGCCAAGAACGTTTTTCTGGCGAACATGCGTGACCGCAATGAGGTCCTGTTCTACCGGCTCCTCACGGAACACCTCGACGAGATGTTGCCGATCGTGTACACGCCGACCGTGGGTGAGGCGATCCAACGCTATAGCCACGAATACCGCCGTCCACGAGGGGTGTTCCTCGATGTCAATCACCCGGAGGATGTGGAGGAATCACTCAGCAACTACGGCCTCAGCGCGGAGGATGTGGACCTGCTGGTCGCAACCGACTCCGAAGGCATCCTCGGCATCGGTGACCAGGGCGTCGGTGGCATCGATATCTCGATAGGCAAACTCGCCGTGTATATCGGCGCTGCGGGTTTGCATCCGCGCCGGGTGATCCCCGTCGTTCTGGACATGGGGACGGACAACCTGGCCCTGCTCAACGACGAAATGTATATCGGCAACCGACATGCGCGAGTACGCGACCAGCGCTACGACGACCTGATCGACGCCTACGTCACCGCGGCGACCAAGCTGTTCCCGCACGCCATGCTGCACTGGGAAGACTTCGGTGCGAGCAATGCCCGCCGAATTCTCAACAAATACGCCGATCAGGCGTGCACGTTCAATGACGACATGCAGGGCACCGCGGCGGTAGTGATGGCTGCGGCGTTCGCCGCCGTCAATGCGGCCGGTAGCCGCATGCGCGATCAGCTCGTGGTCATCCACGGCGCCGGTACTGCAGGGCTGGGAATCGCAGATCTGATGCGTGACGAAATGGTCCGCCAAGGCCTCTCGCGGGAGGAGGCAACCCGCCGTTTCTGGGCGCTGGGCCGGCGCGGTCTATTGACTGACGACCGCACCGAGCATCAGTACGACTTCCAACAGCCTTATGCATGGCCGGCGGCCGAGGCCGCTGAATGGTCGGCGTCGGGCGGCGCGCCAAATCTGGCGGAGGTTGTGGCGCAGGCAAAACCGACCATGCTGATCGGCACGTCGACTCAGGCCGGTGCCTTCAGCGAGCCGATTGTGCGGCAGATGGCGTCCACAGTGAATCGTCCGATCATCATGCCGCTCTCCAATCCGACGTCGAAGGCGGAGGCAGTGCCAGCGGATCTGATCCGGTGGACCGATGGTCGGGCACTGGTCGCGACGGGTAGTCCGTTCGACCCGGTCGAGCACGATGGGGTCACCTACCGCATCGCGCAGGCCAACAATGCGCTGGTGTTCCCCGGCCTTGGGCTCGGTGTGTCCGTGGCGCGGGCAGCCCGAATCACCGAAACCATGATCACTGCCGCGGCGGAGGCGGTGGCGACCCTCTCCGACGCGAGGACGCAGGGCGCGAGTCTGCTGCCGCCCGTGTCCAACCTGCGCACCGTGTCTGCGACGGTCGCGATCGCGGTAGCGTACGCAGCGGAGAAGGAGGGCCTGGCTCAGTCGACGATGGACAATGCAGTACAAGCGGTCCAACAGGCAATGTGGCGACCGCAGTATCCATCGTTCGAAGCCATCTAGGCAGGCGCAGGCCGCGGGCACCCACCGCCGCGGCTACACGACTTGTTCGAGAACGTGCGCCTCTGAAGGGGGGTCGGTGATCTTACGCTCGACCCGTTCCCCCTATCTCTGGCCGTCGTTTCTCATCTGAGGACGGCAAAGAGGTGTCGCAACCATCGATCGGATACTCGTTTCCCATCTCCAGACGACTCGCGTGGCTGGCGAACGTCTTGAAAGCTTTGAAGTAGCGACTTGTAGAACCGGACGCCACCGGCGTGAGAAATGCTGCAGATGCGGTTTCACGCATCGGCGAAACTTGTGGCCAGGTCGAGGATGCTTGCGCAGACGAGGTCCCAATCGCCTTCCGCCGTCAGGTCCTTCGTCTGGCCTGCCCCGAGCTCAGTTGGACGTGGAATGAATGCAGTGCCGAGTCCCGCCCGTTGCGCAGATGTGAGATCGCAGTTGTGGGCCGCTGCGAGCATGACCTCGCCTGGATCCAGCCGCAGCATCCAGGCCATGTTCCGGTACGCCTGCAGGGTCGGCTTGTAGGCGCGGGTCGCATCGGAACCGACGATCACCGTCCACGGCAATCTCGCTCGCAGTGCCATCCGCAGCAGTAGGGCTAGGTTGGCGTTCGATAGCGGCCCGACGATCACATGTCGGCCGAGTTCGGTCAAGCCGGCGACGCTGTCCTCCCACGGGTCCAGCCGCTCCCATGCCGCATTGAGTTCGCCGAGTTCGCGGTCGTCGAAGCGGGCCGCATCCAGGCCGAACTCCTCAAGGGCCGCATGAAGGTTTTCCAGATGCAGCTGGTCCAGCGGCACAAAGTCGCGGCTCCCGTCGCGGATCGGCTCCATTGACAACTCGTACTTTGCCCGCCATGCGTCGGCGAACGCTGCGGCATCCACATCGATTTGGTGACGCTTGGCGAAGGCCGCCACCTCACGTGCTACCCCTGAGCGCCAGTCCACGACTGTTCCGAATGTGTCGAAGAGAACGGCCTTGATCTCGCGCTCAGTAGCTGGCGAGACGTACGTCATTGGTGCGCTATTCGGGGTAAAAGCATGGCAGCCATAGAGCACAATAATGGGCGCAACATTGGAGCCAAGCTGATGGCCATCGGGCTGGGCACGTACGCCTTCTTCTGGCAGTGGCACGACACCGCCGAGAATCCGCTGGCGCTCCCCAGCATGATCGATCGGACAGCTGATCTCGGCGTCAGTCTGTTTCAGGTCTGCGATTACCCCTTGCTGGAGTCTTATGAGCCGGATGATCTGATAGCCCCAATCACGCGAGCCGCCGCAGTGTGCAGCTGGAACTCGGCACCCGCGGCATCCGGCCCGAGGAGCTCCGCCGTTATCTCAAGAGCGCGCGCCGGCTCGAGGCCAGCATGCGGGCCATGCTGATGGGCCACATCCAGCTCGCCCTGGCCAACGGTCTACGGGGGGACAATCCGTTCTCCGACGCCTGCCTGATCGCTATGGACTACGGCCGGACCAAGATCATTAAGGAAGACTGGAAGTCGATCTTCAACGATGACCAGCTCGACCACGTCCTGAAGCAGATGCTCCACCTCGACCACATCAACCGCTAGCGGGAGCCAATCAGGGCGCCTGAACGCGAAAGGCAGCTCAACTGGGTTGCCTCGGCTAGCAGAAGATGATCACCACCAAGCTATGGTCGGCCAGGAGTGAGCGGTTGGCCGTGCCAGTGCTCGATTCTCGTCAAGCCCGCAACGTCGAGCCGTGAGAGCCGGCGTGGTTGGTGAACGGGTTTGCCCAGCGGAACGATGCAGGCGACGGCATGCGTCTCAGGGATCCCGAGTAACTGGCGGATCCGCGGTTCTTCCGCCACAGCCATGGTGGTGATCGTTCCGCCAAAACCTTCGTTCCGCGCCGCGAGCAGGATGTTCCATACCAGCGGATACACCGAAGCCCCTCCGACGATGCCGACACGATCGAGCTCCTTGTCGAGCGCAGCCACAACGCGGAGGTCAACGCAGACCACAAGAACGACTCCGGCCTGCAGGAGCGGAGCTGTGAAGCTTTCGGGAGCCTCGGCTGCCGCAATCTCATCATCGGACACCCGGCTTGGATGGATGGTGTTCCAAGGGTTCTCCCCGGCTTGCCGCTGCGCAACGTACTTCTTGGTCGCTGGAATCGTCAGTTCCACCAGCGCCTGTCTGCTGTCCGGATCTCGAATGATCACGATCCGGGTGCCCTGCCGGTTGCCGCCGCTCGGAGCGAACCGCGCGTTGTCGAGGATGGTGTAAAGGATCTCGTCTGGCAACGGATCATTGGTGAAGTGACGCACCGCGGACGTTGTGCGCATGACCTCATAAAGCTCCACGATCCTGCTCCTCTTGATCGATTGCCACGGCGTGCCTCGGCGGCAAAGTCAATCCAATTCTGTAGTCGGCTTCTCGACGAGGCCCAAAGCCTCGTGACCGATGTCGACACCCCGTCGGCAACGTCCCTGACTGGATCGACAAGACGAGTCGTTGGAGGATGACCCCATGTCACACGCACGACGCTTCGACCACGTTGGCATCACCGTCGCGGACCTCGACACCGTGACGGCGTTCTTCGTCGGCCTCGGTCTTGAGGTCGAGGGCCGGACGTTCGTGGAGGGCGACTTTCTGGACACCGTCAGCGGCATCCCCGACTCCCGCACCGAGATCGTCATGCTGCGGCTACCCGACGGAGGTACCGGGCTAGAGCTGGCGAGCTTCGTCCGGCCCGACCACGAACCGGGATCACCGGCTGCGATGGCGAACGAGCTGGGTCTGCGCAACGTGTCGTTCGAAGTCGACGACCTGCAGGCCGCGGTCGATCGGCTGGCTGCGAACGGCTACGGACTGGTCGGAGGGATCGGCGAGTACGAGCACATCTGGCGCATGGCCTACGTGCGCGGACCGGAGGGGATCATCGTTTCCCTGGCCGAGCGCATCGGTTAAAGCGTAGTCCGAGTCATCAGCCCAGCCGGCGCTTCGTGCGGACAAGTTGGTTGAGTCGAGTGCTCCCGAGTGCCACTCTGTCGCTTATGTGGAAGGTGTACGCCGACGACGACTCGAACCATCCGGCTACGCCAAATGAAAATGCAACACCGGGCCTTGCACCCGCCGCCCCGCGCGGTCTCGATCCCGTCGAACTGGTTGTCGACGGGGAGAGGTTCGTGGTCACCCGACGTGCCGGCTCCTCCGACACCTACGACTTCGCCTGGACCTCCCACCCCGCGTCGTACGGGTTCAGCATCGGGGGCAACGCTGACTGGCATCCCGACCGGGTCGAAATGGCCGAGCAAATCCGCAGCTTTCTGGCCGACATAGACCCAGAGACAGGCTATTTACGCGACTGATCCAGAGCGGATCGGCTTGCCGCACACATGCCAGTCGGGCCAGGTCTCAGATAAGGGGGCCTTCGCGGGTGGATGCCTTCCGGCTAGTCGGGTTCGGCGCCAGGCTGGCATCCGGCTCTAGCGAGAGCATCATCGCAATCTCCTCACCCGGTTCGAGGTCGGAATTGCGCGCTGGGCGGCGGTAGTCGGTGATGCGGAACCCAAAGTTCTGAGCAAAGCCGATGGCCCGTCCGTTGTCGGTCCCCACCCAGTAATAGAGCTGCAAGTAAGCCTGCTGCGTCGCCAGAGCCGCCGCAGCCTCAAGCAGACGCCAGGAGACCCTGGTACCCCGCGCCTCTGGGACCACGTATAGGCCGAAGACCTCCCCCGCTGACGGCTCGTGCTCGTAAGGTCCCAGACTGACGATTCCCTGTGATATTGAGCCGCGTTCGGCCAGCAGCCGGTGCGACCGCGTCATCCGCGCACGCCAGAACTGCTCGTCACGACCCGCTTCCTCGGCCAAGGTCGCGGTAAACGAACCGGGAGACTCTGCCAAGGCGCGCAAACGGACCTCGCGGTACAGCGACCAGTCAGACTCCTCCAGCACCCGCACGGTGATCTCTGTCATGGTCCATTTTGTCCCTCCGAGAGACGCCGGCCGGCTGCGATGCTCAACGAGCTGTCGGGTAGTGATGTTGATCGAAGAGGCGCTGAGTGCCAGGAGCCGGCTCATCGCCGGTCAGGAGGCATGTCCCTTAATGATTCATGTCCCTTAATGATTGTGGTGCCAACGACGGAACCGGGCCACATTATTGACAACCACCGCGTACGGCTTTCGCGCCATCATTTCCTTGAAATCTGCCTTGTCCTTGCCTGTAGACAGGAACACCTTGAGGTTCGCCTGCCGATAGCGGCGCGCGACAGCAACGGGAATCGTAAGTTTCGCGTAGACAACGTTGCCCGTTTTCTTGATCGTCGATACCGAGGGCCATTTGTGACGTCCTCGAGTGCTGAACGCATACCTGATTTGGTGACTAGGGTCAGCCTCGTCGAGCTTCTTAATCTTGTTCAGCGGCGCAAGCCGGGCGGCTCTCGCGACTAACTGGACCCGGGAGTTATTGACGGTGTTCCAAAACTGTTCGGCCTGTGCATCTGTAATCGACCTGAGCTTGATCTCCAGGGTGAAAGACTTCCCGTGCGAGTTGCCGTACCTCAATAGGTCGATCAAGCGCATCAGCCGGTGGCCACCCGGATGACTGCGACACTTGGCACGGATAGAAGACCACAGCCAGTCCGAGATCGGGCCTTCGCAGTTCGTGGTTCGGTCGAGTCTGGCGTCATGCAAGATGATCATGGTGCCGACCGAGTCGCGATCGGAACCATCCTTCGTCCAGCGAATATCCGCATCTAGTAGGTCGGCATGGTGTCGCACCGCGTACCGATAGGCAGACAATGTGCCTTCGGCATATTTCGACGTCTTCGCTCCCCGGTGAGCCACCACGACCACATCCCTCGGATGGGCATTCGCCGCAGGCGCGACGACCATCAGGGCAATGGCGGCGGCAAGCACGACAGCTAGCACATGAAAGCGGCTCTTCACGGCTCTCCTCGTGACGGGGGAAAGTTGAGAGCGGCAATGCGTTTCAGTCGATCCTAATCATCAAATGTGCGGCAGGCCAGACCGATAATGACCGGCGTTCAAACCAGCGAAGCGTAATCACCCGGAACATTAAGATCATTTGGGTCTTCCAGTGACGCGAGACGCCGTAACGCAGTTCTCAACCACAAAAGCGGCTCCAATAAGCCAGACCGCGTGAATCGAGAGAGAGACAATGCCTCAAGATGCTGAACTGCCAGGTCTGGAAGCGATGCCGGACAAGGACCAGGAAGCCATTGGTACTACTCTCGGGGCGCTGCTGACTGGCTTCAGTCAGCGAAACCCCGATCTGCTCGTCGACGTCTATGCAGACGATGCCGATTGGATGAACGCATTCGGCACCGCGAAAACCGGATCGTCTCAGATCGTCGAATACTTGAGAGGGCTTTTCGCGGACGCCAACTTCGACGCTGGACCGCCCGTTACTCCGCCTGAGGCCCGGTTGCGCCGATTGACTGACGATGTCGTGATCGTCTCGACGCACGCGAAGATCCGTGGCCAAGGTCTTGCCGGCGGCGGAGAGATCACCCTGCGGGACAACCACGCACAACACGTGTTGCAAAGGCAGCCGGATGGACGCTGGCTCGTGGTCTCAGAGTTGTTCATGGATGCCCGGACCGACCAAACCTACGTAAGTGATTCATAGGCTGTCTCGTTGATTTGGCTCTCGAATGGTGCCAAACCCGCTTAGGTTTCTAGCCACCGATAGAACTGTAGGAGATTGCCGTCGTAGTCTCGAACGTGGAACTCCAACGTTTCCCACGGCGTCCTAGACACGGGCGTCATGTCGGACACGCCGCTTTCCGAGAATTCGCGGTGTAGCTCTTCGACACCTTGTACCACGAACCGGTATGACGGGCGATCATTTGGATAGTTCCACTCTTGCGCGTCATGCCACTGAAATGGATCTCTACATTATCCCGGCACATTCGCGCATATTTTGGATAGTCGGCTACATCTTGACCTTCTAAGGTGAATCCGAGCTCCTCGAAGAAACCCATGGAGGCTGACACATCACGCGACATGAGCACGGGTTGGACAGTTTCGAGGTTTGCTTTCATTGCTTCCCTTTAAGTGGAATGTGCCAAAGGTTACGCACCGCTCATGGTCCCGTTACCTCAACCAACACGGGTATAAGCCGATCTCCCACCTCCGCAGCGAATCCACGCTAACGTGGCGCGTCCACTTGGTCCCGCTTGGAGGTTCCCGTGCTGCGCCGCTTGCTGCTCATCCTCGCCTTTGCCCTCGGCCTCACCGGCCCCAGCCTCGTCGTCGAGCACCCCGCCGAAGCGGTTCCCCGCCACGTTGCGACGCGATCAGAGCGAGTTGTGCGTTCAGTCACTGCCGCCGCCACAGTCGCCCTTGCCCGGCCGGCGACGAGCGTAGCGACGTATTGGCGAGGCAACGCAGATGCGCGTGTCACGGTTGCCTTCTCCTCTGATGGTGTGCACTTCGGGGCGCCCCGTTCTGCGGGACGCGACGAGATGGGTGAGCAGCGCAAGAACGGAACGACGTACGGCGCTCTGCTGTCGGCGCCTGGAGCCGTTGCGGTGCGAGTGAATACCGACCGACCGCTGGCTCGACTGACGGTCCTCAGCCTCTCCGACGGAGTGACCACCACCGTCAAGGAATCCACCCGGTCCTCCACATCGGCCGGAGAAAGCGCTGCCACGGCCGAGCCGTCGATCGTCTCACGCGGAGGCTGGGGAGCAGACCCGGCGTACATGACCTGGGCGCCGCAGTTCTATTCGACCAAGAAGCTCATCGTCCACCACACGGCCACCAGCGACAGCTACACCGACCGAGCCGGGGCCGAGGCCCAGATCAGGTCGATCTACTACTACCACTCGGTTACCCAGGACTGGGGTGACATCGGCTACAACTTCTTGATCGATAAATTCGGGACGATCTATGAGGGTCGCTACTCCCGCGACTACGCTGGCGCGAACCCCACCGGCGACGACGCAACGGGTCGAGGGGTTACGGCTGCACACGTCTCGGGATGGAACTCCGGAACCGTCGGGGTGGCACTGCTCGGCACGTTAACGTCCCACGACGCCACCCCAGCCGCGCGCGATGCGCTCACCCGGCTGCTGGCGTGGGAAGCGAGCCGTAACGGCATCAACCCGGAGGCCACCGAGGCATTCGTCAACCCTGTCAGTGGTGCGACCATCACCAGCCCGAACATCGCGGGCCACCGCGACTATGCGGCCACAGCCTGCCCGGGTGACACCTTTTATCCGACCCTGCCGTCGATCCGACGTGACGTCGCTGCCTTGATCACGGGCAGCACGTCTGCACCAGATACCACACCACCATCTGAGCCGACTGCTCTGACGGCCGTTGCAGGCCGCAATCAGGTCACGCTCACCTGGAAGGCGCCGGCCGAAACCAACGACGTCAACAACTATCAGGTCTGGCGCAGCCGCAGTGCGACGACCGGCTTCACGCAGGTCGGTACACCGACTGGCACGACCTTCACGGCCGGGTCCTTGTCACGTCGTACGACGTATTACTTCCGAGTGCGCGCTGTTGATACCTCGGGCAATGTAGGTCCCTTCAGCACTACTGTCTCCGCGCGTACCACCTAAGCCGCGCACCGTGATCCAGTGGCAACTACAGATCCGCTGGCGCTATCCCAGCTGGTCGCGGCGGCCTGTCAGGGCCGCGATCTCGGCGGTATTGCCCGCCAGCTCGATGGCCTTGTCGTACGCTGCGCGCGACTCCTGACTACGGCCGAGTCGGCGTAGCAGGTCGGCGCGGGTTGCGTGGTAGGCGTGATAGCCGGCCAGCTTGTCCTCGAGGCGGTCGACGGCTGCGAGTGCCACCTCCGGTCCGTCGAGCTCGGCGACCGCGATGGCCCCGTTGAGAGCGACGATCGGCGAGGGGTCAAGGCGGACCAGCTGGTCGTAGAGGGCGACGATCTGCGACCAGTCGGTGTCGCGTACGTCGCGGGCGGAGGTGTGCACAGCGTTGATTGCTGCGAGGATCTGGTAGCGACCCGGAGCCACCCCGGCGGCCAGGCGCTCGCGCACCAGCCGATGCCCCTCGCCGATGAGCGCCGCATCCCAGGCCCCACGGTCCTGCTGGTCGATGGTGACCAGTTCGCCGCTGGCCGAAATCCGGGCGGTGCGGCGGGCCTCGATGAGCAGCGTCAGCGCTAGTAGGCCGGCCACCTCACCGTCGTCTGGCATGAGAGCTCGGATTAGGCGAGTGAGCCGGATGGCCTCTGCGGTCAGGTCGTGACGTACGGGATCGGTGTCGGAGCCTGTCGCCAGGTATCCCTCGTTGAAGACAAGAAAGAGGACGGCGAGTACGCCGGAGACGCGCGCCGGGAGGTCCTCGGCAGACGGCACCCGATAGGGGATACGAGCCGCCTTGATCTTGGCCTTCGCGCGGGTGATCCGCTGCCCCATTGCGGTCTCCTGCACCAGAAAGGCTCGGGCAATCTCGGCCACGGTCAGCCCGCCGACCATGCGCAGCGTCAGCGCAACGCGGGCCTCCATGGCAAGCGCCGGATGACAGCAGGTGAAGATCAGCCGGAGCCGCTCGTCGTCGATGGCGTGGAGAGGCTCGGGCGGGTCATCGTCGTACAACATCCGAGCTTCCCTCTGCTTGTCATCGCGCTTGTTCTCGCGTCGGATCCGGTCAATGGCCTTGCGGTTGGCAGTGGTCGTCAGCCAGGCGCCGGGGTTGGGGGGTAGGCCGTCAGCCGGCCACCGCTCGACGGCGGTCGCGAACGCCTCGGAAGCGGCCTCTTCGGCGATGTCGAGGTCCCCGAAACGCCTGGTCAGGGAGGCGACCACCCGCGCCCACTCCTCGTGGTGGACCTCGGTGATCGCCTCCCGTACGTCGACCACACTCACAGGAACGGTCGGACCTCGACCTTCCGGTTGCAGGCCTTCGACCCCTCGGCGGCAAGTTTGAGCGCCACGTCGAGATCTGCGGCCTCGATGATCCAGAAGCCGGCGAGGTATTCCTTCGACTCCACGAATGGGCCGTCGGTGAACACCGTCTCATCACCCCGGTTGTCGATGACGGTGGCCGGGTCCGGCGACCCGAGGCCGCCGGCGAAGAGCCAGTAACCCTCGGCCTGGAGTCGGTCGTTGAACGCATCGATGTCGGCTTCTTCAGTCGGGGTGGCCAAGCCGGCGCCGTCATCGATCACTGAAATCAGGTATTGCATCGCGGATCATCTCCTATGGTTCGGGGCTGCCCTTCGCGGGCGGCCGCTCACCGCTGCTACGAACATGTCTGCCACGATCCGACACCGCCTCCCGGATGTCTTCAAGACTTTTAGGTCACCTGCTTCAGTCGGCATACTGCGGCCGCCCGGCCGGCCGGTAGACCTGGAGCGTGATGCCCTTCGGGAAGGCTCGCGATTCGATCAGGTCAAGCGCCATGTCCGGGCCGGTGTCGGGGAACAGCCGTGTGCCCTGGCCGACGACCACCGGGCAGACGAGCAGATTCATCTCGTCGACGAGGTCGTTCTCGAGCAGCCACCGGATCAGTCTGCCGCTGCCGTGCACCTGCAGTTCACCTCCCGGCTTGGCCTTCAGCTCGCCGATGGACTCCGCGAGGTCACCGGAGAGAACGGTCGTGTCCGCCCAATTCGGATCGGTGAGCGTGGTGGATGCGACGTACTTGGGCCGGGTGTTCAAGGCATCTGCGATAGGGCTGCTGCCCGGAGCCATAACGCCCCAGTAGCCGGCGAAAAGGTCGTAGGTCCAGCGGCCGAAGAGGAACGCGTCGGCGCTCTGGTATAGCTGGTCGATGTACGTCATTGCCTCGCGGTTGAACAGCGGCCTGGCCCAACCGCCGCGCTCGAATCCGCTGCGGTTCTGCTGCTGCCCGCCGTTTCCCTCCATCACTCCATCGACAGATACCTGCGTTGTGGTCGTCAGTTTCATGATCACGATTCCTCTCCTCTGGAGCGCCCCTCGCGGGCTGCCTCTCACCCCCGCTACGAAGCCCATTGCCCCGATCCGACATCGCCCACCGGATTCTTTCGAGGACATTTCCAGTACGCCGGTTTTACCGCGCGGGTCGTCGGTGTGGTCGGCGGGTCGCCTTACGGCCGGGGTCTAAGTGATGGTCGGTCTCACGGCGTTCCGCTCGCGTACGGTGCTGGCCCGATCGGTGGACGTCCTAGCATTACCTGGGTGATCGGAGCGCTACGCGACGGCGGTTGGCGTGGTTGATGCCGACGATGTCCGGAAGATCGCGACAAGCCTTCCGCATACGGTGGAGATTGACAGCGACGGTTTCGACTTTCGTGTTGGCAACCGTGGGTTTGTGTGGTCATACCCCGAGTACCTTCCGGGTCAGCGGCGGGTCATCCGCACCGACATCGCTGTCCTGTATGTGGGCGACGAAGCCGAGAAGCAGGCGTTGCTGCTGAGCGAGCCGGAGGTGTTCTTTACTACCTCTGCCTACGATTGGTCGCCCCTGGTAATGGTCCGGCTGGAGGCGATCGACATCACGCGGCTCCGCGAGCTGATCACCGATGCCTGGCACATGCGGGCTCCGGCCGAGTTGAAGGTCGAATATCCGTTCGTGTCCGACGACGGCGACAGATGAATCGCGCGGAATTGTGCGATTTCCGAATCAATGCCGAACTCGGCCCTCCGCCGCGCCGGCAGCGGATAACTAACTCTGGGGCTGCTGGCCCAACGGCGGGATGCCACCGACCACCTTGGCGAACTGCTCGGTGAAGTCGGCCTGCGCCTTAATCATCGAGGCGAACCAATCCATCTGGCTCGCCTGCGGAGACGATGCAAGCGTGCGCTGCTCGTCAGCGACCGCCTGCAGCCAGTCGACATAGTGATGTAACGCATCCTGACCAATCTTGGTCGCGGTTTCGACGATCTGCTCATTGAGGGCCCGGGCCTGCTCGCCGAACTGTTCTGGTGACGTGGGGCCACCGGGCTCGTCCTCTTTCTTTGACTTCTTCGCCTGGGCCATTTCTGACTCCTGTCTTTGAATCGGTGCTCTCGAGTAGCTCGGATAAAGAGATGTTGTGTTCTCTCTGACTATGGCAGCCGCGGAAGCGGAGCACTAGCTCCGCAATAATCGGCATCGAGCGAATATCTCTTGTCGCGAAGCCGGCCGATTGATTTCTTACAAGAGCGACAGCTCGCGACGGGCTAATTTTGGGGCACCCCAATGCAGAGGAGAGACCGTGGGCAAGGTGGTCATGTACAGCTCGGTGTCGGTGGACGGCTTCGTCGCGGACGAGAACGACCAGCCCGGACCGCTGTTCGACTGGTTGTCCAGCGGTGAGTTCCCGTTGGACGAGAGCGGCGAGTTGAAGGTGTCGCAGACGTCCTACGACTCCACCCGGCCGTACTGGGACCAGATCGGGGCGACAATCGTCGGCCGCCACGTCTTCGACATGACCGACGGCTGGGACGGGAAGCCTCCGGGCGGGATCGACCACGTGGTCGTCGTGACGCACCGGCCGAAGCCCGAGGGCTGGGACCCCGAGGCGCCGTTTCACTTCGTCGACGGCGTCGAGGCAGCCGTGGCCAAGGCGCAGGAGCTTGCGGGTGACCGCCTGGTCGAGGTCGCTGCTGGCGACGTCGGTGGCCAGGTACTTGCCGCGGGCCTGATCGACGAGGTGCGCATGGACGTCGTACCAGTCGTGCTCGGGTCCGGCAAACGCTACTTCGGGTCGGTCCACGCGCAGCATCTGTTGGAGGATCCTGACGTGGTGATACAGGGCAACCGGGTGCTTCACCTGCGCTATCGGGTGCGCCGTTGACCGATCTGAGCGGGTACGGGAGAAGTTCCCTGCGCATGATCGAGTGAGCATCCTGGTTTCCTGTGCAAAGATTGCAGCCGCGGGTCTCACCAGCGACGCTCAGGGCGCGGCATGATGGACGTTGACTGCGGCGGCCGAAGTGCTTGCGTCTAGCCGACCGAACGCCGAACGCCGCTGCGCAGAACGGGGCTCGGCGGATCGGAGGTCCTAGCGGTGACGGATCCTGGCTCTCACGGCGTCGACACGGACTCGCTCCCAGCCGCGCCTCCGTCGCCGGCGCAAAATCTCCCACCACGTACGACCGCGACCCACAGCGGTGACTTCTCGAGGGCGGCAAGGCAGTATGCCGACGGCAGAGCTCCTAGCTTTGAGCGCTCGGTCGCGGTTGAGCAGGCACGTTGGCCCCATTTGGCGGTTATTGCGGGCTTAGTCATCGGTATCGTCGGGAACGTTGCCGTGGCATTGACGCAGATTCTGCCCTCGGACCCGAAGACGGCGATCATTCTCGGCATCATTCTGGTGGTGCTTCTCGGTGCCGGAGGGTTGGCCGGACGAGGGGTTGGCGAGTTGCGAAACAGCCCGGGCTGGAAGGCTTCCGGATGCTTTCTGTGCGCGGCCGCGTACCTCGGCACGGCCACCGTGGCCCTGGTTAATGGGGTACCGCTGATCTTCCAGCCATGAGTCCTGTTCATCTGAACTAGATTGATGGCTCAGGGCAAGCTCGTACCTTCTTCGGACGATCCAAGACCATTCTTGGTGCCTTCTCGGATGCGGCTTAGGCCGCCCGTACGTCCAGCGGCAGCTTGTTGACGCTCACCATCAGCCACGGGTTGCGGTAATCGACGGGCGCGTCAGTGGCCACCGCAATGTCGCGGTAGCGGTCCAACATGATCCGCAGCGCGACCCTGGCTTCCAGTCGGGCCAGCGGCGCACCCAGGCAGAAGTGGATCCCGTGGCCGAAGGTGAGGTGCGGATTCGGCTTGCGGTGAATGTCGAAGCGGTTCGGGTCGGAGAACATCCGTGCGTCGCGGTTCGCCGCCGTCAGCCAGACCAGGATGAGCCCTTGGGCCGGTATCTCCACACCACCGACCTGAGTGTCCCTGGTCGCGAGCCGCGCCAGCCGGGGGAACGGTGTTCGGTAACGCAACACCTCCTCGATCGCGGCAGGCAGCAGACTCGCGTCGGCCCTGATCTCCGTGGCCGCGTCCGGGTTCTCCTCGAAGGTGACGATCGCGTTACCCAGCAGCGCCGTGGTGGTGATATGGCCGGCGAGCAGCAGCAGCCCGACGAACCCGACGATCTCCTGGTCATCGAGTCGCTCGCCGTCCACCTCGGCCTGCAGCAATTTGCTGGTCAGATCCTGGCCTGGGTTGTCCCGGCGGCTGCGGATGTAATCGAGGAGGTAGGTGTTCATCTCGTGCATCGTCGGCGCGACGGAAGCCACCGCCTCCTCGCCGACCTTTTGCAGGGAGTCGTTTGGGTCGATGTTGGACTGGTCGAAGAGCGTGTCAGCCCAGCGGTGAAAGGTCGGCCGGTCGGTGGAGGGTATCCCGAGCAGTTCGGCGATCACGATCACCGGCAGCGGGTACGCGAGTGACTCGATCAGGTCCAGTCGCTCACTGCCGTCCGTCGCGTCGAGCAATTCAGTGGTGACCTCGGCAATGCGCGGCTCCAGACCGGCCACCATCCGCGGGGTGAACGCCTGGCTGACGAGGCCACGCAGCTTGCGATGCCGAGGCGGGTCCATCCGTACGAAGTTGCCCTTCTGAAACAGGGCGAGATCGTCCTGGGCCGGGAAAAGATGAGTGAGATCCGAGGAGAACGTCGCGGGGTCGGAGAGCACGGCCACGGACTCCGGATGGCCGAGCACCTGCCAGCTCTGCTGCTTGTCGTCGTAGTGCACCTGGCCCCGCTGGCGGGACTGCTCAAGCCAGGCCAGAAACACGGGTAATGTGCGCTGCCCTGGGTCGATTGTCATAAGGCTCTCGTCGGACGAAGCACCAAACCGACCGAAATTGCCCGCCGTCCAGACGCCATACATTCACCGTACGTCGCCGGGAATGTGGTTTCCGGCGGCATGAGGTTAGAGCTGGATGCCTCGTGTCAGCGCGCCGTCGGCGACCAGGTTGGTGCCGCTCACCCGCCTAGCCGCGGGACTGGCAAGGAAGACCACTGGTGCGGCGATCTCTTCCGGAGTACCCATCTGGCCGGTCGGGTTCAGGCCCAGCGCGAACTCATAAAGGGCCGGGTCGCCGGTCTCGATGCTGTGCCAGAAGCCGCCCTCGAAGTAGGTGTTCCCGGGCGAGACGGTGTTGGCGCGAATGTTCTTGCTTGCCAGCTGCATCGCGAGACCGTGGATATAGCCGACGATCGCGGTCTTCGCGGTGCCGTACGGACCTGAAGCGAAATCGGACTCGCGTCCAGAGACACTCGAGATCGCGATGATCGAGGCGGCGTCGCTGCGCTCGAGATAAGGCAGCGCCGCTCGGACGAGTCGGACGGTGTGCATGATGTCGACGTTCATGCTGGCCTGCCAGTTCTCCTCTGTGTCGGGGACCGCGAGAGCGCTGACGTTGGCCACCACGATGTCGAGACCGCCGAAGGCCTTAGCCGATCTCTCGACCCACGCGGCCAGTGCGTCGCCGTCGCCCACATCGACGACCGACCCCGTGACATCGCCGCGGCTGCGCAGGTCGTCATTCGTCGCCTCCACCTTGTCGGCGTCTCGCCCGCAGAAGCCGACAACGGCCCCTTCGTCGAGGAAGGCAGCGACGATGGCGCGCCCGATGCCCCGTGTCCCTCCCGTCACCAGAACTCGTTTGCCGGTGAGCTGAAGATCCATGGTGCTGGCCTTTCGTTGTGTGGATGACAGGGTGTCTATCGCTGGCGCCCCGGGGCGGGCTTCAGGTCCTACCGAGTGAGCCGGCTCTCGCGCGCAGGTCGGCATGCATCCCATCGAAGGCATCCGCCGGGGGAAGGAGCGCCTTCGCCACCTTGACGACAACGCTGTAGTTGGCGTCGACGACGTTGGCGACCGGCACCTCGGCGATCTGCGAGCAGAGCTGGTACGCGTCCATCGTGTGCAGGCCGTAAAGCTGGCTGACCCAGTGCACGAGCTCCGCGTTGGCGATCCGCCACGAGTCCTCCATCGGGCGGCTCGAACCCACTGTCATCCAGTGGGTGTCGTCCTCGATCCGTGGCCAGCCGGGCGCGCTGCCCTTGATGAGCTCGACGATGAGGGTGGTCGTCATCGCGCCCTCCACGGCCGTACCGCAGGCCTCGCCTTCCCCCTGCCGGTAGTGCCCGTCACCGATCGAAAACATTGCCCCTTCGACGTTGATGCCGAGGAAGACGGTCGACCCGGCTCGCATCTGCGGAGTGTCCATGTTCCCGCCGAACCGGTCGGGCACAAGGGAGGAACGCGCCTCTCCGCCGGCTGGCGCGACGCCAACGGTGCCGAGCATCGGCTCGATCGGTAGCTCAATTCGGTGATCGCTGTGCCGTGCCGCGAACCCGACTGTGCCGCGATCACGGTCGAGCTCGTAAATCCACGTCGTGTCGGGAAGCGGCTCCTGCAGAGTGACGACGCGGTCGGTGCTTGTCATGCCGCCAAAGAAGGGGATGGCCGCCGAGGCGCCCCAGTCGCGGGCCGGCTCTACGGCGACGAGGTGGAGCACCAGCGTGTCGCCCGGTTCCGCATCCTCGACGTAGAACGGGCCGGTCTGCGGATTGACGAAACGCAGATCGACCTTGGCGCTTGATAGGTCATCGACACTGCGAAGAACCCCATTGAACGCGTCCTCCGACCAGAGCCGGAGAGCGGTGCCGGGCTTGACCCGGATTGCGGAGGGGACTCCGCCGAAGGTGTACGCGTACTGGTCACGAGTGGGCGTGTACTCGATGACATCCATGTTCGAAACTATTGCAGAGACCCGCGTATCCGGACGTGGTCGGGGCGCAGCTCTGACACTCGGGTGACTCCGAGGAGCGCGAGCGTCGACGCGACCTCATGGATCAAGATGTCGGCCGCCCGATCTACCCCTCGTTCGCCGCCGGCCATCAGCCCATAGAGGTAAGCCCGTCCTACCAGGGCAGCCCTCGCTCCCAGCGCCACGGCGGCGACAACGTCGCTGCCCGACATGACGCCTCCGTCGACGTAAACCTCGGCCCGGTCGCCCACCGCGTCAACTATCGAGGGCAGTGCTTCCAACGGCGTGGCCGCGCGGTCGAGCTGTCGTCCTCCGTGGTTGGACACGACGACGGCATCCGCTCCGACGTCGACGACGGCCCGGGCATCAGCCGCACTCAGGATGCCCTTAACAATAAGCGGCCCAGCCCAGATCGAGCGGAGCCATGCGAGGTCGGCGATCGTCGCCGCCGGATCGAATAGGCGGCTGACGAGCTCGGCGACAGTGCCCTCGGAGCGCCTCAGCGAGGCGAACTCGAGTGGCTCCGTGGTGAAGAGGTCGAACCACCACGCGGGATGCAACGCGCCCTCCGCGAAAGTCTTCAGCGAGAGCGATGGCGGGATGGTCAGTCCGTTGCGGACGTCGCGCAGCCGGGGTCCCGGGACCGGGGTGTCGACGGTGAGTACGAGTGCCTCGTAGCCGGCGGCATCGGCCCGAGCCACGAAGTCGCGGCTCGCCTCGCGGTCGCGCCAAAGGTAGAGCTGGAACCACCGCCGTCCGTTCGGCGCCGCAACAGCGAGCTCCTCGATCGACGTCGTGCCCATTGTCGACAATGCGTACGGAATGCCGGCCCGCTCGGCGACGCGCGCGACGGCTCGCTCACCCTCGGTGTGCATCATCCGAGTGAAGCCAGTCGGTCCGAAGCCCAACGGAGCAACGGCTGGCCGGCCGAGGATGACTGTTGAGCTGTCGACTGAAGACACGTCCTCAAGCACATGCGGGACAAACTCGATCCTCTCGTAGGCCTTTCGAGACCGGCGAAGCGAGAGCTCGTCGCCAGCGGCTCCATCGGTGTAGTCGAAGACGGCGCGCGGAGCTCTGCGACGGGCCAGCACACGCAGGTCGGCGATTGATGCAGCGCCAGCCAGTCGCCGATCGGTGGCATTGAGCGCCGTACGCCGGGGTCGGAGCAGCGGTCTCACCTCGGACAATCGCGGCACGCGTCGAGCGGTCATGGTCCGAGTTCTACACGACGGTGTGCGTCACAGGTAGGCGCCAGGCGTCGGAAGCCGTCTCGGGCGCGGGCGGCGGAGGTGTTGCCCTCATCGATTCGCTAACGCCGCTTGTCAACGAGTGAGACCCCAGCAGCGTCTCTACGATTGTGCATAACCAACCCGCCACGCGGCGTATCGGCCGCGTGGAGCCAGTGGGGGACGGAACCATGCCTCTGCCGCTGCGTGTCCCGCCGGATTCGGTGACCGAGTTCGGGGTCGCGCGGAGCCTACTGCCGCGGGATCGCACTAGCGCGGTGACCGCGTTGTTCGAGGAGCACTACGCGAGCCTCGTGCGGATGGCCCGGCTGCTGGTTGACGACCGTGAGACAGCCGAGGACGTGGTCATGGAAGCCTTCACCAGCCTTTACCGGCGTTGGATGGCCATCCGAGATCCTGGCGAGGCACACCGGTACATCCGCTCCTGCGTCCTCAACGGCGCCAGGAGCCAACTAAGGCGTCGCCGGCTGAGACGCCGCCACGAAAGGGGAAACCCTCAGTACGAGGAGAACCCTGGTGGCCTCGAGACAAGCGAAGTCGACCGCAGCGCTGTGACCCAATTGCTGGCAACACTGCCGTACCGGCAACGGCAGGTGCTGGTGCTGCGGTACTTCGTCGATCTGACGGAAGCACAGATCGCGTACGAGCTCGGTATCAGTCCCGGCTCGGTGAAGACCCACGCCTCGCGCGGCCTCGCCGCGCTGGCCCGAGCACTGGAAGGTTCGCAATGACAGGCCGCGAAGCCGACGCCGGCCGCACGCTCCGGTCTCTTCTTCTTGAGGAGACCAACGCCATGCCCGTGGACACTCACCACGCGGCCGAAGGGCTCCGCCGCCGGATCGCGTACACCCGCAAGCGCCGGCGAGTCACCTTCGCTGTCGCGGCTTCGGTCATCGTCGCCGTAGCGGCAACCATGGCAGGAGGAATCAGTGGCTACAAGGTCGACGAGCCGGCACAAAATCCGGACCAGCCCGTGGCGGTCGCACAAGAGTTCCTCGACGCGGTCGGCCGCTTCGATGCCGATACGGCGATCAGCTATCTGGCTAAGGATGCCAGCGTTACGGGCGATTTCATCGTCGCGGGCTCTGACACCGCCGAGCAGCTTCGGCTGACCCTCGCCCACGACCGCGCCGAAGGCTACAAGCAAACAATCAAAGAGTGCGTCCTGGTAGGCACTTCAGCTCCCGGGTGGATGGTGGCTGGGCCGAGCGTCAATTGCGCCTTCGACTTTCAAGCCACCAGGTCCGGCGAGATTGGGCTCGAGCCGTACACCGACAACGCCTGGCGCATCACCGTACGTGACGGAAAGATCGTCTGGGCTCATCAGAACATCCCGTGGATGTCCAACGGCCTCCACGAGCAGGTGGTTATGCCTTTCGGTAGCTGGATGGCCAGCAATCACCCGGACGACATGCTGACCATGTACATGGATAAGAAAGGGCAGGAGGTGCGGTTCACCGAGGACTCGAACCGGCTCTGGGAGCAGCGCACCGCAGAATATGTAGCCGTCGTCAAGCAGAACCCGGCTGCCTACCTCGACCAGCCTGAGGTTGCCGCGTACGCGGCCAAGCTCGACTCGATTTGTGCGGCGGCGCAAGCCAGGTTCAAGAAGGAAACCCAAGCGATCCCGCAGCAGAAACAACCGGCGATCACCGAGGCGCGGGAACGCATCATTCGCGACGCGATGCGCCAGCTGGACGGGGCACCACTACCGCAGGCCGTTCACTGGCCCTATGAGGGACGAGCCTTCCCGCTCTTGGAGCAGTTCTACGAATATCCCCAGAACGGGCAGCCGTCGAAATCCTTGCAAAGCCAGATTCAGCAGATCCCCGGCCTCAACAAGTGCATCTTGTCCGTCTGACTAGCGACGGGGCATGCCGCCACGCTAACCGTCCAACCTTGATATGCAAGTGCTGACTTGCCTATAGTGAGGCGTGGTCGACGTCTACCGTGCCCTCGACGACGAGACGAGGCGCCTCGTTCTCGACGAACTGGCGGCGCGGGACGGCCAGACCCTATTCGAAATCTGCTCCGTGCTCACGATGAGGCATGGCCTCAGCCTGACGCGTCAGGCGATCTCTCAGCACCTCGGCGTGCTCGAGTCGGCTGGGCTTCTCGTGACGGAACGGCGCGGACGTTCAAAATTCCACTACTTCAACCGCGAGCCACTCGTCGACATCACCAGACGATGGCCTGCCGAAGAAAGGACCATCAATGAGAATCAGCCTGACTAGTATCTTCGTCGACGACCAGCGAGCCGCCCTCGCCTTCTATACCGATGTACTCGGCTTCACGAAGCGCCGAGACATCCCACTTGGCAGCGATTCTTGGCTTACGGTCGTGTCGCCCGATTCGCCCGACGGCCCGGAACTCCTGCTGGAGCCATCGAGTCACCCTGCAGTGAAGCCGTACCGGGACGCACTTGTTGAGGACGGCATTCCGCTCGCTCAGTTTGCAGTCGACGACGTCGAGGCCGAGCATGCCCGGCTGACCAGTGAGGGCGTGGTTTTTACGCAACCGCCGACTGACATTGGCAGCGCCGTCATGGCCGTCTTCGACGACACATGTGGCAACCTCATCCAGCTCATCGAGGAGAAGCCGGCCGCGAACGACGGTCAGTCCGACGCCGGTTGACGCGGTCGCTAGCTGAGTCCGCAGTGATCAATAGCGCTCAATGCGAGCGCGCGGGTCGCATTGAGTAGCTCATCGATCGGTACGTACTCGCGAGGGCCGTGTGCGAGCCCGGCGTCCCCTGGTCCGTAGTGGATGGTGGGAACGCTGCCCATACCTTGCATGAGTCGCAGGTCGCTGCCGTACGGCGTGGCCCACATCTTCTGTGGTGACCTAGAGACGTCGGCGTGGCAGCGATGGACTGTCGAAATGATGGAAGAGTCGAGGTCGGTGATTCCCGATGCGAACTGACCGCCCCACCATTCGACGGTCGCGGGATGGACCCGAAGCCAAGGGTCATCTCGGCAAGCGTCGGCAACAGCTTCCTCCAGCGCCCGCCGAGCGGTCGGGATGTCTTCGCCAATGGCTACGCCCATCCGGCCCTCGGCCTTGAGCGTGTCAGGCACGCTCGATGCCCAATCTCCAGCGGCTATCTTGCCGATCTCGATGGGTATCGGCAGCTCCCATCGTGTCGCGAGTGAGTGCTTGATCGCGTTACGTTGCTTCTCGAGGTGACGCAGTGCGGAGAAGATCGGGATGAACTTGTCAATCGCGCTGACACCGGAGAGCCGGCGCGAGGCGTGGGTTGCTGCGCCGGGCACGGTGATGCGGAACGTAAGTGCGCCGGCGCTGGCCGGTGCGATGTCGAGTGATGTCGGCTCCGGGATCACGCACGCGTCCGCGCGCCAGCCGCGCCTCAGTAGCGCGTAGGTTCCCAGTCCGCCATCCTCCTCGCCGACGACCGTCGCGAGCACAAGGTCGCCGCGCAAGGGCACGTTGAGCTCGGTGATGCCACGAACCGCCCACAGGGAAGCGACGAGCCCCGCTTTCATGTCGCAGGCTCCCCGACCCTCGACTGTGTTGGCTGTGACTTTTCCGCTGAACGGGTCTGCTCCCTCCCAGGCGAGCAGGTCACCGGCTGGGACGACGTCGACGTGTGCATTGAGCATCAAAGACGGCCCGGTTCCGCGGCCGGCAATGCGGCCGACGACTCCCCATGCCTCCGAGCGATCGACCTCGACACCTGGGAAGTCTGGCTCCGCGAGCGTCTCCTCGAGCGGTATCTGCCAGGTGTCGACGTCGAGGTTCATGGTGGTCATGCGATCTGACAGCAGGTGCTGGATGCCGATCTCGTTGTCCGAGCCCGACACGCTCGGCATCCGAACAAGCTCGGCGAGATCCTCGACGATCTGTGTTGCGTGCTCGTCGACGTAGTTGAGTAGCCGGAAGCGCCAGGTGTCACGCTTACGAGACGTGTAGTAAGCCAAATTGGTCATGATCTTCATTTGTAGGAGTTGATCAAGCATCTTTCCAGCTTCTGCAGCGCTGCTGGAACCTGCGTTGTGTCGAGTCTGCAGATATAGATGTAGCGGACGAATGGCGTGCCCGCGATGGGGCGGCTGATGATGGTCGAGGTGGTCTCTCTGAGTGCTAGCCCGGGCAGTAGTGCTACGCCGAGCCCGGCCGCGACGAGCTTGGTCACAGTGCGGACATCGTCACCTTGGAATCGCATGCCTGCCGCGAGGTTCGTGGAAGCGACTTCCGGAAGGTGGCTTCCTAGCTCTGTGACCGGGGTTTGAATCCACTCGTCTGGCTCCCGGTCCGTCAGCCGAAGCGTGCGATGTTGTGTCAGATGATGACTCGCTGGCAATGCGATGTGAATCTCGTCTTGGAAAAGTAGCGGTCGGCGAAGTCCCCGCGCGTACGGTTTCCTCAAGCGAGGAAGATCTCGCGAGGACAGGCACCATCTCGGGCAGCAAGACCCGCCTTGTCGAGTGGCGTATTCGTCGGCCCCCTCTACACCGGCAAGGGGCTGGCGGGCATGCTCAACCACATCCGCGCAGGACGAGTCCAGCCCGGCAGCAACATCGCGTTCCTCTACACCGGCGACACCGGCAACCTGTTTGAAATCCCGCAGGTCGTCGGCAACGTGGCCGAAAGCCGGATGCCGCCGCTCTCACGCTCAACAATCGAAGACCGACCAGCACACCTCATTTCTCAGCCTCTGGTCGTCTAGTACGAGTTCCCTGATCTCGTCTGGAAGTTGCGCCCTCTGCCACTCACATTCCAAACGGCCCGCCTCGTCACGCTTATCCGCGCTGGCTGCCGCGCGCACGGCTCTGATCGCGTACGCGGCTGCGCCTAGGTCATGGGCGGCAACATGAGGCACGGCCGCGGCTTGTCCGGCAGCGTGAGCCGCTTCCCTTGCGGCGCCGGACACGTCCCTGGCGGCCGCATTGGCGGCAAAGGCAGCCGTGCGGGACTCAGTCATCGTGGTTTCGCCTCGCACCCAGGCGCGGGTGAGTTCGATAGCTCGGCCTGGCCGGTCGTCCGCTGATTGATCTTCGAAGAGGTGCAGCACGTGCATCGCGCAACTGGCCGCCCACAGCGCGAGAAGGTGATGATCTCGATCGTGGAGGTAACCACCGCGACGTACGGTGATCAGCCTCGGATCTCTTACCTTGGTCAAGATCACTTGTTACCCACCTCCTCCAACGTAAGGGTAGGCGGCACGGGCCAGATCAGGAGAGCGGGAATCACCCTCGGTGGGGGAGGCTGCTGCAATTACTCTCACGTAGCCTGAGTGCCCGATGCCTCGCTAACGACCGGGAGGCGAAGGGATGAGCAACGAGCTCACCCACGCATTGCAGAGCTTGTTCGTGGTGGCGCTGGTTGCCGCACTCGCACCGCTTGTCGTGGGTCTGATCCCACGGCTGCGCGTTCCCCAGGTAGTAGTGCTCATTGTCGGCGGCGTGATCGTCGGCCCGCAGGTCCTCGATCTGGCCCAGCCAGAAAGCATCGTGCTGCTTTCCCACGTCGGCCTAGGCTTCCTTTTCCTACTAGCGGGCTATGAGCTGGACTTGGCGCTTTTCCGGCAGCGGGCCGGCAAGCTGGCGGTCATAGCTTGGCTGGTCTCCGCTGTAATTGCCGGTGGAGTCGTTGGCTTGCTTGCGGCGATGGGTTTGGTACGTGCGTTCGTCGCGGTGGCACTCGGGCTGACCACGACGGCGCTGGGCACACTGCTACCGATCCTGCGCGATAACAACATGTTGAGAGGGCCGTTCGGCTCCTACGTGCTGGCCGGCGGAGCCGTAGGTGAGTTCTTTCCCATCGTTGCGATCGCAGTCTTTCTTGGATCCAATGGCAGATTTCTCGGACTGCTGTCGCTGGTTGTTGTTGCTGTAATCGCCCTCGTCATTAGCCTGATTCCGCGAGTCGTTAAAAGTAGGCGGCTGCAGCAATTGTTGACCGAAGGGCAGCACACCACGGCACAAACTATCCTGCGATGGACGGTGGTAATGCTGCTCTTGCTGCTACTTATTGCCAACGCGTTCGGCCTCGACGCCGTCCTAGGTGCATTTCTAGCGGGAGTGGTATTACGTCGTTGGGCTCCCGGAGACGTCAAGTCACTGGAAGAAAAATTAGATGCGGTCGGCTACGGCTTCTTCATTCCCATTTTCTTCATAGCTTCGGGAATGGATCTCGACCTGGCCTCAATCGCGCACGCCCCTGCCCGACTTGTGTTGTTCTTCTTCCTATTACTCATCGTTCGTGGACTGCCCACACTCGTGATATATCGATCGGCGCTGCCGCGGCTGCAGCGGCTCGAACTTCTGTTCTTGCTGGCGACAGCGCTGCCCCTTTTAGTTGCACTGAGCGAGATTGGGCTCGAGAGCGGCACTATGCTGCCCGAGAATGCCGCCGCATTGGTCGGGGCAGGTGTTCTTTCGGTGTTAGTCTTCCCGGCGATAGCCGTCGCGATCGACCGGCGCATTGTGGCCGCACGCGACACGGTGAGCGGGTCCCGGCTCTAAAATCGGTCCTGATCTTGAGGTGTTGGAAGAGGCTATTCACGTGCTCAGATGCCCAAGTCTCTGTGACGATCGACTGGCAGGGCGCAACTGTCTGGCGGCGGCCGCTACAGGGATATTCGAGCTCCGCTATCTAATTATCAATCGGCGGATCAGCGCACAACCGCTACGGGACAGTGGGCATGCGATATGACATGTTGGCTGACCGAACCGAGAAGCATCCCCACGAAGCCATCTCGGCCACGCGACCCGACCACGATCAAATCAGTTCCCTTAGACCGATCGATCAATACCTTGGCTGGGCTGCCTTGCTCGATCGATGTCTGCATGTCGACCGCCGGTTCCCGGACATCGAGCTCACCGATGGCCTGCTCGAGCATTGCCATGGCGTCGTTGGCTGGTTGGGTGTCGTAGCCCTCGGGAGGCAAATTCCCGTACGGCGGCTGCTGGGGCAACACCGGAGAACTCCATGCCGTAAGAACGGTTAGTGAGGCACCGTGATGGGCGGCCTCGTCGTAAGCCCACTTCAAAGCGGCTCGACTGTGGTCAGACCCGTCTACTCCGACGATGATGCTGTTAATCCCGGTCATGGGAGTCACTCTAGCGTTCAGGCAGCCCGACGGTCAGAGCTAAAAATCCGGTATGTCGATCGGCTTCTCCTTGATCATCTGGCTGCTGCCGTTGCCCTTGCGGCGGATCTAACGGCACTGCCATAGTGTGATCATCGCAGCGATGGGGTAAATCACGCGCAAGGAGCGAGCCGGCGAAAGCTGCCGAAGGAGTGATTTGGATGGCCGTGACTGAAGTATCGGAGGTCGTGGAGCGGGACACGTCGGAGCCTGAGGCCCGCAGGCCGCTGATGACGCGGGGCTCAATTTTGATGATGAACGTCGGGTTTTTTGGCGTCCAATACAGTTTCGGTTTGACGCAAACGGCGGTCAATCCGCTGTTTACTCTCATCGGCGCCACACCCGAGGAATTGCCTATTCTAAACTTGGCCGGCCCGGTGACCGGCCTGTTGATCCAGCCACTGATCGGTGCAATGAGCGACCGACACTGGAATGATAGGTGGGGGCGGCGGCGGCCGTTCGTAATATCGGGCGCTATTCTGTGCGCGATCATTTTGATCCTGTTTCCGTTTGTGTCGGCGCTCTGGTTAGGTGTGGTCTGCCTGTGGCTCTTGGACGCTGGCAATAACACATCAATGGAACCTTACCGCGCATTAATTTCCGACAAGCTGCCGAAATCTCAGCTTGCCCGTGGTTTTCTCACGCAAAGCATGTTCACCGGCGCCGGCGCCGTGCTGGCGAACTTGTCCTTGTTTGTATTCCAGAAGATATTAGGCGGCACTGCCGGAAACGGCGTGCCGTACTGGGTTTACACCTGCTTCTGGCTGGGCGCGGTATGCATCCTGACCACAGTGCTCGTGGCGATGCTGCGCACCAAGGAAATTCCGCCGACTGACGAAGAGCTTGCCAAGCTTCGGGCAGCGCCGAAAGGCCTTAGGCACGCAGTTACTGATATCGCCGCGGCGGTGCGTGAAATGCCGGTGAACATGCACAAGATCGGCCTGGTGTTCGTCTTCCAGTGGTACGCGATGTTCATTTACTGGCAGTTCGTGGCGCTCAGTGTTGGCGAATCGGTCTTTAATACCGCCCCAGAACAGCCCGGCTGGGATGTGGCTATTAGTTGGTCTGGCCTGATGAACGCCACCTATAACTTCTTCACAATGATCACGGCCCTGTTTTTGGTCGGGTTTTGCCAGCGTTACGGCGGTAAGTTTGTCCATGCCGTCTGCTTAGGACTTGCTGCGGTGTCGCTCGCAGGCCTGTCACAGATTACATCGCAGTGGCTCTCATTGGTTCCGATGATAGGTCTAGGTATCTGCTGGGCCAGTATGGTCGGCGTGCCTTATCTCATGGTCGCGAGCATGGTGCCGAGAGAGCGCACAGGTGTTTACATGGGAATTCTCAACATGATGATCGTTGTACCGATGCTGGTCGAAACGGTCACCTTCGGCTGGATTTTCAAGCACCTCCTGGATGGAAAGGCCACTAATGCCATGTTGGTGGCTGGTGTCCTGCTTGGGTGCGCCGCAATATCGATGCTCTGGGTGAGTCCACCAACGGCCGAAGAAGAGTCCGATTTCATGCCTCTCGGACGCCACCACATCAACGTTTATCGCCGTGTCATCGTTGGTTCAGACGGAACCGACGCTTCGATGTACGCCGTGGACCGCGCCCATGCGGTGGCGGCAGCAGCCGACGCTCATGTGGTGGTGGTATCCGCGTACAACACCGGAGAACAACCCACAGCGCCGCTGCCGGCTGGCGCTCGACAAGAGATCTATGGCAAGGAAAGCGCTCTCCAAGCTCTGCGGCGCTCGGTACAGCACGTAACATCCGACCACGTCCGCAACATTTCTACTCGAATGGTGCCTGGAGATCCGGCGCAAGCTCTCCTCGACGCTGCCGACTCCGATCAGCAGAGTCTTATCGTCGTCGGCAACCGCGGACTAGGCGCACTGGAAGGTCACGAACTCGGCTCCGTCCCGGCTGAGATCGTGCGAAGGGCGACCACCGACGTGCTCATCGTGCAAGTCCCGGAGGAAGCCGAGAGCGAATTTACCTAAGGTCTGATAGGACTTCCCGGCCGTTCGTCTTCAACGCCAACATCCCAGGCTATGGGATGTTGGCGTTGTGCCGCGGGCTGGCCGTTGAGCCCCCTCCTTAGTGTTTTGTTGGAAGTGTTCGGCCTTGCCGCACGTCGTTCGGTGGCTGGGTCGGAAAACCATGTTCACTTCGAGGTGTCAAGCCACGAACGTGTTGAGATCGCGAGATGACGATCATGTTGGATGCAGCTGGAATCATCGGCAGCGACAGCCCTGCTGACTACCGACTGACCCCTGTCGAGCACGCCGAGCAGCTCAGAATTTCGGCGCCCAAGCTAGCCGCGGTACTGACCCGCACCGGCCCCGTCGAGCTGTCGCGTCAGTACGCGGAAGCTGACACTGAGGCGCTTATCGCAGAACAAACGTTCAAGCGGTGGGTCATCCGGGCCAACTGGGCGGTCCTCGCTACTGCGACGGTGAGCGCGCTACTGATGGCTGTGGCCCTGCTGGCCGACAACTTGGGCGCACTGAGGCAGACGGCTCTTATCGCGCTTGCTCTTATCGGTGTCGCGACAGGCGGGATCGCATCAATGTCGCTGTTTCGGGTGAAGGAGGGCCGACTGCTCGAGGATTGGATGACGGCCCGCGCACGGGCAGAGACCAAGCGGTTGTCCTACTTCAGTTACATCGCGAACTCCTCAGACGGGCAGCCCGATCCCGAGCTCGAGTTGCTTAAGTTAGAGTACTTTCGGCGCTATCAGTTAGATCTTCAGCTCGCCTACTACAAAAACCGCCGGTCGGGCCACCGCAATTCGGCTGAACGGACCCTTGATATATCGGCAGCATCGGTGCTTGTCGCCGCAGTTGCCACCGGTGCGGCAGGAGTGCTCGGTGCGCTGAAAAGCGAATGGGCCGCTCTCGGTTCGGTTGCGGTCCTAGGCGCCGCCCTCCAAGCGTTCGCGGCCGCACGCGAAGCCCTCAACCAAGATCGCCGGAATGCTGAGCGCTACGACCACAGCGCTCAAGCACTATTGGGCCTGCGTGAGCGTCTCGACGACGTGCGACACAGCATCGCCGCCGGATCTACTTCGGTGCTCGGTGAGTACGTCGGCGCTGTCCAGGATCAGCTATCACTCGAGCACCGGCAATGGCTGGAGGGTGCAGAGAATATGCAGGCAGCAGTCGCGCGGCTGGAGAAAGCTCTCAGCGCCGGGGCTTCGCAGCAAGCCGCCTCCAGCGAGGAGGCCGCCGACCGCAAGGAGTAAGGTTCAACCACTCTGCAGCGATGATCAATAGCGGTTCAGTCGACTCAGCTCATTGCTTTGCCAGCCAGGTCTTGTAGGCCCTTGGCTTGTCGGTCAGCACTTTGTCGGCGCCGATGGACTTCGTCTTTGCCCACGTCTGTTCCTCATTCACCGTCCAGACAATGACGACGAGTCCAGCCTTCTGCAGCTGTTTTATGTAGTCCTTCGTGGCAACGTCATAGTTGACTGCAATGGCCCACAACTTTTCATGATCGAGTTCGCTTACGGGCACCTGCTCGCCAACAAAGAGCATGCGTGGGAGATCGGGGGCCAGCTTCTTGATCTTTGCCAATCGGTCCAGGCTGTTTGAGGTCACCACAGTGCGATCACTCAAACCATTGCTGCGGATAACATCGACGAACTCTTTGTCCTGCGCCGCGTTCTGGTCAACCTTCACCTCGACGTAGACCCATGAGTCGTAGCTTGCGAGCCCCTCCATCACCGTCGCGTACGTCGACGGGGGATACGACTTGCCATTCTTCGTGAATGAACGGCAGTGCTCGCTGAGCACCTTCCATGTCGTCTTGGAGACTTGATAGGGCCGATCGCACCGTAACCCTTGAGTTGCGGCTTCGTCGTGGATGATCACGGCGTGGTTGTCGCTGGTCCACCGCACGTCGGTTTCGACCGCGAAGCCGTCATCGGCCGCCGAGGTGAGGGATTCAAATGTTTGCAACGGGTACTTCTCGTCGCCGCCGCGGTGAGCGAGGATGTTCGAACCGGTTGGCTGCTCAGCCGCCTTGGTCTTGGAGGGACCGCTAGTTGGCGCATTGGCAGACGGCGGACTTGAGACGGATGCGGAATTGGCCTGGCCGGCTGGAGTGGCCTGGTTACGATCGCGCGGCAGATACCACACAGCAACGCCGACCGCGACCAGCAGGACGATCGAGGTCGCGAGGGCCACTAGCAAGCCCATTCGTCGCCGTCTTCGTTCAGGCTGTACATCGGACGCTTGATCGCGTCCAGCTCCACCCGGTCCGGAGGGTGGCTTGTCGCTCGGCGCGGCCGCCATCGCTGATTTGACCGGAGGTACCGGCGGTTGGGTCCCGGATGGCTGAACCCGCGGAGCGGCGGCGGATATCGACGGCGCGGCCGACTCGCCGCGGGCAGCTTTCAACGTGTCATTCAGCACTCTCAAAAGTCGACGAGTGTCGAAGTTGACCGGGTCTATCTCGACCGCCTGTCGACGCGTCAGGGTCGCCAGTCCTTGCGGCAGTTCGTGAGGTGACGGCATCTTGGCGTTGTCGACGAGAATTGGAATGACGCGAACGTCGTCTCGAGTCAGCGCGGTTTCAACCTCGATGCGTACGAAGTCTTGTGGGTCATCGAGACGTCTCGTTCCCCTGGAATCGGTGATGCTGAGCCACTGTGGGCCGATCAGAGCTAGTAACACCTCGCACGAGCCCACCGCCCATTGGATGCGTTCGACGAAGTCGTCGCCGGGCTCAATATTGTCGACATCCTTGAAGACGCGGTCAGGTCCGAGCTCAGCAACCAGCAGGTCGTAGAGCTGCCGCGCCGGCCACGCCGTGTCCTGACGTCGATAGCTGATGAAGACCCGCCCCGCCTCGCCTTTCTCCATACTGACCACTTTCATTTAGCCGCGCCTGCTGTAAGCCTAAAAGCCAAGTCTCCGATCTCGGCATCTAGGACCGTTGGGCCGGATAAAGGAGCCCGGCGGGCAAGGATTTCGGCGATCCACGTAAAGTCGAAATGCGTCTCGAGGTTGGGAATCACCATGGCGCTGAGCATGGGTATCCCGGGTATCGACGAGATTCGTCCCGGAATGCACATTTGCGCCCCTTATATCGGCTTATACCGGCGCCGCCGAGCGCGACCGTCTGCTGGTTTCCTTTCTTCGAGAAGGGATTCGAGAGTGCGACAAGTGTCTTTGTCTCATCGACGACGCCGAGCCGACGGCGGTCCGCCAGCAGGTTGAGGCTGAGCAGAACGGTCACGTGACACATCGATCCGAGCAGCTCGACATTGATCGCACGTCTGAGGCCTACGTGGAATCCGGCCGGTTCTCAGTCAAGCAGATGGTTTCTTTCCTATCAGGACGCTTGAGCCGTGCCGCGGAGTCGGAGTTTCCACGGCTGAGGGGTGCTGGCGAGATGTCCTGGGTCTTGCCGGAGCCCGGAGGAGCCGAAGATTTCTTTGTGTACGAGTCGACGGTGAACAAGTGGTTGCTCGAGATCTCCCGGGATGCCGAGGGAGGTCTGTGGTTTGAGCCGTCGCAGGTCTCTGCAATGGCCAGAATCCAACGACTGCACAGAGAACTGAACCTTAGCTACGCCTCGCTCGGCTTGATCATCGACCTGCTTGATCGGATCACACAGCTTGAGCGGTTGCAACGATCAAACCGGCAGGGGCGTGCCAGAGGAGGAGATCGATGGACCTGAACCGCCTAACTCAGAAGTCCCAGGAGGCGCTGCACGATGCGCAGACCAAGGCCCTACGGTTCGGCCACACCGAGGTGGACG
>Ga0111539_10000777_pt1 | contig 41505 bp, 28 predicted proteins | sample RhiMethybrSRZTD1_FD_79667 | JGI IMG/M metagenome (GOLD analysis project Ga0111539, IMG submission 79667) | Populus rhizosphere microbial communities from Tennessee, USA - Rhizosphere MetaG P. TD hybrid SRZTD1 (version 2) (version 2) | ecosystem: Host-associated > Plants > Roots > Rhizosphere >... | reverse complement strand
GGTCCACTCGGAGCGGGCGCTGGCGCTGGCCAACGGGCCGGAGGGGGCGGTGGTCGTCATCGACCCCAAGACCCGGCGCGTGCTGGCGGTGGTCGGCGGGTTCGCCTTCCATCCGGGTGACTTCAACCGCGCGACCATGGCGAAGCGGCAGGCGGGTTCGACCTTCAAGCCGTTCGTCTACGCCACCGCCATCGACAGCGGCGAGTTCACGCCGGCCAGCATCGTCAACGACGCCCCCGAGGTCTACAACCTGTGGAAGCCGGAGAACTACGAGAAGGGCGAGTTCGAGGGGCCGGTCCGGCTGCGCCACGCGCTGGCCAAGTCGATCAACACGGTGGCCATCAAGGTCACCCACGACATCACGCCCGACCGGGTGGCCGCCACTGCCAAGACGATGGGGGTGGACTCGCCGCTGCCCAAGGAGCTGTCCCTCGCGCTGGGATCCGGCGAGGTGACGCCGCTCGAGCTGACCAACGCCTTCGCCACCTTCGCCGCCGGCGGCAAGCTGGCCCCGCCGCAGGTGCTGCGCCGGGTCGGGACCCAGGCGGTGCCGGCGGCGGCCGCCAAGCAGGCCATTCGCCCCGAGGTCGCCTACGTCATCATCGACATGATGCGCTCGGTGGTGAGCGAGGGGACGGCCGGAGGGGCCCGCGCGCTCAAGATGGACGTCGCCGGCAAGACCGGCACCTCCAACGACGCGCGCGACGCCTGGTTCATCGGCATGACCAGCGACGTGGTGGTCGGCGTGTGGGTCGGGTTCGACGACTTCAAGCGGCCGCTCGGGCGCGGTGAGGCGGGCGGCAAGACGGCGCTGCCGGTCTTCGTCGATCTGATGAAGCGGGTCGGCAAGAAGGAGAGCCGGTTCACCCGGCCGTCCGGCGTGGTCGAGGCGCGGATCGACCGGACCACAGGCCTCCTGGCGGCCGACGGGGCGCCCGACAAGAGCTGGTACAACGAGGTGTTCCTGGCCGGCACCGCGCCCACCGAGGTCGCTCCGATGCCGGGCGACGCGACCGCGGACTCGTTCGTGCAGGACGCCTACGAGGACGTCTACGGCGACGACCCGCAGGGCGCGCCGCAGGACCCGGCGGTGAGGCCGGATCCCAGCCCGTGATCGGCGGGCGCGCCAGCTGCGCGGTCGTCGCCGCGGCGATGGCCGCCGGTTCGCCGGCGCAGGCGGAGCCGGTGCAGGGCGGCGGCGGCGGCCTGGCGGAGCTGTTCCGCGAGCTCGGCGCCGCGCTCGACGGCGCGATCGCCGAGCGCGTGCCGCGGCCGCCGGTGCCGGTCCGGGTCAACTGGCGCGACCGGCGCATCGCGTCGATCGACCTCGGCGCGCCGCTGCTCGCCGTCGCCGCCGCCGATCTCGACCGCGACGGGCGGGCCGAGCTGGCCGCGCTGACCACCCGCGAGGTCGTGATCCTGTCGGTGCGCGAGCGGTCGCTGGTCGAGCGGGCGCGCTCGGCGCTCGGCGGCGGGCCGGCGCCGCTCCGGCCGCGCGATCCGGTGGGCGTGCTGGCGGCCGAGCTCGAGCCCGATGGCGGGACCATCCTGGTCGCCCGCTCGAGCGAGCGGGCCGACGCGGTCCGGCTGGGGTGGCGGCACGGACGGCTGGTCGAGATAGACCGCCGGGCCGGCTTTCCGCTGTGCGGTGGCAGCATGGAGCTGGTGGCCGGCCGCAACTACTTCAGCGGCGAAGCGGCGCAGGCGGACGGCGACGCGCTCCTGGCCCCGCTGCCGTCCGAGTTCTTCTCGGCGCTGTGTCGCGACCGCATCGTCGACGACCGCGGCGGGCACATCGCGGTGGCCGCGGTCGTCGACCTCGACCGGGTGCTCCACGTCCGCTGCCGCACCGCCAGCGGCGGCGAGTGCAGCGCGGGCACCGTCAAGGGGCGCGACTACGACGGCGTCGGGGTGGCGGCCGAGATCGCAGACGTCGACAACGACGGCGTGCCCGAGGTCCTGACCACCCGCGGCGGCGCGCCCGGCGACCGCGACCGGGTATCGGTCTTCTCGGTGCGCGCCGGCAAGGTCGAGAAGGTCTACTCGAAGGACTTCCACGCCGGCGTGGTCGGCCTCGGCGCCGGTGACCTCGACGGCGACGGCGATCGCGACGTCATCGTCGCCGTCCGCTTCGCCGGCTCCTACCACGTCTCCTTCTGGACCCTGAACTGATGCCGGCGCAGAGAAACCATTCACAGGGAGAGGGTGAGAGGGAGAGACCAGAACACTGGATTGAACCGCCAAAGACGCCAAACGCGCCAAACCAGATTTTCTGGGTTCTCCAGAAAAGAAAACTTCTCGTTCGGTTCATTGGCGGATTTGGCGGATTTGGCGGTTCAAATCTCTGGAAGCGATCGGCCGTGGTGATTGCCGGCGCGGTGTTGGCAGTCGCGACGGTGGCGCACGGGGAGACGCGGCCGCGCTACGGGCGGAAGATCGTCGGGGCGACGCTGGGGCAGCCGGCGACGCTCGACCCGGTGCGGGTCAAGAGCCACGCCGAGGCGCAGCTGGTGGCGCTGCTCTACGACACGCTGTACCGGATCGGCGAGGAGGGGGAGATCGTCCCGCACCTGGCGGTCGAGCTGCCGCTGGTGTCGAGCGATGGGCGCGAGGCGCGCATCCGGATCCAGAAAGGTGCTCTTTTTCAGGATGGTTCGCAGCTGGGACCCGGCGACGTCGCGCTCTCGCTCGACCGCCTGTCGCGCAGCGACGCGGCCTGGCTGATGGCGCCGGTCGCCTCGATCAGCAGCGACAAGGACACCGTCATCCTCAGCCTGCGCCGCTCGACCCCCGAGCTGGCCGAGATCCTCGCGGCGCCGCAGACGTCGATCACGCCGGGCGGGCGGGCGCCGGGCAAGAAGCCGAACGGCAGCGGCCCGTTCGCGTTCGCGCGCGGCCCGCAGAAGAAGGGTGGCCTGGTGCTGGCGCCCTGGGAGCGCCACTTCGCCGGCCGGCCGTACGCCGACAAGCTCGACCTGCGCTGGTTCGAAGGGGCGAGCGCCGAGGCGCGCTCCTACGAGGTCGGCGAGCTCAACCTGTCGTTCCGCGGTCCGGTCGCCTTCAGCGGCCACCAGCCGAAGTACCCCACCGAGATGACGGCGGGGCCGGCCGTGGTGATGGCCTACGTCGGCTTCGGCCGCGGACACGGGCGCGCCTTCGACAACCGCGACCTGCGCCGGGCGCTGTCTCTGGCGATCGGGCGCGACAGCCTGCGCAGCATCGGGACCGGCGAGCGGGTGGAGCCGACCCCGTTCCCCATCGCCCAGGATCTGGCCGGCCCGGAGCCCCAGGCCGCCGACCTCCAGGTGCGGGTGGCCGAGGCGCGCGCCGCGCTCGCCCGCGCGACCCCCAAGGTCAAGGCGCTGGCGGCCAAGGCCACCTGGGAGCTCCTGGTCGACCGCACCCGGCCGGACGACCGGGAGATCGGCGAGAAGGTGGTGGCCGCGCTCTTCCGGCTCGGCCTCACCTGCAAGATCACCGAGCTCGACGCGCCGGCGCTCGACGCCCGCCTGCTGCGCGGCGACTTCGACCTCCACGTCGGCCAGCTGGCGCCCGCCGGTCCGTCACCGGCTCTGCAGATCGCGGGTGCCTTCGCCGCCGGGGGCGATGGCTGGGCGGCGGCGCAGATGACCAGCGCTCCGCTGGCGATCGACGCCGCGCTGGCGGCGTTCGCCGAGCGGCTGCCGGTCCTGCCCTTGTTCCATCGGTCGATCCGGGTGCACCATCGCGTGGACGTCAGGCGGGTCGCGTTCGACGCCACCGGCCGCCTCCTCTATCCCGACATGTTCCTGTTCGGCGGCTACACCAAGTGAGGCTGCGCGGCCGATTCACCATCTGGTTCGCGCTGGCCGCCGTGGTCCCGATCGCGGCTGCTGCGCTCGGCACCCGCTACGTCCTGTCCAACAACTACCGCGAGCTCTACCTGCGCCGGCAGCGGAGCGCGGAGGACATGGCGGAGGGGGAGATCGCGCGGCTCCGGCGCGAGGTGTTCCGCGCGGTGGAGTCGCTCGCCCTGCCCGAAGGCGACTTCGTCGAAGGCCTGTTCGTCGAGCTCGAGAAGTACGGCGGGCGCCTGCATCAGCCGGCGCTGGGCGAGGTGATGCGGCTGGAGCGCGAGCGCGGGACGCCGGTCATGAGATCCTTCGACCTCGACGTCCTCATGCTGCTCGACGGCGAGGGGATGGTCTTGTTCGCGCCCCACTCGGCGGCCCAGGGGGACCGCGACCGGGCGCCGATCGAGCGCGCCGACAAGACCCGCGGCGAGCCGGTGTTCGCGCGCGAGACGATCATCAAGGGGCCCAGCACCGGCCAGAAGCTGGTCGTCGAGTCGAGCCGCACGGTGCGGCGCGGCCCCTACCAGGCGACCGTGGTCGGTGGCCGCGTCATCGACCGCGAGGCGCTGGTGGCGCTCGGCCAGGACAAGGGGGTGAGCGCCCGGATCGTCGACGAGCACGGCGCCGTGCTGGTCTCGGTAGCCGGCACCTGGGACCCGGCGGGGGGCGGCCAGGTGCTGCGCCTGCCGCTGCCCGGCGAGGACGACCGGCCGCTCGCCTGGCTCGAGCTGTCGGTGTCGCAGGCCGAGCTGGAGACGGTGTTGCGCCAGGTCTCGCTCCTGTCGGTCGGCGCCGGCGCGGCCGCGCTGCTCGCCACCGTGCTGCTCGGGCTGTGGGTGGCGGCGCGCATGACCCGCGACCTCGACGAGCTGGTGGTCGGCGCCCAGGCGGCCTCGCGCGGCGACCTCGACCACCAGGTGCCGGTCCGGACCGGCGACGAGATCGGCGCGGTAGCCGAGGCCTTCAACACGATGATGATCGATCTCAAGGACTCCAAGGCCCGCCTGGTGCTGGCCGAGCGGATCGCCGCCTGGCAGGAGATCGCCCGCCGGCTGGCCCACGAGATCAAGAACCCGCTCACGCCGATCCAGATGTCGGTCGAGACCCTGCGCAAGACGTGGGCGAAGAAGCACCCCTCGTTCGACGAGATCTTCGAGGAGTCGACCCAGACCGTGCTCGAGGAGGCCGGCCGTCTCAAGCGGATCGTCAGCGAGTTCGTCGACTTCGCCCGGCTGCCCAAGCCGGAGAAGCGCGCCGTCGACCTCAACGACCTGGTCGGCGCGACCACCGCCCTCTATCAAGGCTCGCTGGAAGTCGAGCGCGATCTGGCGGCCAACCTGCCCGCCATCGAGGCCGACAAGGACCAGCTGAGCCAGGTCCTGCTCAACCTGCTCGAGAACGCGCGCGACGCGGTCGGTGGCGAGGGCCAGGTGCGGGTCCAGACCCGGGTCTCGCGCCCCGGCCGGGCGGTGTCGCTGGTGGTCGAGGACAGCGGTCCGGGCGTGCCGACCGAGGTGCGCGACCGCATCTTCACGCCGTACTTCACGACCAAGCACGAGTCGGGCGGCAGCGGGCTCGGCCTCGCCATCGTGCATCGCATCGTCACCGACCACGGCGGCCGCATCGCGGTCGGCAGCTCCTCGCTGGGCGGGGCCCGCTTCCTGGTCGAGCTGCCGGTGGCCGGGGCCGGCGCCGAGCTCGGCGCCAGCCGGGCGTCCTGAACGCGGCCGCCGCTGCCACCGGCTGTGGCGCCGGGCGCCACGCAGCCGCGCAAGTGGTCGTCCGCCCGGATGGCGGGCCGGGAGCTCGGGTTGCAGCGAGAGGCGCCATGCGTCTCAACTCGGCGGCAGCCCTGGACCGGTCCGCGACCCCGGGCGAGGACCGGACGTCGATCGGACCGGCCCCCGGCCGGAAGCCGCTGACCGCCCGGTTCCTCTTCGACCCGGCGGTTGGCCAGGAGTCGGCGGCAGCCCCAGGCGGCGGTCTCGTTCGCGGCGAGGCGGGGAGCGGCAGCTTCATGCCTCCCGTCCATGAGCTCGCGGCCGCCAGCGAGGAGAAGCCGGAGCGCAAGCGCGGCGAGGAGCGGAAGGAAACCAAGCGCGGCGAGGAGCGGAAGGAAACCAAGCGCGGCGAGGAGCGGAAGGAAACCAAGCGCGGCGAGGAGAAGCCGGCCGAGCAAGGGGAGGGGGAGCCGGACCCTGGGCTCGACGTGGAGAGCTGCGAAGAGATCGCGGACGTCGGCGAGGAAGGCTCCGACCGGGACGGCGACCAGGAGCTCGACGCCGATCTCGACATCGGCGAGGAGATCGCCCGGGTGGCGCTGGCCTCGCCGGACTTCGCGCCGGAGGGCGGCGGCCCGCCGGCAGGCCTCGACGCGGTGGCGATCGAGTCGGAGCTCGACTCGGCGGTCGGAGCGGTCGAGGAGCAGGGCGGCCCGGAGGGCAGGCGGGCTCGCCTGACCCGGGTTGCTCAGCTGGCGGGCACCCGCCGGCGGACGGCCCAGGACGCCATCGACGGTGAGAACGCCGAGGTGGACCTCGAGGAGGAAGCCATCGATCAGCGCGCGTCGGGTCGGCGCCAGGAGGGCACGAACGCGCTCGAGGAGAAGCGCAAGAAGAAGGCGGCCGACGCCCATTCGGGCTTCGCCGGCCGCAAGCTCGCGCGCAGCGTCTCTCGCGACGAGCTGAGGACCCGGCTCCTGAGCGCGCAGACCGAGGAGAAGTCGAGGGCGGCGGAGAGCCTCACCGCCGGTAAGGTCGATCTCGAGACCCGGCTGGCCGGTCAGTTTGCCCGGCTGATGGAGGAGCAGAAGCAGCAGGACGAGGCCATCGTGGCCGAGTTCGAGGCGAGCAGCGCGGCGCTCGGCAAGCGGATCGAAGAGAAGCGCAAGGCGCACGAGGAGCAGATCGAGCGCGAGAAGGTCGCCGTCGAGATGACGGCCGAGAACGAGAAGGCGGTCGCGCGCGCCGAGGCGCTCGGGCAGGCCGGCAGCATCGTCACCAGCGCCGAGGCCCAGGCGGCCCACACCCTGACCGAGGCGCAGCTCCACGCCGGCAACGTGGAGGCGAAGGCGAGCGTGGAGGCCCAGGCCGCCAGGGACGGCGGCGAGGCCAAGGCCCAGCAGGCCATCGACGCCGCCGAGGAGCGCGCGAGCACCGCGGCCGCCGACGACTCGGAGGGGGCCGCGATCCGCGAGGAAGGCCAGCGCCGGGCCAACCTCGCCCGCGCCCAGGCCGGCTGGCGGGCCATCGAGATCACCTGCACCGGTACCAGCGAGGCGGCTGGCATCCGCGACAAGGGCAAGGCCGACGCCAAGGCGGAGGAGGAGGGCGGCCAGCGTGAGTCGGCCGCCGCCATCGAGCGCGGCGAGGCCGCGGCCGTGCGGATCGAGGACGAGCGGGCCGCCAGCATCGCCACCATGGAGCTCCAGTCGAAGCTGGCCGTGGCCGAGATGGAGAACGAGCGGGCGCTCGCCATGCTCGAGCTCGAGCAGGCCCGCGCCCTCGCGCTGACCAGGATGGCCACCGAGCTCGCGCTCGCCTGCGTCAAGATCGACACCGAGCGCACCACCGCGGTGGTCGCGCTCCAGGCCGAGCACGACAAGCTGGTGGCCGCCATCGACGGCAAGATCGAGGCCGATCTCGCCAAGGTGGACAGCGCCAGCGAGAAGGACCTGGCACGCCTGCAGCGCCAGGTCGACCGCGACCTGGCAGCCATCGACCGCCAGGTGAAGAAGGCGGAGCGCACCATGCAGAGCTCGGTGGACCGGGCCGAGGCGCGGGCGAAGGCGGACGTGGCGCGCCGGCGGGTCGAGATCCGCAAGGCCGGCCGTGCGGTGCTCGGCGCCATCGACGGCGTGGTCGCGAAGGCGGAGGGCGCCATCGACCGGGCCGACCAGGACACCAGCCAGGAGATCAGCGACGCCGCCCTGGTGGGCGTGCAGGCGGTCGCCGCCGAAGGGCAGGAGGCGCGTGACGACAACCGGACTGCCAGCGACACCGCCATCCGCGAGCAGGCAGAGGCCGCCCAGGCCGCGCGCATCGAGACCGGCGCCCTGGCCAGCGACGCCAGCTCTGCGATGGAGGACGACCGCAAGGCGCTCGACGGCGACATCGACCAGCAGTGGGTCGACGACGCCATGGCCCGCTCCGCCGAGCTGCTCAGCCGCGACGGCACCGACTGGGCGGTGACCGACGAGGAGTCGGTCGAGGCCATGCACCTCATGGCCAGCCTGCCGCCCCATCTGCAGGGTCAGGTGATCGATGGCCTGAGCGACGACCAGTTCGACGAGCTCCTCTCCGAGATGGACGACGAGCGCCACGAGCACCTCGAGCCTCTGGTCGACGCCGCCAGCGATCCGCGCCGCAAGCTGGAGCTGTTCGCCGCCTCGCACACCTCGAAGGCGCACCAGGATGCCGCACGCGCCGAGGACGGCTGGATGGGCGCCATCGCCGACGAGACCGAGGTCGAGATGAAGGACGAGGTCAAGTTCCTGCTCGACAGGGGGAGTCTGACCGACCAGGACGTGGCGGAGCTCATCGAGCGCAAGAAGCTCGAAAGGCAGATCGAGGAGCAGTTCCGGGTCAACGTGACCAACGAGCGGGGCGGCGTCATGCCGTGGGACAACGAGGTGCGCGCGGATGGCAGCAAGATCGTGTGGACCGCGCCGGAGCTGCGCGAGCTGCAGGCGACCCTGGGCGAGATGCCGGAGTCACACGTCCGCGGCAACACGATGCTCGAGGAGATCTCGCGCGAGGACATGGCCTTCGAGGACTACACGGACGGCACGCCCAACATCGGCGCCCACCACGACGACGGCACCATCCGCTTCTACGACACCGGCGGGAATCCCAGCGTCGGCTACCGGCACACCAACGACCGCAGGCAGAACGGCGACCCGGACGCCACGAACGCCATCGGTCGCCGGGTCAGCCGGCTCGAGGAGGTCATCGTCCACGAGGTGGGCCACGACATCCACGACCAGAACGAGTCGACCTGGGAGGCGTTCCAGCGGGCCGCCGGCTGGGAGAAGGACGTGGACGAGGACGATCTCCGGGCGCGCGGCTTCAGCGACACCGAGATCGAGGAGATGGAGGACGCCGAGAAGGGCTTCGCGCACGACGGCGGCGTCTTTCATCACCGCTACGGCGAGTTCTCTGGCTTCGACGAGGGCCGCATCCCGACCACCGGTCAGAAGCGCGACAGCTGGTCCTACGCCCGGACGAACTACAAGGATCACTTCGCCGAGACCTACATGAAGGCGGTCCTGGTGCCGGAGCAGCTGGCCCAGGATCTGATCGACGATCCCGAGAAGCGAGTCGCCGACGAGACGCTGCAGCGCGACCTGGCCAGCGCCGCCAGCGCCACCGCCAAGGCCAACCTGGCCGCGTTGCAGGCGACCAGCCCGCCGCCGCCGCTCGCCGACCTCGCCGCCGCCTACAAGACCTGGTTGACGAGCGAGGTCGACGCCGCCCGCCAGCAGACGATCCTCGACCAGGCCTCCGCCGACCAGGAGGGCCTGGCCGAGCAGTACCGGATCATGCGCGACGACATCTTCCACACCGGCGAGGAGGTCGAGGCCGCCAGGGCGCGGCTCGAGGCGAAGGGAATCACCCCGGCGCGCTTGCAGGACTTCCTCGACCGGGCCGCGCGCTTCTCCACCCCGGAGCAGGTCAGGCGGCTCGAGGCGAAGTACCCCTAGGCGCGGTCGGCCGAGCGGCGGCGCGGCGCCGCGTCGAGGGCGGCCGGCAGATCGGTGAGGCTCTGGTTGGGCGAGCCGACCAGGATCGCCGGCGTCACGTCGGCGAGGCCCCAGCTCTCGATGCGGCCGCGGGTGACCGCGAAGGCGCCGCCGTCGATGCGGCCGATGACGCCGAGGCCCGGCTCGCAGTGGACCTGCGCCACCTCGCGCACCTCGTCGGGCAGGCCGGAGACGTCGAGCTCGAGCAGCCCGCGCTCGCAGGTGAGCACCAGGCTGTAGTTGGTGACCCGCCGCTCGACCATGAGGATGTTGCCGAGCGGGCTCCTGTACACCTCGGTCCAGCCCTCACGCAGCTTGCCCTGGCGGAGCGCGTAGAGCGGCAGCTGGTAGAGCGACGGCTCGCCCATCCGGCGCGCCAGCAGGCCCGACGCGGTGACCACGGTGCTGTCGAGGCCGCTGGCGTGGAGGTCGACCACCGCCGAGCGCTCGTCGCGCGTCCACCAGGAACCCGGCTGGTGCGCGGCGCAGCCGAGGAAGACGTTCTTCGCGCTCGAGCCCTTGAGCCAGTGCGCCACCGCGCAGGCCACCTCGGGCGCGCTGCCGGTGTCGCCCATCCGGCGATCGCCGTTCCACAGGACGGTGTCGCCCGGCATCCGGTAGATGGCGTCGAAGTGGTAGTAGCGGCCTTCCCACGGCGGCTTGAGCGTCATCTTGTCGCCGACCCGGATGTCGGTGACGGTGGCGAAGTCGTCGGGCACCGCGACGTAGGTGTCACCGCGCGGGTCGAGCGCGATGAAGAGGATCCCGCGCGGGGTGAGCCCGCGGCTGCGCAGCTCGCCGAGCCCGAGCACGACGGCGGCGGGATCGCGGTAATGGTAGACGCGGGCCGGGATCACGAGGCCCGACACATACCTCGGGGGGCAAGCCGCCACAAGCGATTCACCGGCGGCGGCGACGGCTGGGGCGACGGCCAGGGGACGGACGGGCCGATCCCCCAGTAGCTGTCGTCACATCCAGCAGCATCCGGCGCAGGGCGGCCGCGGCCGGCGGCAGGCGGTCGACCCCGCGGTGAACCAGCGACAGGCGGCGTGGGATGGGAGTCTCCGGCGAGGGAAGCGCGACCAGGCGTCCGCTGGCCAGGTCGCTGTCGACCGCCGCGCGGCTGACCAGCGCGATGCCGATGCCGGCGCGCACGTTCCCCTTCACGCCGGCGATGCTCGACAGCTCCATCACCACGTCGGCGCGCGGGAAGTGCTGCTCGAGGATCGCGCGCGTCGCCGAGCCGGCGGGGAACGCGATGAAGGGGGCGCGCGAGCTCGAGGTCACCGGCTGGGCCGGCGTGCCGGGCGCCCCGACCAGGATGAGCTCGTCCCGGCACCAGGGATCGCGGCCTGGACCGCTGACCACCCCGAGATCGATGTCGCCCGCCTCCACCGCGACGCGGATCGCCTCCGGGTAGGCCTCGCGCACCTGGAAGCGGACGCCGGGATAGCGCCGGCGAAAGGCTGCCAGCGGTGCCGGTAGCAAGTAGGTGCAGACGGTCGCTCCGCCGCCGATGCGCACCTCGCCGGCCCCGAGGCCCTCCACCTCGGCGACCGCGCGGCGGCCGTCCTCCACCGCGGCGATCGCCGCGCGCGCCCGCGGCACCAGCGCCAGGCCGGCGGCGGTCGGCTCGGCGCCGTGCCGGCCGCGGTGCAGCAAGCGGGCGCCGAAGGCTTCCTCGAGTCGGCGCAGCGCCGCGCTGAGGGCGGGCTGCGACAGGTGGGCCGGTCGACTGGCGGCCGTGAGGCTGCCGTTCTCCACGATCAGCAGGAAGCAGCGCAGCTCGTCTAGCATAGATATAGTTTATGGAAATCATCAAAACAATTCATTATGCGAATCGAGCAAAATGCCGCATGGTCGACTCGTGATGCTGCCATTCGTCGGATTCCTCGGTGTGGTCGCCGGATTCCTCACCACCGTGAGCGGCATGGGGGGCGGCCTGATGCTGGTCGTCACCCTGTCGGCCATCTGGGGACCGCACGTCGCGCTGCCGACCACGGCGCTCGCGCTGCTGGTGGGCAACATTCATCGCCTCAGCCTGTTCCGCGGTCACTTGCGACCCGAGATCGCGCGGCCGCTCCTCCTCGGCATGATCCCCGGCAGCATCATCGGCTCGCTCCTGGTCGCCGGCATGCCGGCCGGCCTCATCCACGTCGTCATGCTGGGGCTCGCCGCCTTCGCGCTGGCGCGCGCTCTCTTCGGCTGGCGCGTGCAGATTCCGCGCGCGGCGCTCGCCCCGGCCGGCGGCGCGGTCGGCGTGATGGCCGGCACCTCCGGCGGCGCCGCCGTGCTCACCGCCCCGCTGCTCCTGGCCAGCGGCCTGCGCGGCGACGAGTACCTGGCCACCGTCGCGCTCGCGGCGGTCGCCATGCACGTCAGCCGGACCATCGGCTACGGCGCCGGCGGCCTGGTCGGCACCGACACCTTCCTCTGGGCGGGCTACCTCGCCCTCGCCCTGGTGGTCGGCAACCTCATCGGCAAGCGGGCGCGCTCGCATGTGCCGGATCGCTTGCGAAGCGGACTCGAGTACGGTGTGCTCGCCGCCTGCACCGGCCTGTCGCTCCTCGGAGTCGGCTAGCGAGAGCTCCGGAGCTGGCAACTGGTCGGGCCGGCCGCCGTTTGATACCGTGAGAGGATGGTCGGGCCCGACCCACGCATCGGGACCGTGCTGCACGAGCGCTACCGGATCGTCGAGCGGATCGGCGACGGGGCGATGGGCGCGGTCTACCGCGGCGAGCGAGTGAAACTCGGCCGCTGGGTCGCGATCAAGTTCCTGCTCGAGGAGTACGCCGCCACCCCCGACGGCCTGCGCCGCTTCGAGGTCGAAGCGCGCGCCATGAGCCGCCTGGCACACCCGAACTGCGTGGCGGTGACCGACTTCGGCATCGAGGACGGCACCCCTTACCTGGTGATGGAGTTCGCGCCCGGGCGCAGCCTGCGGCAGGTCCTGCGCGACGAGGAGCGCCTGGTGCCGGCGCGCGCGGTGGCGGTCGTGCGGCAGGTGCTGGCCGGCCTGGTTCACGCGCACGGACAGGGCATCGTCCACCGCGACGTCAAGCCCGAGAACATCCTGGTCGCCTCGGTCGAGGGGCACGGCGAGCACGTCCGCATCCTCGACTTCGGGCTCGCCAAGCTGCGCGACGACGCCGTCTTCACCTCCGGCATGGCGCTCGGCACGCCCGGCTACATGTCGCCCGAGCAGACCCTCGGCCGTCCGGTCGACGAGCGCGCCGACGTCTACGCGGTCGGCATCCTGCTCCACGAGCTGGTCGCCGGGCTCAAGCCGTTCGTCGCCGACCAGCCGCACGACGTCATGCGCATGCACCGGGACGCCGCGCCGCCGCCGCTGCGCCAGGTCGGTGCCGCGGTGTCGCCCGAGCTGGAGGCGGCGGTGCTGCGCGCGCTGGCCAAGGCTCCGGCCGATCGCTTCCCCTCCGCCTCCGCCTTCCTCGACGCGCTGCGCGGCCTGCCGGAGGCGGCCAGCATGCCGACCCCGGCCCCGGTGCTGGCGCCGCCCCCGCGCGCCCCGTCGGTCAGCGCCCCGATCTCCGCGGCCAGGCGCCGGCGCGCCATCACCGCCGCCGCGGCGGTCGGCGGCCTGGCCATCCTGCTCGCCATCGGCCTCTTCTTCGGCAGCGACGACGGCGACGCCGCCGGAGCCAAGGTGGTCGCGATCGACGCCGGCGGCGCAGGCGCCGACATGGACTTCGCCCCCGAGCAGGCCGGCGCGGTGCCGCCCGAGCCGGACGACGTGGCGCGCATCCGCGCGCGCGCCACCCGAGGGGCCCGCACCTCCGCCATCCGCGCGCTCGAGCAGATCCGCATGCGCTCGCCCGAGCGGGCCGAGGTCCACTACGCGCTGGGAAATCTGATGGCCGAGTCGATGTGGTGGACCGACGCGGTCGAGGCGTACCGCATGGCGCTCGCCCTCGGCCCCGCCTACCGCAGCGACGAGCGGCTCATCCGCGACCTGATGCGCGCCCTGGCCAGCGACCGCGCGCAGGGGCTGGCCGCCGAGCTGCTCGAGATGCGGGTCGGCAAGGCGGCGGTGCCCGCGCTCGAGGCGGCGGCCACCTCGCGCAACCCGCGCCTGCGCGCCCGCGCCGCCCGCCTGCTCGAGCGCATCCGCGCCGCCTCCCCCTGACCTGGCTCGTCGCGGGCTACAGCGCGCCGCGGTCGATCGAGGTCGCGGCTTGCTCGCACAGGGCGGCGACCGCGAGGAGGAGGGGCTCGAAGCGCGGATCGCGCGTGAGACCCTGCTTCCAGCGCCAGTAGATCTGCTGGGCGACCACCGCGGTCTTGAACAGGCCGAAGGCGTAGTAGAAGCCGATGTGATCGACCGGGCGGCCGGAGCGCTCGGCGTAGCGCGCGGCGATCTCCGCCCGGGTCAGCATGCCGGGCAGGTCGCTGGGGCCGAACCGCATGGCGATCAGAGCCGGCGGGTCGCCTCGCTCGACCCAGTAGGCCAGCGAGGTGCCGAGGTCCATCAGCGGGTCGCCGATGGTGGCCATCTCCCAGTCGAGCACACCGATGATGCGGGTCAGCTCGGCCGGGTCGAGCACCACGTTGTCGAACTTGTAGTCGTTGTGGATGAGCGACGCGTGCGGCGACGCCGGGATGTGCTCGGCCAGCCAGCCGGCCACCCGGTCGACCACCGGGATGTCGTCGGTTCGCGACCCGGCGTAGCGCTCGGTCCAGCCGCGCACCTGGCGCAGGACGTATCCCTCCGGGCGACCCAGCTCGCCGAGGCCGATGGCGGCGTAATCGATGGCGTGCAGCTCGACCAGGCCGTCGACCAGCACCTCGCCCAGCCGGCGCGCGGTGGCCGGGTCGATGGTGAGCCCGGCCGGCGGCTCGCGGCGCAGGATGACGCCCCGCTTGCGCTCCATGAGATAGAAGGGGCTGCCGATGATCGACTCGTCCTCGCAGTGGAGGAGCGGGCGAGGCGCCGGGCTCCAGGCGGGCGCCAGGCGCGAGAGGACCCGGACCTCGCGCCCCATGTCGTGCGCGCTCTTCACCTTGGAGCCGACCGGCGGGCGGCGCAGCACCAGCTCGTGATCGCCGCCGATGCGGACCAGGTAGGTCAGGTTCGAGTGGCCGCCGGGGAACTGCTCGATGGCGATCGGCTGGCCGGCGGCCTCCGGCAGGTGAGCGGCCAGGTAGGCGGCGAGCGCGGCGGCGTCCAGCTCCTCGCCCGCGCGCGGCGGCCGGGCGGCGTCGATCATCGCGCGTATCTCTCGGTGATGCGCCGCGCCACCACCATCTTGTGGACCTCGTCGGGGCCGTCGTAGATGCGCGCGCCGCGCTCGTGGGCGTAGAAGAAGGACAGCACCGTGTCGCTCGAGACCCCGAGCGCGCCGTGCACCTGGAGCGCGCGGTCGACCACCTGGCTCATCACCTCGGCGGCGAAGAACTTGATGAGCGAGACCTCCTCGCGGGCGGCGGCGAACCCGTGGCGGTCGATCTTCCAGGCGGCGTCGAGCACCATCAGGCGCGCGGCGTTGATGGCGGCCCGGCTCTCGGCGATCCAGGCCTGCACGATCTGGCGCGACGCCAGCATCTTGCCGGGCGCGATCTCGCGGCTGGCCGCGCGCCGGCACATGAGCTCGAAGGCGCGCTCGCAGATGCCGATCCAGCGCATGCAGTGGTGGATGCGGCCGGGGCCCAGCCGCTCCTGCGCGATGAGGAAGCCGGAGCCTTCCTCGCCCAGCCGGCTGTCCACCGGCACCCGGCAGCCGGTCAGCCGCACCTCGGCGTGGCTGCCCCAGCCGCGCCCGGCGTGGCCCATGACCGGCACGTTGCGCACCCGCTCGAAGCCGGGCGTGTCGGTCGGCACCAGGATCTGGCTGGCGCGCGCGTGGGGCGGCGCGTCCGGGCTCGTCACCGCCATCACGATGGCGAAGGCGGAGCCGTCGGCGCCGCTGGTGAACCACTTGTGGCCGTCGATGATGTAGTGGTCCCCCTCGCGCCGCGCCGTGGTCCTGAGCTCGGTCGGGTTGGAGCCGGCGCACTCGGGCTCGGTCATCGCGAAGCAGCTCCTGATCGCGCCGGCGGCGAGCGGCTCGAGCCAGCGCCGCTTCTGCTCCGCGCTGCCGTAGCGGTGGAGGATCTCGATGTTGCCGGCGTCGGGCGCCTGGCAGCCGAAGCAGAGGTGGCCGATCGGTGAGCGGCCGAGCTCCTCGCTCACCATGCCGTGCTCGAGCAGCGGGAGCCCCATGCCGCCCAGCTCGCGCGGGATCTGGGGACCCCACAGGCCGGCGGCCTTCACCCGGGCGCGCAGCGCGAGGACGATCGGCTCGTCGCCGCTGGGCCCCGGGCCCAGCACCTCTGCCTCGGCCGGGATGACGTGCTCGTCCACGATGGCGCGGATGCGCGCCAGGAGGTCGCGGGTCGGCTGCGGGATGTCGAAGTCCATACGCCGTCCTCTCTATCGGTAGGTCAGCAGCTCGCGCGGCAGGTAGTGCACGTGGTTGAAGCCGAAGAGCGTCATCTCGCGGCCGCGCCACTTGATCTCGGTGGTGGAGGCGTTGGCCAGCGCCAGCGCGACCCTGAGGGTCGGCTCGTCGCCGAGATCGAGGCAGCCGCGCACCGCGACCGAGATCGGGCCGCCCGAGGTGACCACCAGGACGCGGCGACCGCGCCCCTCCGCGCTGGTGATCGCGTCGAGCCCGCCCGCGACGCGCGCCGCAAAGGCGGCGAAGCTCTCGAGCTCGCCGACGTCGAGCGTGCCCCTGGCCCAGGCGCGCGTCACCTGGTCGAACGCCCGGAGCGCGGCGCGTCCCGAATCTCCCGCGGCCAGGAGAGCGGCGAGCTCAGCGTCCTCCGCCGCGAGCTTCGGCAGCCAGAGCCGGAACATCTCGATGGCGGGAAACTCGTCGAGCTCGGCCATGGTCACCGGATCGGGAAGTCGTGCGCCGGCCTCCTCGGCCGCCGCGGCCAGGTGGCGCGCGGTGTCGAGATGGCGGCGGCGCGGCCCGGAGTAGACCGCATCGATCCCGGCGCCGGCCAGCTGGCGGCCGAGCGCACGCGACTGCTCGACGCCGCGCGCCGACAGGACGTCGTAGTCGTCCGATCCGAACGAGGCCTGGCCGTGACGGATCAAGAGGAGACTGCTCACCGCGCGCGGACTGTATCACCGCTTCGCCGGCGGCTCGTCGCCGGAGCCGAGCAGGATGGCCAGCCAGCGCATGTCGTCCGCGTGCTCGCAGAACAGCTTGGTCGCCGAGGTCAGCGGCACCGAGAGCAACATGCCGACCGGGCCCCACAGCCAGCCCCAGAAGATCAGGGACAGCATCACCACCAGAGGCGAGAGGCCGAGGCGGCGGCCCATCATGCGCGGCTCGAGCCAGTTGCCGCTGGTGAAGTCGAGCAGGATGTACAGCGCGGCCACCATGGCGGCGCGCGCCGGTCCGTACTGGATGAGCCCGAGCAGGACCGGCGGGATGCCGGCCAGGACCGAGCCGATGTTGGGCACGAAGTTGAAGAGGAACGCGAAGAGTCCCCAGAGGAGCGCGAAGTCGATCCCGAAGGCGAAGCAGACCCCGATGGCGATGGCGGCGTTGAGCAGGCCCATGAGGGTCTTCACCGCCAGGTAGCGCTGCACCATCGCGGCGCCGCGCCCGAGGTCGCTGATGTCCGCCTCCGGGTCGCCGAGCGCGAGCCTTACCTTCTTCGGCGCGCCGTGCAGCTCGAGCAGCATGAACGCCATGAGGAGGAGGATCAGCACCACGCTCGAGAAGGCGGTCACCAGGCTGCCGGCGATGGTCCCGGCCAGATCCATGACCGCGCCGGTGTTGATGTCCTGGGTGAGCTCCTGCGCCGAGACGTCGATGCCGTGCCCGTTCAGCCAGGACAGCGCGGTCTGCACCATGCCGTCGAGGCGGGCCCGGTAGAAGGGCAGCTCGACGTAGAAGCTCTGCAGCGAGCCGCCGATGACGATCGCCACGGCGAGTACGGCCAGGATCGCGCCGGCGATGACCAGGAGTGCAGCCAGCCAGGTGGGCAGGCCGCGCCGCTCGAGCCATCGCATCGGCGGGACGCACAGGATGGTGAGGAACAGCGCCATCAAGAGCGGCAGGAAGAAGGACTGCGCCGCCTTCAGTCCGGCGACGACCACCACCAGCGACGCCGCGATGAAGAGCAGGCGCGCGCCGCGAAAGTGCAGCGGGGACGCGGAGGGTGCGGACATGTACGTGTGAGTACCACTCCAAGAGGGCCGGTGTGAAATTGCAGTGGGCCTCCCGACGTCTGAGTACAATCCCTGCGGGGGAGGTGGCCCTTGTCCAGCGTCGCGGTACGTCTCGTTTCTCTCGTCGCTCTCGCTGCTGCGATGGCCTGCGGACCGTCGGGCAGCGGCGGCGACGACGACGACCCGATCCCGGTCGAGGACGAGGACGGCGACGGCATCTCCGACGAGGACGAGGGCCGGCCGGCCGCCACCGATACCGACGGGGACGGCACGCCCGACTACCAGGACGACGACTCCGACGGCGACGGCCTGCCCGACTCGCTCGAGGGGGGCGACGACGACCTGACGACCCCGCCCTTCGATCACGACCACGACGACGTGCCCGACTTCCAGGACCTCGACTCCGACGGCAACGGTCTGGCCGACGGCACCGGCACCGAGACCAGCGACGACCTCGACGGCGACGGCACCGGCGACTGGGCCGACACCGACGACGACGGCGACTTCCTCGAGGACGGGTTCGAGATCGGCGGCGTGCCGCAGGCGCCGGCCGACTCCGACAACGACGGCAGCCCCGACTACCGCGACGAGGACTCCGACGGCGACGGCGTCGGCGACGCGGTCGAGGGCGGCGCCGATCCCGACGACGACGACATCCCGAGTTACCTCGATGACGACAGCGACGGCGACTGCCTGCCCGACGCGGCGGAGGGCGAGGGGGACGCGGACGGCGACGGCGCGCCCAACATCGCCGACGTCGACGCCGACTCGGACGGGCTGGGCGATGGCAGCGAGGACGGCAACTGCAACGGCGAGGTCGACCCCGGCGAGACCTCGCCCTTCGAGCCGGACTCGGACAACGACGGCGTGTCGGACCTGGTCGAGATCGCCGCCGACACCGATCCGACCGACCCGCACGACAACCCGCAGCAGAACGGCGACTTCGTGTTCGTCGTCCCGTACCAGGGCGCGCCGGATCCCGACGAGGACGATCTCGACTTCTCGACCGCGCTCAAGAAGGTCGACGTCTACCTGCTCATGGATCTCAGCGGCTCGATGAACGGCGAGGCCACCGCGGTGCGCGACAACATGAGCACCGTGCTGCAGAACCTCACCTGCCCGCCGGCGGGGAACGGTGATCCGGCCGACTGCATCAAGGAGCTGTGGTCGGGCGCCGGCACCTTCACCTACGCCGAGCGCAACCCGTACGTGAACCGCCTGCGCATGCAATCGAACCCGAACCAGGTCGGCCCGGCCATCCCGGCGGTCGACAACGGAGCCTGCAGCCAGTGCTACGAGCCGCACCGGCTGGCCGCGTGGGCGACGGTCACCGGCCTCGGCTACTCCTCGAGCGGCTGCGCCGGCGCCGACAGCTTCGCGGCGGCGGGCAGCTGCGCGTCGTCTCCGGCCGGGGCCGGCGCGGTCGGCTACCCGTGCTTCCGGTCCGGCGCCCTGCCGGTCATCCTGCTCGCCACCGACGAGACCTCGCAGTACACCTGCCCGTCGGCCACCACGCTCATCGGCCAGGCCAACGCGATCGGCGCCAAGATCATCGGCATCCTCGGCTCGAGCGTGGCGGTCGGGACGCAGGCACAGCTCGAGGCGCTCGCCGAGGGCACCGGCGCGGTCACCTCGACCGGCAGCCCGCTGGTCTACAACGGCGCCGACGCCAACGCGTCGACCGCGATCGAGAACGCGATCCGGACCCTGGCCAACAACGTCCCGCTCGACATCGCGGCCCGCCCGGTCGACCAGGGCGGCGACCCGGTCGACGCGGTGGAGGCCTTCGTCGACCACCTCGAGACCCTCCAGCTCGGCACCTCGGCCTGCGAGGATGGTCTCGGCGACACCGATAGCAACGGGGACGGATTCGACGACCGCTACCTCGATGTGCTGCCCGGCACACCGGTGTGCTGGAAGCTGGTTCCGGCGGCGAACACGACGGTGCCGGCGACCGACGAGCCGCAGCTTTACCGGGCCCGGGTCGACGTCTACGGGGACGACGTCACGCTGCTCGACAGCCGCGACGTCTTCTTCGTCGTCCCGCCGGTCCTCGACGGACCCGGAGTCGAGTAGTCTCCGATCGGGAGATGAAGGACACGCTCATCGCCGGGCTGTACCGGATCGTCAGGCCGCTCGGGGCCGGCGGGATGGGGGAGGTGTTCCTGGCCGAGGACGTGGACCTCGGACGGCCGGTGGTGCTGAAGGTGCTCCCGCCCCATTTAGCGGCGCAGCCGCGCTTCGTCGCCCGTTTTCGCCGCGAGGCGCGCGCCACCGAGCGGCTGCAGCATCCGAACATCGTCGCGGTGCACGGCTCGGGCGAGATGCCCGACGGCCGCCACTTCCTCGCCCTCGAATACGTGGAGGGCGAGACGCTGGAGGAGAGCCTCGTGCGCGACGCGGCCCTGCCGCTGCCGGTCGCGGTCGGCTTCATCGAGCAGCTGGCCGACGCCATCGGCTACGGTCACGTCTGCGGGGTGATCCACCGCGACATCAAGCCGGCCAACCTGATCCGCCTCAAGGACAAGCCGAATCGCCTGAAGGTGCTGGATTTTGGCCTGGCCAAAATTCTGGCCCGAGAGGGCGACCGCGACGAGAGCCTGGTCACGCCGCACGGAATGACGCTGGGGACGCCGCCCTACATGGCGCCGGAGCAGCTGACCGGCGGCGCCATCGGCCCCTGGACCGACGTCTACGCCATCGGCTGTGTGGCCTTCGAGCTGCTCGCCGGCCGGCCCCCCTTCACCGGCAGCCAGAGCCAGATCATGCGGCAACAGGTGATGGACCCGCCGCCGGCGCTGCGCGCGCTGCGGCGCGGGCCGAACGTGCCGCTCCTGGTCGAGGCGGTGGTCATGGACTGCCTGCAGAAGGATCCCGCCCGCCGGCCGCGCGACGCCTCGGTCGTGCTCGACGAGCTCCGCGGCATGCGCACGCTGGTCACCGAGCACCGGCCCTTCGAGGAGGATCTCACCATCCGCGACCCGGTCCAGCTCGGCGTGGCCGTGCTGGCCAGCTCGTCGAGCGAGCACGATCCCGATCCCTACCACCAGGCGCTCTGCGGCCTGGCGTCGGCGCTCATCGACCTCGGCGACAACGACGCCGACCTGACCCTCGCGCTGGCCGACGCCGGCGACCTCGAGGGGCAGCTCGACCGCGTGCGCACCGCCCTGCGAGCCGCTCGCCAGCGCGGGACCTCGGCCGATCACGTGGCGGAGCTCGAGGCGGTCTGCCAGGAACACCGAGCCGCGCTCGCCGACGTCCACCATCGGCTCGACCAGCTGGCCCAGGAGCGCGCCACCGCCTTCGGTCGCTCCCCGGTGGTGTCGCGGCTGCTGGAGGAACTGCAGCTGGCCCGCGAGCGCCGGATGGTAGAATAGCCGTCGCGCGTGGCGCCGACCCAACTGCTGTCGAGTGTCGGGAAGGGCGGGGAGCGGGCAGCAAAGGCGCTGCTCGAACCCGGCGCGCAGGTCGACCACTACAAGGTCATCCGCCGGATCGGGATCGGCGGGATGGGGGAGGTCTACCTGGCCCGCGATCTCCGGCTCGGCCGCCCGGTGGCTCTCAAGCTGATCGCCAAGGCCGAGTCGTACATGGTCGAGCAGTTCATGCTCGAGGCGCAGGCGACCGCGCGCCTCAACCACCCGAACATCGTCACCGTCTACGACATCGGCGAGTGGAACGGCGTCCCCTACCTCGCCCTCGAGTACCTCGAGGGCTCGACGCTCGCCGAACGGCGCCGGCAGCAGGCGTTCGGGCCGGCCGAGCTGGTCAGGATCGGGCTCGCCATCGCCGACGCGCTGGCCGAGGCGCACCGCCACGGGGTGCTGCACCGCGATCTCAAGCCCTCCAACATCCTCTTCCCCAGGGACGGCCGGCTGCGCGTGGTCGACTTCGGCGTCGCCAAGCTCCTGGTCGGCGGCGAGTCCGGCACCACCGATCCCAGCGCCTCCGCGATCGAACGGGACGACACGCCCGATACCGCCCGGCTCTCGCCGCTCCGCAATGACCAGGGCGAGGAGGAGGAGGAAGGCGAGGAGGAGGAGGAATCGAGCCTGCCGACCCTGGCGGTCGCCGCCACGGTGGTGGACCCGAGCGACGCCGCCCCCGCCGGCCACCCCCCCCGCGTCCCCACCGCCGAGCTCTCGATCTACAACACCGGGCCGCTCGGGTTCGCCGGCAGCCCGGCCTACATGGCGCCCGAGCAGTGGAGCCAGATCGACACCCGCGCGACCGACGTCTGGGCGCTCGGCGTCATCCTGTACGAGATGGTCTGCGGCGAGCGGCCGTTCGACGGGCCGAGCGCCGACGTTCTCCGCTACCTCATCTGCTCGCCCGAGCCGGTGCCGGTTCCGGTCGCGTTCCGCGACATCCCGGCCGAGCTGGCCAGCTGCATCCTGCGCTGCCTGAGCAAGGCTCCGCAGGAGCGCCCGACCGCCGACGAGGTGCGCGGGCTGCTCGACGGGATGGTGCAGCGCACCCGCCACGCCTCGGCCGGCGAGGGCAACCCCTTCCGCGGTCTGCTCGCCTTCACCGAGCAGCACGCCGATCTCTTCTTCGGCCGCGATCAGGACGTGACGGCCTTCGTCGAGCGGCTGCGCAGCTCGGTCATCGTCCCGGTGATAGGTCCCTCCGGCGCCGGCAAGAGCTCCTTCATCCGCGCCGGCGTGATCCCGCGCCTTCGCGAGCAGGGCCAGTGGCACGTGGTGCGCCTGCGCCCCGGACACCAGCCCTTCCGCACGCTGGCGTCCCGGCTGCTGGCCGACAGCTCGACCGCCAGCATGATCGACGCGACCACCACCGCGATGGGGCGCGGCCTGCGGGCGGCAACGGCCGACGCCGACGACGAGGAGCGGCTGGAGCGCGCCCTGCGCCAGGCGCCCGGCCGGCTGGCGGTGACGCTCGGCGGGCTGGCAGAGCGGACCGGCGCCCGCGTCCTCCTCTTCGTCGACCAGTTCGAGGAGGTCTTCACCCTGGTCGAGGATGCGACCGAGCGGGAGGCGTTCCTCGACGCGATCACGGCGGCGGCGGCCGATCCGCTCGAGCCGGTGCGGGTGGTCTTCACCCTGCGCGACGACTTCGTCGGGCGGCTGGCCGGCGCACGCGGCGCGCGCGAGGTGCTCGACCGGGTGGCGCTGCTGGTCAGTCCGGGGCGCGAGGCGCTGCGCGAGACGCTGACCGGACCGCTGCGCGCCGCCGGGTACGACTTCGACGATCCAGCGCTGCCCGACGAGATGATCGGCGCGGTCGACGGCGAGCCGACCAGCCTGCCGCTGCTCCAGTTCACCATGCGGCTCCTGTGGGAGCGGCGCGATCGCATCGGAAAGCGCCTGCTGCGGGCCGAGTACGAGGCCATCGGCGGGGTGGGCGGCGCCCTCGCGGAGCACGCCGACGTGGTCATCGAGGCGCTCGATCCGGAACGCGTCCGGCTGGCGCGCGATCTCCTGCTCCGGCTGGTCACCCCGGAGGGGACCCGCCGGGTCGTGCCCCGCGCCCGGCTGCTCGACGGGCTCGGGCCGGCGGCGTCGGCCGTGCTCGAGCGGCTGGTGGACTCGCGCCTGCTGGCGGTGAGGCGCGGCCACGCGCCGGAAGAAGACGCGCGGGTCGAGCTGGCCCACGAGTCGCTCATCGTCGCCTGGCAGCGGCTGGCCTGGTGGCTCGAGGACGGCCGCGAGGAGCGGCGCGCGCTCGCCGAGCTCAACCAGGCGGCCGAGCTGTGGGAGCGCCGCGGCCGGCGCGCCGACGAGCTGTGGCAGGGCGACGCGCTGGCCGAGGCGGAGCGGACGCTGACCCGGGTCGGCGAGCGGGTGCCCGATGTCGCCCGCGCCTTCGTCGCCGCCGGGGTGGCGCGGCGCGTGCTCGGGCGCAGCCGGCGGCGGCGCTTTCGCATCGCGGCGCTCTCGGCGATGGCGGTGGCGACGCTGGCCTCGCTGGCCGCCGCCTGGCTCCTGTCCCGCAAGGAGAAGGAGGCGCGGGCAGCCGAGGAGCGGGCCGAGATCGAGCGCGCGCAGGTCCTGGTGGAGAGCGCGCGCGCCGCGCTCGCCCGCCGCGACCCGCTGCAGGCCCGCGCCAAGCTGCGCAGCTCGCTCGAGATCCGCGACTCGGTGTCGGCGCGCGCCTTGTGGTGGCAGCTCGAGCGCGAGCCGCTGGTCTGGCACAAGGCGATCGACGCCCGGCTCTACGACATGGACTTCTCGCCGGACGGGCGCCTCCTGGCCGGCGCGGCGCAGAGCAAGCTGGTCTACCTGTTCGACACCGCCTCGCTCGAGACCCGGGTCCTGCAGGGTCACGGCGACCAGGTGCTCCGCGTCGCCTATTCGCCGGACGGCCGCCAGCTCGCCTCGGCCGCCTGGAACGGCGAGCTCTTCCTCTGGGACCTCGCGAGCGGACGCTCGCGCCCGCTCACCACCAGGCTGCCGCAGTCGAGCGGTCTGGTCTTCACCCCGGACGGCCGGCGGCTGCTGTCGATCGGCCGCGACGGCTGGCTGCGCCCGTTCGACCTCAACAGCGGCGCCGCCGCCGAACCGGTCCGCGTGGCGAACGCGCTCTCCTTCGCCGGCTACTCGCTCGACCGCCGGGCGGTGGCCTGGATCGACGAGGCCGGCCACGCCGCGCTCTGGCACCTGCCGGATCTGCGCCCGTGGCAGACCTTCGAGCGGACAGGATCGCTCACCAGCGCGGTGGCGGTGTCGCCCGCGGCGGGGCTGCTCGCCTGGGGCGAGGACAACGGCACCATCCGGGTCTTCGCGATCGACAGCGGGCGCGAGGTGCGGACGCTGGCCGGACACACGGGGCGCATCACCGGGCTCTCCTTCGACACGCAGGGCAAGCGCCTGGCATCCAACTCGTGGGACGGGACGCTGCGGGTGTGGAACCTGGCGACCGGCAGTCAGCGCGTCACTCCTGTCGAGTCGGGCGTCTTCCCGAACTTCGTCGAGTTCGATCCGAGCGGAAAGCGCGTGGCGACCGGTGGCCTCATGGCATCGCTGTGGACCTTCGACGGCGCAGTCGCGCGCCCTCCGACCGGCCACCAGAGCCCGGTCTACGGGCTGTCCATCAGCCGCGACAGCAAGTGGATCGCCAGCGCCGACATCGACGGCATCGTCCGTGTGGTGGACGTGAGGTCGGGCGCGCTCGTCTGTCAGTTCCACGGCCACGACGGAGAGCTGCGGGCGACCGCCTTCCACCCCGACGGCGACCTCCTGGCCACCGCCGGCGTCGACCGCGTCATCCGCCTGTGGACGGTCCCGGGCTGCGCCCCCGCCGGAGTGCTGGAAGGTCACCAGCGCAGGGTGTTCGATCTCGCCTTCGCACCGGACGGCCGCTGGCTGGTCTCGGTCAGCGAGGACGACACCATCCGCCAGTGGGACTTCGGCAACCGCTCGCTGCGCGCGGTCCTGCACGGCGAGCCGGCCGACGTGCAGCGGGTGGCCTTCGCGCCCGACAGCCGCCGGTTCGTCACCGTCGGTCTGCGCGGCGACGTCTGGCTGTGGTCGGTCGACACGGAACGCGGCCTGAAGATCCACGACGGGCCGAACGCCAACGCCGCGGTCTTCAGCCCCGACGGCGGTCGGATCGGCCTGGCCGGCCAGGATGGTGTGGTGCGCATCATCGACCTCTCCGGTCGCCTCGTGCGCGAGTACCGCGGCTTCGCGGGGCGCCTGTACGACCTCCAGTTCTTCCCCGACGGCAAGCGGGTCGTGCTCGCCGCCTCCGACAAGACCGCTCGCGTCCTCGATCTGGAGACCGACGAGCGGAGCGCGCTGGTCGGCCACGACGGCGAGCTCAACGCCATCAAGATGGATCCGGCCGGCGGCTTCATGGCCACCTGCGGCGACGACTGGACGGTGCGCGCCTGGCGGGCGTCGGATGGTCGGCCGCTCTGGTTCTCGGTCGGCTTCACCGAGAGCGGCGAGACCTTCGGTCACGGCGGCTGGGCAGACCTGGGCACCGCCCACCCGCGCTCACGAGCCGCCTGGCGCGCGGCGGTCGAGGCGCGCGCCCGCACGGTCTCGGCCGCGCGCGATCACCTGTGCGTCGCGACCTGGGACGGCCGGGTGGAGGCCTGGGACCTCGCGCGTGACCAGCGCCTGTTCGAGCGGGCAGGGGCGGGCCGGGTCGTCGCCGGCGCCGGCGGCTGCGTCACGCTCACCGGCGGCGAGGCGCGCCTCCACACCGCGTCGGGCTCGCGCGCCATCGCGTCGAACGCCAGCGCGGTGGCGGTCGATGGAGCCGGCTGGCTGGTCGCCGCGGAACGCGGCGTCCTCGCGCTGGCCGGCGACGGCGGCGAGCGCGCCGTCGTGGATGGGGTCGTCGGTGCGACCGCCCTCCAGCGGATCGGCGAGACGATCGTGATCGGCTACCAGGACGGCATCCTCGAGCGGCGCGGCGCCGGCCGCCCGCTCTTGCTCGACGAGACTCCGTCCAGCCCGGTCATGGCCCTCATCGCCGGCCCGGCGCCCGGCACGGTGGTCGCGGGCTTCGCCAACGGCGCGCTCGGCGTGTGGGACGTCGCCAGCGGGATGCGCCTCGAGCGCATGCAGCTGAACGGTCCAGTCCTCCACCTCGCGATCGAGGACGGGCGGCTCGACGCCGCCACCGATCTCGGCGACCAGGCGGCGTATGACCTCGGCGTGTTCAGCGCCGACTACTGCACCCTCTTGCGGGCGGTATGGCGCCAGGTCCCGACGCGGTGGGAGGAGGCAGCGCCGCGCACGCGCGCGCCGTCCGCCGGCCATCGCTGCGCGCCCTGAGGCACGCGCCGTCTGCGGTGACGCGCCGCGATCAGGACCAGGGGTCGCGCCACTCGACCGGGGCTTCCATCTCCTCGGTCTCGGCGTCGTCCGACATCTCGCCGATCTGGCTCAGCTGGTCAGTCTTGTCACCGACGGCCTCGTCGGCCGCCGGTTGCGTCTCCTGGTTCCGAGGTGCCATCGGGCATGAACCTCATCAGGAAACGTGCCAGCTCGGCGCGCCAGCCATTTCGACCACGTGCTCACCGCGCGTGCGCCGACCCGTCGCTCACTCTATGCGCCTGCTGGGGATTTTGTCCCCACGTCGGGGCATCAGCGCGCGGCCACCAGCGTGGCGACGCGGCGCTCGAGGTGGGCCGCGTGGATGCCGGCGCCGAGGCAGACAGCGTGGTCGGGCGGCGCGCCGATGCGGATCGGCAGCTTGAAGCGCTGCGCCAGGGCGCGACGGACGGCAGGGACGTAGGAGGTGCCGCCCGACAGGTAGATGGCGCTGAGATCGGACGGCCGCATCCCCAGCAATGCCAGCGCGCTGATGCAGGTGTGCATCGATCGTTCAATCGCCGGGGCCCAGATCGGCTCGACGCGATCACGCGTGACCTTGATGCGCAGGTCCTGTGCTCCATGTGCGGTATGCAGCACCTCGGGCACGAACAGGGTGGCGGCGTCGACCACCGAGAGATCGCGTTTGGCCTTCTCCGCCGAGACCAGCAGGTGCTGCCACTCGACGACGCGGTGGCGGAGGTCGATGCCGTGCACCCGCCAGAACAGGTTCGACGCCGCCTCGGCGGCTGCGTAGTCGAGGTCGTCGCCGCCGAGCCAGCTGTCGCCCGCGGTGGTGAGCACGCGGAAGTCGCCGCCGCTCGCCTCGACCACCGAGAAGTCGAAGGTGCCGCCCCCGAAGTCGTACACCCCGATGACGCCGCCGAACCCGTGCGTGTGACGGCTGGCCAGCGCCGCGGCGCTCGGCTCCTCGATCACCTCGACGATCTCGAGGCGTGCCAGCTGGGCGGCACGCCGGAGCAGCTGGATTCGCTCGGCGGTGAAGCTGACCGGTACGGTGACCACCGCGCGATCGACCGGGTGACCGAGCACCCGCTCGGCGTTCTTGCGCGCGGCCTCGAGCAGGTAGCCGCACAGCTGCGGAGTGGCGTAGGGCTCGCCCCACATCTCCACCACCACGTTGCCGTCGGGACCGGCCGAGCGGTCGAAGGCGGCCTGGGCGAGGTAGGCAGTCAGCTCCGGGTCGTCGAGCTTGCGGCCGAGCAGCCGCTTGGCGGCGGCGACCACCCGCCGCGGATCGCGCAGCTGGCGCGCGCGCGCCTCGGCGCCGACCACCGGCCGGCCCGGACCGGCGAACGCGACCACCGATGGAATGGCGCGGCTGCCGTCGGGCCAGGGCAGGATCTGCACCCGGTTGGCCACCGCCGCGGCGACCGACGTGTACGTGGTGCCGAAGTCGATGCCGATGACCCGGTGGCGCATCGCCAGCTGCTCGGTTCCGCGCGCCAGCCGGCGCTGCGAAGCCCCTGCCTCGGACCCCGCGGTGTCGAGCGCGGTCTCCTCGAACAGGCGCGGGTTGCCCGGTGCTTCCGGCGCGCAGTGCTGCGCCATGACGAGGAGCTCGTCGAGCCGGGCCCGCTGGGCCGCGCCGAGCGTGTCGAACGAGACGCCGAGGCCCGGCTCCCGGTCGCTGCCCCGGGCGGCCGCGCGCGATCGCGACCAGATCACCCGCGCCGGCAGCGTGAGGGCGCGTGCGCCGACCGGCTGCAGCGCGACCAGGATCTCCTGTCCCAGCCGGCCGCGCTCGCTGTTGCCGGCGAGGAAGGCGCCGCCGCGGCTGAGGTCGACCGCCTCCATCGACTCCGGCTTGCCGCCGTCGAGACCGGACACGGTGACCGGCGTGCGCAGCACCAGGCGGTCGCTGCGGCGGCGGCGCGGGCCTGCCGAGTTCATCTCGCCGCCCAGCACGGTGCGCGAGTCGGACAGAGACTTCACGACCTGCGACACCGCGGAGAAGATGCGATCGAGCACCGGCGCGAACGAGCCGAGCTGCCGCCCGTAGTAGCGGTCGGGATGCATCTGGCGCGACAGCTCGAAGTAGGCGCGCTTGAGATCGCGGTTGCTCGCGCCGGGCGGCAGCGAGAGGGCGTCGAGGTAGTCGCTGCTCTCGAGGGCGCGCACCACCGCCAGGATGCGGCGCTTCTCCCAGGGCTCGAGATCGACCTCCTCGACGAGAAGCTCGCTCTCTCGCGCGGTCAGATCGCCGAGCTCGGTGGCATCGACGATCGGAATGCCGTCAGAGCCGTCGCCTGTGTCGGGTCCGGGCGCACCCACAACGTGTCTATGTAACACGCCGTGCCGCGTATGACCTGGATTCTCGCGTCTGGACCGCGACTCAGGCGCGCACGGGGCGGTGCGATACGTTACGAGTCCAGCTCGGCGAGTCGGATCGGAATCACTCACCCTCCATGATGTCCGGTTCCTCACCAGGCTCCGACCCGTCAATCGGCGAAGGCAAGGCCGCGCTGTCGGGCGGCGGCGCCGATTCGCGAGTGCACAGGATGCCACCCCCCAGCGAGCCGACCCCGACCAGGCCGAGCCCGCCGCGGGTGGTGAGCTTGCCGTTCTCCCGCCCGGCGGCGGCGTCATAGAGGCGGACGCCCCCTTCCTCGTCGGCGTAGGCCAGGGTCGCGGGGTCGAGGAAGTGCGGCGAGAAGCCGCTGGCCCCCTTCGACACGTGCTTGAGCTTGCCGCTCTCCACGTCCACGATGTAGAGCGCGGCCGCGCGGTCGGCGGGCTTTTCGGCGCACGGGTCGGCCTGTGTGGCGAAGGCCACCTTCTTGCGATCGGGCGACCAGGCGATGCTGGCACGCCGGGCTGCCTGGCCCTTGGGCAGCTGGACGCGCTTCTTGCTGGCGTCGAGGACGAACTCCTCGGCGGTGCCGGTCTCCGGGTTCCAGTCGGCGGCGATTCCGTCGGCGTCTCCCGGCGCTTCGAGCTCGACCCCCTCGAAGCGGACCAGCAGCCGGCGGCCGCCCGGCGGCGGCGCTTTCGCAGCCTTCGCCTTGCCGGCGGCCTTGTCGATGCTGAAGGAGCTGGCGGTGCCAAACCCCCACCATCCCTGCGGCTGGTATGAGGTTGCCATCAGCTCGTCGCCTGCCAGGTACTCGAGGGCGAGCGTGCGGGCGTTCTTCACCTCGGCCTCCTTGTTCTGCGTCTCGGGGGCGGCGAGCGAGATCGTGCCGATGCGGGTCACCGCGAGCACCGGCGGAGAGGCCTTCGGGTCGTCCGGGATCGCCACCTCGCGCGCGGTCACGTAGGCGATCTCGTCGCCCGACGGGGAGGCCAGGAAGCCGACCACCTGGAAGCCGGTCTGGGTCAGGCGCAGGTAGCGGGCGCTGTCCTTGTCGTAGGCGAACAGCTCGGCGCGGCTCGCCATCCGCGCGGCCCCCTTCTTCTTGGGATCTTTTTGCGGAGCCTTGAACGCGCCCCGGCGTGCCACCACCAGGAGGCCGCCCTTGGCCCGCCGCACGAACTCCTCCTTGTAGGAGGCGATCATCTGCTTGGCCTTGGCGCCGAGCGGCGACGACATGAGCGGCTCGAGATCCGGATCGGCCTCGACCGCGGCGCCCCAGCGCAGCCAGTCGCCGGCCAGCGCGATCGAGAGGTGCTCGAGCGCCTTGTCGTACTCGCCCTGCTGGGCCAGAGCGCTGGCCAGCATGCGGTGGGCGTCGAGGTGAGCCTTGTCGAGCTCGAGCGTCTCCTCGGCGGCGCTCTTCACCGCCGTCCAGTCCTTCTTCTTGTGGGCGTCGGCGACCGGGCGATAGGCCTTCTCTGCCTTGCCGGAGCTGTAGTTGAAATCGGTCGGCTTGGCGACGCCGAGCGGGAGGAGGGCGACCTCGGCGGTCGCCGTCGGCTGCTCGGCGACACTCTTGCCCGCCCCGGCGGGATCCGCCTCCTTCTTCTTGTCGTCACCACAGGCGCCGGCGACGAGGAGCGACAACAGCGCGATTGTCAATTGTCCTCGCAAAACGAACCGCTTCATGCTCCGCCTCCCTGGCCTGGCGATTGACGTTGTCACGACACGTCGAGCGGGTCCAGCGCGACCAGAGCGGCGCCGGCATCCACTGGATCTCCCGCGCGGACGAACAGCCGGGTGACGCGGCCGGCGGCGGGGGCGAGCACCGCGTGCTCCATCTTCATGGCCTCGAGAATGACGAGCGGCTGGCCGGCGGCGCACTCCTCCCCCTCACCGACCAGCACCTTCACCACCCGCCCGGGCATCGGCGCGGTCATGCCGCCGGCCGCCATCTCGGCGCTCACCTGCGGGAAGCGCGGCTCCTCGGCAAACGTCAGGTCGCGGGCGCCGTCCTTGACGAAGTGGCGGCCGGCCTGGTCGCGGGCGACCCGGTAGGTCTGGACCAGGCCGGTGGCGAGGTCCTCGATGGCGATCGCGCCCGAGGCGCCCGGCCGGACGCGCACCGCGCTCTCCCGGCCGTCGATCGCGACGGCGAAGACGCCCGGCGAGCGCTCGCGGTGGTGGATCTCGATCGCCACGCCGGCGTGGTCGAGCCGGATGCCGGGACCTGCGCCGGGGTTGTTTCGCCAGCCGAGGGTGAGATCGGGCACGCGCTGGTGCGGGCGGCGCGCCTCGGCCGCGGCCAGCACAGCCGCCAGGGCGGCGCCGGTCGGCGCGGCGTGGGGCGGCAACAGCTCGGCGGCGTGGCGCTCGAGGAAGTGGGTGTCGACCTCGCCGGCGAGGAACCGCTCGTGGCGCAAGACAGCGATCAGGAGCTCGCGGTTGGTGGTGACGCCGAGCGCGACCAGCTCCTCGAGCGCGCGGGCGAGCCGGCGCGCCGCCTCGCTCCGGGTCGCCGCGTGGCAGACGAGCTTGGCCAGCATCGGATCGTAGTGGATGGTGACGTCGCTGCCGGCGGCGACGCCGGCGTCCACCCGCAGCCCGGCGAGGTCGGGGAGCTGCCAGTCGATGAGCCGCCCGCTGGCCGGCAGGTAGCCCCTGGCCGGATCCTCGGCGTACAGCCGGCACTCGATGGCGTGGCCGCGCTGGGCGAGGTCGGCCTGACAGTAACCGAGCGGCTCTCCCTCGGCGATGCGGATCTGCTCGCGGACGAGATCGAGGCCGGTCGCGAGCTCGGTGACCGGATGCTCGACCTGCAGGCGGGTGTTGACCTCGAGGAAGTAGAAGGAGCCGTCGGCGGCCAGCAGCATCTCGACGGTGCCGGCGCTGGTGTAGCCGACCTCGCGCGCGAGCAGGAGGGCCGCCGCCCCCATCGCCTCGCGTTGCGCCGGAGTGAGGCCGGGCGCGGGCGTCTCCTCGATGATCTTCTGGTGGCGGCGCTGGATCGAGCAGTCGCGCTCGAACAGGTGGACGAGGTTGCCGTGCTGGTCGCCGAGGATCTGGATCTCGACGTGACGCGCGCTCTCGAGGTAGCGCTCGACCAGGAGGGTGTCGTCGCCGAAGGCGGCGGCCGCCTCGCGCCGGGCCGCCTCGAGCGCGGACGGCAGGTCGGCGGGCCTCGAGACGATGCGCATGCCCTTGCCGCCGCCGCCGGCCGAGGCCTTGACCAGGACCGGGTAGGGGATGTCGCCGCCGTCGCTCGAGCTCGGCACCACCGGCACGCCGGCGCGCAGCGCGATGCGCCGCGCGTTCTCCTTGGAGCCGAGCGCCGCGATGACCTCGGGGGTGGGGCCGATGAAGGTGAGGCCGGCGTCGCCGCAGGCGCGGGCGAAGTCGGCGTTCTCGGCGAGGAAGCCGTAGCCCGGGTGGACCGCGTCGCAGCCGGCGGCGCGCGCGGCGGCGACCAGGCGCTCGATGGCGAGGTAGGAGTCGCGGCTGGGCGGCGGCCCGACGCGCACCGCGAGGTCGGCGGCGTGGACGTGCAGCGCATCGGCGTCGGCGTCGGAGAAGACCGCCGCGCTCGAGATGCCCATGGCGCGGCAGGTGCGCGCGATGCGGCAGGCGACCTCGCCCCGGTTGGCGATGAGGACCCGGCGCATCATCAGTGCCTGAAGACGCCCCAGGAGGTGGTGCCGCGGACCGGCGCCGAGTGGGCGGCCGACAGCGCGATGGCCAGCACGCTGCGGGTGTCGCGCGGATCGATGAGGCCGTCGTCCCAGACGCGCGCGGTGGCGAAGAACGGGTCGGCCTCCTTGTCGATCTGGGCCTCGAGCATCGCCTTGCCGACCGCCAGCCGCTGCTCGTCGACGGTTTCGCCCTTCTGGGCGGCCGCCTGGCGCTGGATGATCTCGAGGACGCCGCCCAGCTGCTTGCCACCCATCACGGCGATGCGGTGGTTGGGCCAGGTGAACAGGAAGCGCGGCTGGTAGGCGCGCCCGCTCATCGCGTAGTTGCCGGCCCCGTAGCTGGCCCCGGTCATGATGGTGATGGCCGGGACGGTGCTGTTCGACACCGCGTTGATGAGCTTGGCGCCGTGCTTGATGATGCCCTCCTGCTCGTAGCGCTTGCCGACCATGAAGCCGGTGATGTTCTGCAGGAAGACCAGCGGGACGTCGCTCTGGTTGCACAGCTGGATGAACTGGGCCCCCTTGGCGGCGGACTCGGAGAACAGGACCCCGTTGTTGGCCAGGATGCCGACCGGGTAGCCGTGCACGTGGGCCCAGCCGCAGACGAGAGTGGGGCCGTAGAGCGGCTTGAACTCGGCGAAGCGCGAGCCGTCGACCACCCGGGCGATGACCTCGCGCGCGTCGAAGGGGACCCGGACGTCGGCCGAGGCGATGCCGAGCAGCTCTTCGGGATCGTGGAGCGGCGGGTCGACCGGGCGGGCGGGGGGCGGCCCGGCCTTCTTCCAGCCGAGCTGGGCGATGATGGTGCGGCCGAGGCGGATGGCGTCGCGCTCGTCCGCGGCCAGATAATCGGACACGCCAGAAATCCGGCTGTGCATCTCGGCGCCGCCCAGCTCCTCGTGGTCGGTCTCCTCGCCGGTCGCCATCTTCACCAGCGGCGGGCCGGCCAGGTAGACCTGGGCCTGGCCGCGCACCATCACCACGTAGTCGCTCATCCCCGGGATGTAGGCGCCGCCGGCGGTCGAGCTGCCGAACACCAGGCAGACGGTGGGCAGCCGCTCCTCCGAGCGGCGGGTGAGGTCGCGGAAGGTGCGGCCGCCCGGGACGAAGATCTTGTGCTGGTTGGGCAGATCGGCGCCGGCCGACTCGGTGAGGCCGATCGACGGCAGCCGGTTGTGGAGCGCGATCTCGGCCAGGCGCAGGCTCTTGATGACGCCGTACTCGCTCACCGCCCCGCCCTTGACGGTCGAGTCGCTGGCGGAGATGAGGCACTCGACGCCGGACACCACCCCGATGCCGCCGATGATGCTCGAGCCGGGCGAGTGGCCGGAGATCTCGAAGCCGGCCAGCGGGCAGAGCTCGAGGAAGTGGGCGTCGCGATCGATGAGCAGCTCGACCCGCTCGCGCGGCAGGAGCTTGCCCTTGGCCTTGTGGCGCGAGGTGTACTTCTCACCGCCGCCGGCGCGGGCCTGGGCGAGGGCGCCGGCCAGCTTGTCGAGCGCGGCCCGGTTGGCCCGCTGGTTGCCGGCGAACACCTCGGATCGCGGATCGACGGCCGTCGGCAGGACCGGATATGGCTCTACCTCGGCGAGGGGCCTCATCGGACGGGGCATCGTGGCCGCCCCGCCGCACGGCTGTCAACTCGCCCGCACCACGGCGCGCGGCGGCTCGGCGAATCGGGCGCGGAGAGTCCGGGCCAGCTGGCGGGCGAGGAGGGCGCAGGGCAGGAGCGCGGCGAAGGAGACGGCGGCCATGGCGATGGGCACCGCGATCCAGGCGGCGAGATCGGCGGGGTAGCGCAGGAGCAGGAAGCCGGAGATGGTCGCGCCCGGCACGGTGACGATGGCCAGCCGGCCGTACGCCCGCGCGCGTCGCGTCAGGTCGCTGTCGCCCAGCCGCTCGGCGATCCGGCCGACCGAGCGGAGCAGCGCCAGGTAGGCGACCAGGTGGCCGAGCGACGAGATGGCCTCGGCCAGCGGCTCGCCGGCGCGCGCCGCCAGGAGGTAGAGGTCGGCGACCAGACAGGCGGCGATGAGCAGTGCGGCGCCGGTGAACCCGGCGCGGGCGTCCGGCGGATCCGGCACCCGGCGGCAGGCCAGGAGGCCGGCCGCCATTCCGGCCGAAGCGAGCGCGCTGGCGAGCGGCACGAGGTAGACCCGCACGGCCGAGAAGGCGCCGAGCCCGACCAGCACGGAGATGATCATGAGCGGGATGGCCGCCGAGGCGATCGCGATCTTGCCGATGAGGAAGGCCCCGAAGCGATCCAGCCCGCGCGCGACCCTCTGCCAGTCGCCCGCCCGCGCCGGCGACGTGACGCCCAGATCACCCGCCCAGATCTGGCCGGCGACCGCCGCGCTCGCGCTGCGAATGGCCAGCAGGACCAGGCCGAGACTGGCCGTGGAGGCGACGGCGATCAGCCCGGCGCGGGCCCAGGGCAACATCGGGTCGCGCTCGAGGAGGTGCTCGTCGAGCGGAAGGTAGCCGATGAGGAGCGACCGCGCGATCTCGGCAGCCACCGCCACGCCGAGAGCGATGAGCGGGATGTGGCTCTCCTCGCTGCTCGCGATCTCGCGCATGACCTGCAAGACCGCCACCACCACGGCGATGTGCGCGACCGATGTGATGCCCCAGACGACCTGCCAGTCCAGCGTGCGAGAGACGAGATCGACCCGCGGCAACCAGAGGAGGGCCGTGTTGTCGATCAGCACCACGGACAGACCCATGAGCGCGGCGAAGGACCACAGCCAGGACTCGGTGCGGACGAGGGTGGCGAGGCCGAGCGCGATCGCCCCCACCGCGAACAGGTTCACCGAGGTGCAGACCAGTGCGAGGGCCGGATCCGGCTGGACCGAGCCGTCCGGGCCGACCCGACCGACCATCTCGAGCGCGAGCAGCGCGAAGACGAGGCTGCCGATCAGCCAGATGCCGAAGCCGAGCGAGAGCCACTCGAGGGCGCGCCCGCGGTCCGACAGGCTGACCACGCGCCGGTTCATCCGTAGCCCTCGGTCTTGGCGATGATCTCGTTCATGATCTCGCGAGTGCCGCCGCCGATCGGGTAGAGCCGCGCGTCGCGGAACAGGCGTTCGACCAGCACCTCGCGCATGTAGCCGTAGCCGCCGTGGATCTGCACCGCCTGGTCGACCACCCACGAGCAGGCGTCCGACGCCGCGTTCTTGGCCATCGCCGCCAGCGACGCGGCGTTGAGCTCGCCGCGCGCCGCGCGCACCGCCACCTCGCCGGTCAGCGCGCGCGCCGCCGCGATGCGAGTCGCCATGTCGGCCAGCTTGTGGCGGATGACCTGGAAGCCGCCCAGCGTGCGGCCGAACGCCCGCCGCTCGCGCGCATAGGCCACCGACTCGCGGTAGGCGAGCTCGGAGATCGCCACGCACTGGCCGGCCAGCATCAGCCGCTCGGGCACGAAGTTCGCCATCAGGATGGGGAAGCCGGCGTTCTCGCCGCCGATCAGGTTGCCGGCCGGCACCCGGCAGTCCTGGAACGACAGCTCGGCGGTGTCGCTCGCCCACCAGCCGGTCTTCTTGAGCTTGCGCGAGACCTCGAAGCCGGGCGTCCCGCGCTCGATGACCAGCACCGAGACACCCGCGTGTCCCGCGCCGCCGGTCCTGACCGCGGTCGTCACGATGTCGGCCCGGCAGCCGGAGGTGATGAAGGTCTTGGCCCCGTTGACCACGTACTCGTCGCCCCGCCGCTCGGCGCGCGTGCTGAGCGACGCGACGTCGCTGCCGCCGCCCGGCTCGGTGATCGCCAGCGCCGCGATCTTGGCGCCGGCCACCACCGGGACCGCGAAGCGCCGCTTCTGCTCGTCGGTGCCGAAGCGCAGGATGGGCGGGATGGCGATGCCGTGGCTGCCGAGGCCGACCGCGGTGCCGACCGAGCGCCCGGCCAGGAGCATCTCGTCCGACGCGACCAGGACATGGGTGACGTCCCCACCCCCGCCGCCCACCTCGCTCGGGTAGCCGATACCGATCATCCCTGCCTCGGCGGCGACCCGGTAGAGCCCGACCGGAAACTCCTCTGCTTCCTCCCACTCGGGGGCGTGCGGCGCGATGTGCTCGCGCGCGAACCGCCTGACCTGCGCCCGCAGCGCCGCGTGTTCCTCGCCCTCGAAGAGGTACATGCCCCTCAGTCTAGCTCGCGACCGGCCCGACGGTGCTATGTTCCGGCGCATGGCCGCACCGAAGCCGCTCGCCTACAACGCCACGCTCATCCGCAGGGAAGACTTCACGGCGGAGCTCACCACCTTCCACGTCAAGTACGACCAGCCGCCGCCCGCCGAGGGGCCGCCGTTCCTGCCCGGCCAGTACGTGGCGATCGGCCTCAACAACACCGAGGTGCCCGAGAAGGGCTCGGTCCGGCGCTCGATGTCGATCCTGTCGGCGCCCGAGCAGCGCGAGGTCTACGAGTTCTACATCCGCTGGGTCAAGCACCCGGAGTCGGACAACCCGCTCACCCACCTCCTGTGGAAGATGAAGGACGGCGACCGGATCTTCATGACCAAGAAGCCGGTCGGGGTGTTCACGGTCAAGGACACGGTCGGCGAGAACGACCCGCGCTGGCGGCTCTACGTGGCCGCCGGCACCGGCCTGGCTCCCTTCGTCAGCATCCTGCGCAGCGAGCACCTGCGCGATCCCAAGGCCGACATGAGCCGGACCGTGCTCCTGCACGGCGCCTCCTACCCCGCCGACCTCTGCTACTGGGAGGAGCTCGAGGGCTACGCCAAGCAGCACGGCCTCCACTACTTCCGGACCTGCAGCCGCCCGAAGGAGGCGCCGGACTGGAAGGGGGACGCCGGCCGGGTCGAGGAATACTTCAAGCCCGACAAGCTCGAGGCTCTCGAGAAGCGGCTCGGGATCGGGGCGGGGGAGCTGACTCCGCGCACCTGCGGCGTCCTCATCTGCGGCCTGCAGGGGACCATCGGCGAGACCATCATGCGGCTGGCGCCGCGCGGCTTCGTGCCCGACAACCGGCGCATCCGCAAGGCGCTCGAGATCCCGGAGGACATGCCGCCCCACGTCTGGTGGGAGCAGTACGACAACACCCCGGTCATCAATGTCGATGATCCGGAGCTGGTCGCCCGCCTGGCCGGCGAGCTGCGTGCCGCCTGGTCGAGCTGAGCTACGCTGGCAGGGTGATTCGCTCTCGCGCGGGCGTCCTGTTGTTCATCGCCTGGACCGCCTGCGAGCGTTCGCCGGACGTTGTGCGCCGCCCGACGGCGGCCCCCTCACCCGCGAGGTCGCCGGACGCGACCGGGACCGCCGCTGACCGCATCGCCCCGCGCGCCTACGCCAAGCCGTCGCTGTTCGTGGTCCCGCACGCCTCCATCGCCCGGGTGCCCGGCACGCGCGATGAGCTCGAGAAGTTCGCCTCGCGGTCGGGCGGTGATCCCGACCTGATGGCGAGCGCGCTCCTCTCGCTGGCTCTGCTCGACGTCGAGGCCGACGAGGCCGCCTGGGACACCACGGATCCCGCCTGGACCCGGGATCCCGAGACTGCGGCCGACTTCGCGCGCGCCCGGGCGATCGCCACCCTGCGCCGGGTGGTCGCCGACTTCCCGCAGTACGCGCGGCGCGACGACGCGCTCTACCTCCTGGGCTACTGCCTCCAGCGCGAAGGGGACAGCTCGGGCGCGCGCACCGCGTTCGAGGGGATCTTCGCCGAACGACCGGCGTCCCGGCTCATCGCCGAGGCCTGGTTCCGGATCGGCGAGACCCACTTCGAGACCGGCGCATACAGCGACGCGGTGCACGCATTCCAGAAATCGCTGGCGCGACGCGACAGCCGCTTCGCGGCGGCGGCCCTCTACAAGATCGCCTGGTCGCACTACCTGGGCGACCGGTTCGCCGAGGCGGCCGCGGCGTTCGAGCGACTGCTCGCCGCGCCGCCGGACGCCGAGTTCGCCGCCGCGCTCCGGCCCGAAGTGATCCAGTACCTGGCCCTCTCTCTGGTCGAGCAAGACTGGGACGGCGACGGCGCCCCCGCCCCCTCGCCCTCCGGCGACCCGGCCACCACCGCGCCGGTCGCCCGCGTCGCGGCCTTCGTCCGCCGCGGCGGTATCTGGCGTGAGGTGGCGCAGGCGGCCGGCCAGGCGCTCGCCGCCGAAGGGCGCGAGGGCGAGGCGCGCGCGGTGCGCGATCTCCTCGCGCGCTGAGCGGGTCGCTGCTATCGCGACTCGGCGGCTCCGCACTCGACGCCGGTGTCCGGGTCGTCGCAGTCGAAGGTGCCGTCGCCGTCCGAATCCGACCAGCAGTCGACGCAGATCCCCTCGCAGCAGGCGCCCCCCTCGTCGGTGAGGCTGGCGCAGTCGGGGGTGTCGTCGCAGGTCAGGATCTGGCGACCGTCGCCGTCATCGTCGCACCCCGCGGCGGTGGTGAGGAGAAACAGTGAGGTGAGGAGCGCGCGCGCTGCTCGCATGGCCGTCGAGTCCATGCGAGTCGAGTGCCAGGCGCAAGCCGGCGGAACCGCGCGCCCGTCCCTCAGATTTCCGCGGCGCGGGCGAGCTCCATCGGCGCGCGCGAGCGGGCGGCAGGGCGCAGGCCGGCGGCTACCGCCAGCGAGGGGACCACCAGGGCGAGGTCGCCGAGCTCGTGCGGCTGGTAGCCGCGCCGGGCAGCATGCTGGGCGGCGGCGGCGAGCGCGGCGGCCGGGGCGAAGGCGCCGAGCAGGCGGTAGTGGCTCTCGCCCGGTGCGTGGATGCCGGTGATCAGGCCGTCCACCACCAGCGGTCGCGTGCGCTCGCCCATGACCAGCGCGGTCGTGCCCGGGCCGGAACAGAGGCCCCCGCTCTGCCGCGCCGCGCCCTCGAGCGCGCGGACCACCGTGGTGCCGACCGCGAGCACCCGGCGGCCGTCGGCGCGGGCGCGCGCGACCGCCTGCACGGTGCGCTCCGGGATGTCGTACTGCTCCGGCAGCGGCAGGGCGGCGTCGAGCACCGGATCGCCGGTCGCCGACAGTCCGGCGGCGTGGGTGAGCCAGGCCAGCTCGACGCCGCGCCGGCGCAGGCCGCCGAGGACGCGCCAGCCGAGCGGCCGGCCGGCCGACGGCATCTCCACCGCCCAGGGGCGGGCGGCGTAGGCGGTCTGCACGCTCCACAGCGCGAGGTCGCGCTCGTGATGAGCGTACTGCACCGGCCGGCCGACCGCGTAGAGCGCGCGCCACAGCGCCTCGCCGGTGCGATCGAACCGAACGTCGACCAGGCGCGGCGAGAGGAGCGCGACCGACACCACCTGCGCGGTCAGCCCGCCGAAGTCGAGGCGCTCGCCGGGCGTCACCCGCGGCGGTGCGGCGCGATCCTCGGTGCGCGTCCGCCAGTCGCCGGCGCCGAACAGCACCGCCGGCCAGCGGTCGCCGGTCGGCGGCCCGGCCAGCCTGAGCTCGATCGGCTCGCCGGCGGCGGTGCGGCCGGTGAGCGAGGCGGGCAGGGTGGCGGCGTCGTTGAGGACCAGGAGGTCGCCGGGGGCGAGCAGCTCCGGCAGGTCGCCGACCGCTCGGTCGTGCAGGCGCCCGCTCCTCGACTCGAGCACCAGGAGCCGGGCGTCGTCGCGCGCGCGTTCGAAACTGGCGCTGGTCACGGCGCCACCCCCTCCGCCTTGAGCCGGGCGCCGCTCGACGGTTCCGGTCTGGCGATGAGCGTCGCGATGCGCGCCGCCACCTCGGCCGGGTCGGCCAGCGAGGCCGGATCTGCGTCGGGGATGGCGTCGGCGTGCATCCGGGTGTTCATCTCGCCCGGGTCGATCGACAGGAAGCGGACCCCGGCCTCGGCCAGCTCGACCGCCCAGATGCGAGTCAGGTGATCGAGGGCCGCCTTCGAGATCGAGTAGGCGCCCCAGGTCGGGTAGGCCTCGACGCTGGCGTCGGAGCTGATGTTGACCACCAGGCCGCGCCCGCGCAGCGCCATCGATCCGGCGATGACCTTGGTCAGCCGGAAGGGGCCGACCAGGTTGACCTCGAGGACCCGGGTGAGGTCCTCGCACTCGGTGTCGAGCAAGAGGCGCAGCGGGGTGGGGCCGAGCGTGCTGGCGTTGTTGACCAGGATGTCGATCGGGCCGACCAGGGCGGCGGCCTGGGCGGCGATGGGGTGAACGGACTCGATGTCGCCGATATCGGCGACCAGGGCGTGGGCGATGCCGCCGGCCGAGCGGATCTCGGCGGCGGCCTGTTCGAGCGGCTCGCGCTCGCGCGCGACCATGACCACGCGCGAGCCGGCGGCCGCCAGCTGAGCGGCGAGCGCGCGGCCGAGGCCGCGGCTGGCGCCGGTGACGAGAGAAGCGGTGTCTCGGAGGTTCATGCAAACACCGTAGGACGCCGCCGTCATTTCATCATCACTCTTGCCAATTCATTGTCATCTCGTCATCCTGTGGTCATGCTCGACCTGGTTGCCGACAATCTGGCCCGGAATATCAAGCAGCTGCGCGAGGCGCGCGGCCTCACCCAGCAGCAGATGGCCAAGGCCTCCAGCATGCCGCGCCCGACCTGGGCCAACCTCGAGTCGGGTTCCGCCAATCCGACCCTCGCGGTCCTCATCAAGGTCGCGTCGGCGCTGCAGGTGTCGATCGAGGAGCTGGTCGCGCCGCCGCGCGCCAGCGCCCGCTTCTTCCCGGCCGCCAGCCTGCCGCTCAAGCAGCGAGGCACGGTCAGCATCCGCAAGCTCCTGCCCGAGCCGATCGCGGGGCTCGAGATCGATCGGATGGAGTTGCCGCCCGGCGGCACGATGACCGGCATCCCGCACACGCCAGGCACCCGCGAGTACCTCACCTGCGAGGTCGGCGCCATCGAGCTCACCGAGTCGGGTCAGCTCTGGCGCCTCGAGCCCGGCGACGTGGTCGTGTTCCGCGGCGATCAGAAACACGGCCACCGCACCCCGGGCCGCATCAAGACGGTCGCCTATAGCGTGATCGCCCTCGCCCCGGTCGCGGTCTAGCTCAGGCGAGG
>Ga0111539_10000776_pt1 | contig 41512 bp, 34 predicted proteins | sample RhiMethybrSRZTD1_FD_79667 | JGI IMG/M metagenome (GOLD analysis project Ga0111539, IMG submission 79667) | Populus rhizosphere microbial communities from Tennessee, USA - Rhizosphere MetaG P. TD hybrid SRZTD1 (version 2) (version 2) | ecosystem: Host-associated > Plants > Roots > Rhizosphere >... | reverse complement strand
CATTGCCGCGGCAGCGGCCGTCGCGACAATGGCATCGGCTGGTCGTGAGATGGCTGGCGACGCACCAGCGAGGCCGTCGAAGACCGCCGTCCACTACGACCGCGACATCCGGCAGATCCTCTCTGACCGCTGCTCCAAGTGTCACGGGCCTGATGCGAAGGCGCGGCAGGCTGATTTGCGGCTTGACGACCGGGAATCGGCGCTGCGCACGCGCGATGGCGTCACGCCGATCGTGCCCGGCGACCTGCTGTCGAGCGAATTGTGGCGGCGCATCAACAGCGACGATCCGCTGGTGCGCATGCCCCCGCCGGACTCCAACAAGAAGCCGCTCTCGGCCGAGGAGCGCGAACTCATCGGCGAGTGGATCAAACAGGGCGCCGAGTACGAGCCGCACTGGTCGTTCGTGCCCCCGGTCAGGCCGCCGCTGCCTGAAGTCAGCGATTCGAGATGGTGCCGCAACGACATCGACCGCTACATCCTCGCCAACCTGGAATCCCATGGCGCCAAGCCATCGCCCGAGGCAGACAAGGCCACGCTCCTGCGTCGCGTCATGCTCGATCTCACCGGCCTGCCTCCGACGCTCGAGGAACTCGACGCGTTCGAGACCGACGCCGCGCCTGATGCCTACGAGCGCGCGGTCGATCGGCTGCTGAACGAGGAGCCGTATCGCACGCGCGTGGCCGAGCGCTTGACCGCCCCGTGGCTCGATGCCGCCCGATATGCCGACACGTGCGGCATTCACACCGACAACGGCCGGCAGATGTGGCTGTGGCGCGACTGGGTGCTGCACGCCTTCCGCGACAACATGCCGTTCGATCGCTTCCTGACCGAGCAACTCGCGGGCGACCTGCTGCCGGGATCAACGATCGAGCAGAAGGTCGCGACCGGCTTCAACCGCAACCACGTGACGACCGATGAGGGCGGCGCGATCGCGGCTGAGTATCTCGTTGAGTACGCCGTCGATCGCGTAAGCACGACATCGTCAGTGTTCCTGGGCCTGACCGCCGGCTGTGCCCGCTGCCACGATCACAAGTTCGATCCGGTCACGCAGCGCGATTTCTACGGCATGATCGCGTTCTTCAACTCGGTGGATGAGCCGGGTCTGTATTCGCAGACGCCGGATTCCAAGCGCGCCTACGAGCCGTTCCTGGAGGTGCCGACGCCCGAGCAGACCCAATTGCTCGCCGACATCAAGTCGCATCTGGCGTCGCTGGCCGAGCAGATGGAAAAGCCGTTCCCCGGCGAGCAGGAGAAGCGCGAGACCTTCACGCGCGAGACGATCGCCGCCGCGGATGTGAACTGGAGCACGCCCGAGGTGATCGCCGCCGTGCCGAGCGACCCGAAGGTAACGCTGGCAATGCAGCCGGATCGATCGGTGGTGGCCTCGGGCGATGTGCCGGCTGTTGAAGACTACGTGCTCACCGTCAAAGCGAGCGAAAGCAATCTGCGCCTGTTGATGATCGAGGCGCTCGCGCCAGCCGACAACAAGCCTGCCGGTCGCGCGCCCAATGGCAACGCCGTGCTGACAGGCGTGACGCTCGATGAGCGCGCCGCCGGCGCGACGGATTGGACCAGCGTGCCGCTGCGCTGGGCGTGGGCGGACCAGACCCAGCAGAATGGCGATCATGAACCGACCAACGTCCTGCTCAGCGATGACAAACTTGGCTGGGCGATCGATGCGCATCGCCGGCCGGGCAGCCGGCTGCTGCTTCTCGCCGCCGACCGCGTCTTTGCTGAGGGCGACGCGATGGACCTGCGCGTCACGCTCTCGTTCCGTTCGCCGTACGCGCAGCACTCGTTTGGTCGCGTGCGTGTGCGCACCTCAACGCTTGACGAATCAGCCCTCGCGAGGTTGCCGCTGGCTTTCGGCCGCTGGCAGGTCATCGGACCGTTCCCCGCTGAGAATCCCAAGGCCGCGTTCGAGACCGCGTTCGGCCCCGAGACATTGTCAACCATTGACCTGACGCACAACTTTGGCTCAGGAAACCAATACTGGAAGTTCGACGAGCGCCTGGCGGATGAGCAGACGGTCTCGCTCGCCGAAGGCGTCAACGCAACCTATGTCGGCCGCGATGTCTGGTCGCCCGATCAGCGCGAGATCGAGGTTTCTCTTGGCAGCGATGATGGCGTTCGGCTCTTTGTCAACGGCGCCGAGGCGTTCTCGAAGCAGGTCGATCGCCCGCTCGCCCCGAATCAGGACGCGACGAAGATTCAACTCAAGCCCGGCCGCAACAGTATCGTGTTCAAGGTCGTGAACACCGGCGGCCAGGCAGGCTACTACTTCCGAGCCACACAGGCCGGCGATGTGCTGCGTGGCGACATGACTGCGACACTGCTTCCGGCCGACGCGCTGACGGCTGAACAGGCCGATCGACTGGCTGTGGCGTGGCGGCGGATGTTCTCGCCGGAGTATCTCGCCATTGAGAAGGAACGGGCGGCGACCGAATCCAAGGGCAAGGACATCCAGGCAGCGGTTCCGCTCACGATGGTGATGAAGGAACTGGACAAGCCGCGCGAGACGTTCGTGCTGGAGCGCGGCCAGTATGACAAGCCCGACAAGTCTCGGCCAGTGACGCGGGCTGTGCCGGCATTCCTCGGAATGCTTCCGGACGAGGCCCCGAAGGATCGGCTTGGGCTCGCACAGTGGCTGACCTCGCCCGGCAATCCGCTGGTGGCGCGCGTCGCGGTCAATCGCTTCTGGGAGATCTTGTTCGGAACCGGGATCGTCGCGACCTCCGAGGATTTCGGTTTCCAAGGCGCCTATCCGACGCATCCGGAACTGCTCGACTTCCTCGCCGTCGAGTTTCGAGACAACGGCTGGGACGTGCGGCGACTGCTGCGCGAAATCGTCACCAGCAGCACCTATCGCCAGTCCTCGCGCGTGCGAGAAGATCTCGGAGAGATCGATCCTTCGAACGCCTTGCTCTCGTACTACCCGCGCCGGCGGCTGAGCGCGGAGCAGATTCGCGATCTCGCGCTGTACGCATCGGGTCAACTCATCGAGAAGATGGGCGGTCCGTCGGTCAAGCCCTATCAGCCCGAAGGCCTGTGGCAGGAAGTGGCGATGCTGCAGTCGAACACGCGCGAGTTCGCGCGCGGCGACGCGGATGATCTCCATCGCCGCAGCCTGTACACGTACTGGAAGCGCGCCTGCCCGCCGCCTTCATTGCAGACGTTCGATGCCCCGACGCGCGAGGCATGCGTGATTCGCCGGCCGGCAACCAATACGCCGCTGCAGGCCCTGGTGCTCATGAACGATGAGCAGTACATCGAAGCGGCCCGCGTGCTGGCGCAGCGAATGCTTGCGGGCGACGGGGACGATGCACAGCGCATGGCGGCGCTGTTCCGACGATGCACTGGGCGCACACCAGCCGCCGACGAATCATCGCGCCTGCTCAAGGCCCTCGACGAGTTCCGCGCGCGTTACGCCGCCGCGCCGAACGACGCTGAGTCGCTGCTCAAGGCCGGCGTCGCCATGCGGTCGAAGGATACTGCGGCTCCTGAACTCGCGGCGTGGACCATGATCGCCAGCGCCGTCCTCAACCTGCACGAAACGGTCACACAAGACTGATGCATCCAGTAGAAGAACATTATCTCGATCTGACCCGCCGCCGTTTCTTCGGTCAACTCTCGCGCGGCATGTGCGGCGCGCTTGGCACGCTCGCGCTTGGTTCGATGCTGCGCGACGGCTCCGCCTTCGCCTCCGACGCGGTCAATACGCTGCAGCAGGGCGTGCACCTCCGGCCACGGGCCAAACGCGTGATCTACATGCACATGGAAGGCGCGCCCAGCCAGATCGATCTCTTCGACTACAAGCCCGGTCTGCGACATCGATACAACCAGGATCTGCCCGACTCGATCCGCCAGGGCCAGCGCCTCACCGGCATGACCAGCGAGCAGAAGCGCTTTCCCGTCGCGCCGTCGATCTTCCGCTTCAGCCGCTACGCCAACAACATGGATGGCATCTGGCTGAGCGAACTCATTCCACACACCGCGTCGATGGCGAAGGACATCTGCTTCATCCATTCGATGCACACCGAGGCGATCAACCACGAGCCCGGCATCACCTTCTTTCAGACCGGCAACCAGCAGCCGGGCCGGCCGTCGTTCGGATCGTGGGTGAGTTACGGACTTGGTTCATCCAACAGCAACCTGCCGTCATTCGTCGTGTTGATCACGCAGGGCTTCGGCAACATGCAGGCGCTGTCGGCCCGCTTCTGGGGCAGCGGCTTCCTGCCCAGCGAGCACCAGGGCTGCAAGTTGCGCAGCGCGGGCGATCCGGTGCTGTATCTGAAGGATCCCAGCGGCGTCGATCGGGCCGACCGGCGGCGCATGCTCGATCTCGTCGGCGATCTCAATCAACAGGAAATGCAGCGCTCGCTTGATCCCGAGGTACGAACGCGCATTGCCCAATATGAGATGGCCTACCGCATGCAGATGTCGGTGCCTGACCTCACTGATTTCTCGGACGAGGATGAAGGGACCCTCAACATGTACGGGCCGGAGGTGAAGAAGCCCGGAACCTTCGCAGCCAACTGCCTGCTGGCGCGACGGCTGTCTGAGCGTGGCGTACGCTTCATCCAACTCTACATGCGCGGCTGGGACGCTCATAACAATCTTCCCGAGGAAATCCGCAAACAATGCGCTGCGGTCGATCAGCCGCAGGCCGCGCTGCTCAAGGATCTCAAGCGCCGCGGTCTGCTTGACGACACGCTGGTGATCTGGGCCGGCGAATTCGGGCGCACCGTGTACAGCCAGGGCACGCTGACTGAATCCAACTACGGCCGCGATCACCATCCGCGCTGCTTCAGCCTGTGGCTGGCGGGCGGCGGAATCAAGCCGGGCATCGCCATCGGCAAGACCGACGATTACTCATATAACATCCTTGAGAATCCCGTGGATGTTCACGACCTGCACGCGACGCTGCTGCACCTGCTCGGTCTCAATCATCAGCGCCTGACCTATCGCCACGAGGGACGCGACTACCGGTTGACCGATGTCTTTGGCAAGTTGCGACCGGAGATCATGGCGTAATGGCCTCAGCTCCCCCACTTGTGCTGGCGAGCAGTGAGACGCTGCTCGAGTTCGGCGGCCGCCTTCATCCCGTGATTCTGCACCTGCCGATCGGGCTGCTGGCAGGCGTCGTGCTGCTGGAACTCTTCGCGCTGGTGGGGCGCAAACCGCTCGATCATTCGCTGCGCATGATGATGGTGTCGCTGACGGCGCTGAGCGCTGTGGTGACAATGACGTCCGGCCTGCTGTTGAGTCGCGAGGATGCCTACAGCGGCGACGTGCTGCAGACTCACAAACTGCTCGGCATCGGCGTGGCGATCGGGTGTGTGCTCATGGCGCTGTGCGCCTCGAGGCCTGTGCTTCGCGGTGTGTACGCTGCGCTGCTTCTGGCCACCACCATCGTGCTCATTCCGGCCGGACATGTCGGCGGCACGATGACGCACGGCGAGGGGTTTCTGACCGCGCCATTTGCCGGTCCAGCGCCATCTCGCGGTGCGCCGCGCGACGGGCAGCCGGCGAACGACGGCGGTGCAACCGGCGACAGTCTCTTCGCTGCAACAATCGCGCCCATCTTCAACGGCCGATGCGTGGGCTGTCACAGTGACGCAAGGCACCGCGCCGGCCTTTCGCTGCAGACGCCTGACGGCATCCTTGCCGGTAGTGAAGCCGGGCCGGTCATTGTGCCGGGCGATCCGGCTGCCAGCGAGATGATGGTTCGCCTGCGCCTGCCCGCTGACGACAAGGGGCACATGCCTCCGGTGACGCGGCCTCAGCCGACAGAGGCCGAGATTGCGGCGATCGAACAGTGGATCGCTGCCGGCGCGCCGCTTGTCGGGCCGAGCGATGCGTCATTGAGCGACTTCGAGTCGCTCTTCCCGACCGAACCACAGCCGGCAACGCGGCCGCAATCGCCCCCGGATGATGCGCTGTCAGCCCTTCGCGCCGCACAGGCGCACGTGGAGGTCGTCGATCCGGAGGCGAGGCTGCTCTGGATCGACTTCGCCGGCGCTCCGGCGATCACGGATCTGCAGGCTCAGGCGCTGCTCGCGCCCCTGGCACCGTTCATCGCCGATCTCTCTCTGGCTGGAGCAAAGGCGGGTGATGGCGTGCTGGCGATGGCGGCGAACATGCCGAACCTTCGTTCGCTTGATCTGTCCCGCAGTGGCTGTACCCCGGCCGGATTGAAGGCGCTGGCGGGCCATGCCTCGCTCGAGACCCTTCGCCTCGCCCAGACGAGGCTGGATGACTCGGCGATCGATGCGCTCGCATCGCTGCCGGCGCTCACACGCGTGTATCTGTGGAGCACCGGCATCTCGAGCGAAGCGGCGGAGCGATTGCACGCGGGCAACCCCGATCTGATCGTTGATGTTGGAGTGGCCGATGCAGGCGGTCAGGCGCTCGAGACCGAGGGTGCGATCGCGCTGTCGAGTGAGGCCCCGGCCCCGGGCTCCGTGGCGCCTTCAGCGTCGCTCACACCGATCAACTCCACATGCCCCGTATCCGGCGCGTCGATCAATCCCAAGTTCGCGATCGTGCATGAAGGCAAGGTCATCGCCTTCTGCTGCCAGGATTGCGCCGCGAAGTTCTGGGCCGAGCCTGAGAAATACCCGATTCCCGGAAAGCCGTAACGTGTGGCTTCGCGCCGCTCGCGATCACCGCGCCGGCTGTTCGATCCGTATCATCTGATCGACCGCATCGACGGCATGCTCGGATCGTGTCCCATCGGGCCACGCGATGATGAGCCCATCGACGCGCGTGGCATCGCCCAGGCCGAAGGTCACAGGCAACTCGACCTGCGACAGGTACGACCGGGTGGGCATGACGGTGCGCGTCTGCGTGATGCCGCCGGCCTTCACTTCGATCACGGCGCCGATCGCATCGCGGTTGGTCGTTGCGCCATTGCCGGCGAGTTTCACGCGCAGCCAATGCGGATCGGCGGCCGGGGCCGCGCCGCCCGCGGAGGCGTCCGCTGTCGCAGCCGCAGCGCGGGCTACGCTGGCGTTGCTGATCGTGTCGTTGCGCAGCAACAGCGGCGCGCCTCCGACCTGCGTCAGCAGTACATCGAGATCGCCATCATTGTCGATGTCGGCATAGGCGGCGCCGCGGCCGACGATCGGCTTCGCCAGGTCGCCCACCATCGCGGCCGGCGCCTCGACATAACATGCCGGCGCATCGGGGCCGGCGTTCCAGAACAGTTGCGCGCTCTGCTGATAGGTCTGGCTCGCCTCGGTGACGTGAATCTCATTCTCGATGTGGCCGTTGGCGTGCAGGATGTCAAGCCGGCCGTCGAGATCGGCGTCGAAGAAGAACGTGCCAAACTTGAGCCGCAGGCGCGATGGCGCGCCGACGCCTTCGGTAATAGCCTCGTCCACGAAGGTGGCGCGCTTCGCATCGCGCGACACCATCAGGCTTGACATCTCGTTGGCGAAGTTGCCGATGACGACGCCAATGGTGTCATCATTGCGATATCGCGCGATGTCAACTCCCATCGCGCCCGTGGCGTTTCCGGCGCGATCGAACGCCAGGCCGTTCTCGCTTCCCTTCTCCTCGAATTTGTCCTGGCCAAGATTGCGGAACCAGAATCGCCGCACTGTGTCATTCGCGACGAACAGGTCCATCAGTCCATCGCCATCGATATCGCACGGCGCCAGGCCGAGGGCCTTGCCCATGGGCCGACCTTCGAGGGAATTCATGTTGATCCCAGCGTCGGCCGAGATGTCGCTGAACGTGCCGTCGCCATTGTTGCGATAGAGTTGCGAATTGGCCCCTTCGAAATTCGTTGGCGGACCATAGGCGCGGCCGATGCCCGTCAGCGTGTAGTTGACTTTGAAATCAATCTCGCGCGACCACTTCACGTAATTGCAGACGAACAGGTCGAGATCGCCGTCATTGTCAATGTCGATGAATCCGCACGAAGTGCTCCATGATTCACGGTTGCCGGCGACACCTGCGGACCCGGTGACATCCTGGAAGGATCCGCCTCCGAGGTTTCGATACAGATGGTCCGGCCCAAGCGCTGAGACAAAGACATCGATCATGCCGTCGTTGTCGTAGTCGCCGACCGCCACTCCCATTCCGTAGAACACCTTGCCGAGGGCCGAAACCTGGCGGCTGAACGTGCCATCGCCGTTGTTGCGAAAGAGCGCATGGCCCGGAACAGGATCGGGCTGAAGATCACGGTATCCTCGGCTGAGCTCTTCCGGCTGATTCGGCAATTCAGCGTCGCGCCAGTCGCACGAATTGACCAGCAGCAGGTCCTGATCGCCGTCGTTATCGAAGTCGAGGAATGCCGCGCCTCCCCCCATGGTCTCAGGCAGGAGTTTCTCGCCGGTGGCGCCATTCGAGTGCACGAAATCGATGCCCGCCTGCGACGTGATGTCGGTGAAGGGGATTGCCGGCGACGCCGCAGCCGTTTCGATGCGCCTGGGCGGCACGAATGCGCGCGGTGCTGCGACCGCGGTCTGCTCTGGGCGCCGCATCAGGAAGACCATGGCGGCGATGACCGCCGCGAGGATCACGAACAGCAGAATCGACCAGCGAAACGCCCGACCGATGATCGCATCGTCAGCGGGAACGAGTTCATCTTCACTGATGACCTCGTCGGGCAGCATGTTTTCGGGCGTTCGCAGATCTGTCATGGTTGTTGCACCGCGCGCGGCGGCGATGTCCACACTACTTCTGAACCGTGCGCTTGTCTGCAGCGGGTACCCCATAGGCGCCTTCGCGCCGCAGGTCGTAGATCACGACAGCCTCGGCAGCGTGATTCGCCGCGGGGTCCTTCATACGCGCAATGGCGATGGCGCGATCGGCGGCGTTGTCGTCGGGTTTGTAGCGGCGATGCAGATCGCGGTGCTCCTTTGCCTTGGCCTCATCGCCCAATTGCGCGTAGATCAGTGACAGGTTGTAATGCGCTGACAGATCCTCAGAATCGATGGCCAGCGTGCGCTCGAACCACGATGCCGCCTCGCCCAACAGGCGCTCTCGCTCAGCCTTGTTCGCTTCGCCGCGCTCCGCTTGGGCCCGCTCGAAGATCGTCTGACCGAGATCATCCAGGAGCGTGTAATCCACCGAAAAATCGAAGCCGCGCTCGGGCACCCTTATCTCCACCACGCGCATGAAGTTGGCAATCGCGTCATCGAGATGCCCGTTCTGCCGATTCACCTGGCCGGTGAAGTACGCCACGCTCCACGGCGGGGCGGGCGGATCGTGCTTCGCCGCAGCATCGAGGGCCGCGACGGCTTCGTCCAATCGGCCCTCCTTGATATACACACGTGCACGGTTCAGCGGACCTTCCGGCCGCTTCAGCTTCTCGACCTCCGCAAATGCCGCCTCGGCCTGCCGCAACTCGCCCTTGTTCGAGCCCTTGTCGCCCTTGCGGAACAGGCCAATGCCGTAGTCGTTCCAGCGCTGCCATGGCTCGATGGGCGACGGATCGTTTGCGGCCGCAGCAGATGAGCCGTCAACCGCAAGGACCACCTTGTCGCTGGCGAGTATCGAAATCGGCAGATCATTCCGCACGAACTTCGCAGCCTGAAAGTGTTTCATGTACGTGGTATCGAACTTGCGATACTTCACATGCGCTTCAAGGGTGATTGGGCCAGCCACGTCGGCCGGCAGCGTGAATGCATAGTGCAGCACATCAGCCGCGCCGGGCGGGATCTGATGGTTGTACAGAGGCGTGAAGATGTCCTGCGGATTCCGCCGATCGATGCGATTGCCATCACGATCGAGCATGTACACGTTGATGAAGTGCGACCATGGGTCGACCTCGCCATCGCTCTCGCGGATTCCACCGCTGCGTCCAATCACCCGTCCGGACGCATCGCTGATCTTCACATCCAGCCAGACTTCGTTTGAATCGACAGTGCCCTGCGTGAAGGGATGGCCGACGCGCAACGTGCGAATGACCGCATCGAGCAGATACGGCTGCTCGCGCTTGACCGTCGGAACTTCAGGCCGCAGCGGTGCGATCAATGGCGAATCGATCGTCGCCCCTTCTCGCAGCGCGAACAGATCGACGCGCATGAACCCCTTCATGAATTCGTCATGCTTCTGGTTCACCCACGCGGGCATGTCCATGAGGTGCGGAATGCCCGTGTTGGCGGCGGGGAACATGTGATCGTGCACCGCCAGTTTCTCGAACGTCGGTTTCTTGGAATCGGTCTCGAAGAATCTCGCTCCGAAATCGTTCGACTCCATCAGCGGCATGTGGCAACTGGCGCAGTTGGCCTCGGCCTTGGGCGGGTAATACCACGCCTGGATGCCGTGCCCGCTCACGCCCGAGAGCAGGAACGTGTCGTAATGATTCTGGCCGCGCAGCCATTTGTATTTGTTGAGTTCCGGCGGCAGGTGCACCTTGTGGCACGTCGAACAGAATTCGCTGGAGCGATGCACCTCGGGCTTCAGGAACGTCTGCTTGTGCAGTGCGGGCTTGGCCTTCACCAGTTGCTTGTTGATCCAATAGAGAACCGGATTCTTGCTTTGGGCAAACGGATAGTGCTGCGGATTCTCAATCGTGAAGTCGGCGTTGCCTCTCGTCGAGTTGATATGCGTGATCGAGTGGCATGTGGTGCAGGTGATGCCCGCTGACGCCAGCGGATCGGTTGAAAGATCGTAATTCTCATCATCGAACTTCGGATTCTCAAAGGCGCCGCTGAGGAATGGCACAGGATCGTGGCAGCCCGCACACCAGCGCGAGGCCTGCACGTTGCCATCGCGCGCCTTGCTCACGCGCCGCGTTTCGCGCACGCTGAACAGGTACGCCGGATTGCTGAATGAACTGAAATGATGGGCGCTATGGAACCAGTTCTTGTAGATATCGGCATGGCACTCAAGGCAATACTGATCCATCATCAGTGTCTCGGCTGGAATGAAGTTGCCGGTCGACGTCTTGACCAATGACGGGAAGAAGTACTGCTCGCCATTCCTGGGGCCGGCGGCGTTCCATTGCCGCGGGTCCTGCGCGTGCATCACCGTCATCGCCAGCGCAAAGAGGCATGCGACAGCGGACCATGTCAGCCCGACGCGCCACTTGATGCGGCGGCCGGCCAGGCGATGGAGGATGAACAGCCACACCACGGCCAACGGCGCCAGCGCATGCAGCCAGTACATCGCGCTGCGCAGCGCAGGCTGTTTCAGGTCGATGATCGAGCGCGTCAGCAACAGACCGGTGATCAGCAGAATCAGGCTCACAGTGAACAGCGCGTAGCCGGCGCGGACGGCGCGGCGATTCGGCCGATTGCGCGCGTTGCGCATATGCAGCAGGCCGAAGAGCACGATCGGAACGATGATGAGCAGGCCCAGCAGGATGTGCAGGCCGAGCATCGCAATCGAGAACCAGTTCTGATACGTGACGCGCAACTGCGAGAGGCTGGCGCTCCAGTCGAGGAGGCGGATTGCCACGAGGTAGACCGAGTTGACCGCCATCAGCGCAAATGCAGCAAAGATGCACGAAAGCAGAATCTTCAGCCGCGGGCCGACAACCGGCACATACTTCTTGCGTGGCGCTGGTGCAGGGCCGCGGACCTGATTCGGCTCAATGGCGATGGTCATGCGACGGCTCCGGGCACGACGGGGCCATCGATTCTACACGATGGCCCGTTTCGAGAGGTGATCTCGCCTGGAGTCGCGCGCACGGCCGAGCACGCGCTGCATCAGTGACCCGACATGTATCGCGTATTGAGCCGGCGATGCAGCGCATCGCGTAGGGTCTGATCGTGCGGAGGCGAGGCCGCCGGAAGCGGCTCGAGCGTGTCACCATCCTGTGTGTACAGGTCCATGTCCTTGCACCAGCCGCGTGCTTCCAGCACAAACCGCCTCGTCCATCCGGGCTGGATCGGCGGGAGCGCAGTGGCTTCGAATCGCAGCTCGATCTCTTCCCCCGGCCCGAAGATTGCCAGGGCATCGTCCTCACGAGCTACCAGTTCATCGACGCGGCCGAACGCGGTGTACCAGCCGCGCTGATGTCGCGTATCCCACAGCGGCGTGCGGCGATCGTAGTCGTACGACGGTTGACGCTGCGGCCCGGTCGTACGGTGTGGGAAGCCGACGTCTGCCAGCGTCGCGCCGGCGAGCGGCAAATCGATCCTCCTCACATCCGGACGATGTTCAGTCTCGATCAGCGCGATGCTGTCGAAATAGATCTCCTGATTGGTGCGGATTCGCACTTGAATCGGACCCCTGGCATCTCGTGCGACCGGGAGCGGCAGCGCCATCTGGCCCGGCATGCCGGCGGGGTAGCCGAACTGTTCGTACACCGTCCTCCATTCACCGGTGGTATCGCGCATCTCGAGCGTCGGCGCCCGGTAAGCAGCGTTCGCCTGCCACGCGGCAAACATCGTCTGCGAATACGGGTATTCGATCCAGCCGTCGATCAGCAGCACCGGCTTGCCCCGCGACGCATCCGAGGCATCGAATTGCAACTCGATGACGCGCTCATCGCGAAGTCGCCCAATGAATCGCTCATCAATCTCGCCCACTGGAGCCGGGATGAGATCGGAGGTGCGCAGCGAGTCTGTGATATCGTCTCCACGATCGTTGACCGCGCGCAAGGGACCTCGTAATGACGCAGTCTGATAGAACATCGGCGCGCCTGTCGGTTCGGGGCCGGCAATGTTCATGCGATCATCCACCGTCATGTTCCAACCAGGCGGCAGGTCATATGCAATCAGGCGCGCCGCATCGACATAACACGCCTCCTCCATCGGCTCATCGAGTTTCAGGATGTATTGGCCATCGCGCGGCTGAATCGCGTCGGCGGGAAGCAGCAGATTCTCCCACGGCCTGCTCGGGGCATACTCGCCCGGCGCAGTCATATAGCCGATGCCGCCCACCCCCAGAAGATCAGTGATGAAGCGATACCGCTCGCCATCCCATGCGAAGAGCACCGGACAACTGGAGAGTTGGCGCTGTGTTTCCTGAATGATGTGATGTTTGCCCGCCTCCAGTTCCAGCTCGGTTTGGAACACGCCGTCGGACCAGTTGATCGCGAGGAAGTCGATCTGGTCCGCGCCGCCGAGGCCAATCGACACGGGCTGTAACGATTGACCCGGACTGGATGAATGCCGCATCGTGTCGCCGGCGATCCAATGCGAATCGATGCGAGCCGCGAACTGCGTTCCAATCCCCGATGCATTCGAGCGAACCTGTTTGTTGTCGCTGGTAACCTGCTTGCCAGCAAGAGCAACGCTCGCAAATGGAAGACGACCGGGACCGGGGCGACGAATGACTGGTTGTGCGCCATCGACAGCCGCAACCATGCTCGGACCGGACCTGGCGGACAGCACTGCCAGCGCCGCGCCCGCAAGCGAATGTTCGACCTGCATCATCTCTTCCGCCAGCCCCGTCGTGAGATCGACGATCGACCAGGCTGCAGGCGAAAACAGCAATCCACGGAGGCGTCCGTCGCCCACAGGATCGGCCACAGTGAACCATTTGCCGTGCACTGGTGCAGGCCCGGTTCGGCCCGCACCCTCGTTGGTCCATCCACCAAGATCGTTCCGATGCAATCGCACAAGTCCCGAATCGTCCGCCAAGAGATACGGCTCCGCATCGCCGTTGGCATCTGCATCGGCAGCGAGAATGCCCGTGATCGGCCCCATCTTGAGCCAGTCATACCCATTTGTGCGTTCGTACTTCCACGCTCGCTCATTGGTCCATACATCGTGTGGCGGCTGATCGTTGACCACGATCAAATCCAGGTCGCGATCGCCATCAAGATCGACCGGCAGCACCTGGCGCGATCCCTTGCCGTTACCCGCGATGCCTGCCTCGGCCGCGATCGGCTTGAACGTGCCATCGAGATTGTTGTTCAACAGTTCGTTGAGGCCGTCGGCGTTGACGACGAAGATGTCGAGGTCTCCGTCGTGATCGGCGTCAAACAGGGCGCCGTCGACGGAATCAAGTTCGCCGTTGGCCGTTTGCGTCGAAACGGTGACATCAGTCCAGACGTTCTGCGCCGTCTGCCGCCAGAGCATGTTCGCCCCCCTGCGACAGAGATACACATCCGTGAGGCCGTCGTTGTCTATGTCACCCCAGAGCACCGCATTGACATTGGGAATCTTGGCAAGCGCGTGATCAACGTCCATTTCGAACCGCCCCATGCCATCATTGATGCACACGGCGTTGTACACGTCGCCTTGATCCAGGCAATTGGCGATGAAGATGTCGATGTCGCCATCGGAGTCGATATCGCATCCCGTGATGCTGGTGGCGCGATCAGTGCCGTCGGCGCCGACCTTCCACTTGAACTGATCGCCATTGGTGAGCAACGGCTCCGGGTCGAGGAAGATCGGTCCCTCGGGCCTGCTCGCCGCCGCGGCTGGCGACGCCGATGCGTCGATCGTCCGGGCCATCGACTTCGGTCCCATGCGCGTGTACTTGAATTCTGCGAGATGGGCCTGGGGATTGCGCTCGAGGGCCTGAAACTCCGCCAGCATCTTCGCTGCATTGGCATCGTCGCCGGACGCGCGATAGGCCTGAGACGCCGCATAGAACGCGCTGCGGATGTGCGGATCGAGTTCAATCGCAATGCGATACTGCTCCAGCGCCTGGTCGTAGTGTTTCTGCTGCGCGAGGCATTGACCCAGGTAATAGGCAGCGAAGGCATCGCGTGCATCGGCGTCCACAACCTTCTTGAAATGCGGCTGTGCCTCTTGAGGCGATTGCAGATACAGCCGCAGGAGTCCCTTGCAGTATTCAGCGCGCAGGTTGTTCGAGTCGAGCCGCAACGCCTCATCGAGAATCGTCAGGGCGCGCTGCTCGTCGCCTTCGCGCTGGCGATTGAGCGTCGCGATCGCAAGATTCACTTTCAGATCGGCATTGTCCGCGTCGATGGTCGCCGCCTGCTCAAACGCCTGACGAGCCATCTCGTACTCGAAGCGACCCATGAATCCGACGCCGCGATTGTTGAGAGCGATGACGTCTGTGAATGCCTCGGGGGCGGCCCCGGGCGCGGGCTGCGTCGGCGGAGGCGGGCGCGTTCCCTGGCGTTTGCAACCTGCGAGCGCCAATGCGATCGCCATCAGACCGAGGACCGTGCGATGCCGTGATCGGACGCAAGGCGCTGGCTTGTTCCTCATCGCATCTCTCCTTCATTGGACTGGCCGTGGGCAAGCGCGGCCTTTGCAGCGCCAATGCGCGTTCGCAGATCATCCATCGTGATCGGATGATGGTCCGCATGCGAGAGGTAGTCATTCCTCATGTATCGATGCATGGATGACCGCAGATGCGATCGCATGTCGTGGCCGACGCGGCGCTCGCGCTCGGCCCGCAGCGCCGCAATGTCGATCGGTCCTCCCACCACGATCTTCTCACCAGGTCCCGGATCGGCTTGCGCCATGATGCGTCCGTCGTAGTCCACGAGCATGCTCCCGCCTGGCCAGGAGAACGGCGGATACGCGGCAAACGATGCGCCCTGATTGGCCGCCACGACGTACGCGGTGTTCTCAGCGGCACGGGCGCGATTGAACAGCGTCCACCAGTCCATAGGTGGCGTCGCGCCCCATGGATCCATGTACGCGCTCACGCGCACGATGACCTCCGCGCCATTGAATGCGATCTGCCGGATCGATTCTGGAAACAGCCAGTCGTAACAGATGGCGACGCCGATGTTGCCGATCTCGGTCTTCGCGACAGGAAACGGGTCAGCGTTGTAGTCAGGCAGGTCGTGCGGCGAGGCATGCACCTCCCAGGGAATCCACGGATTCACCTTGCGATACTTCGTGAGCACGCCGCCCGGACCGATCAGGCACGTTGCATTGAACACCAAGTCCGGCCAGTCGTCGTCCAACTCGATGAACGACCCGGTTTGGATGAAGCAGCCATGCGTGCGGCAGAGTGCCGCGTAGCGGTCGGTGTGCTCATTCGGCAGGCGCACGGCGAGGCGATCGCGCAGTTTTTCGACGCTGTCGAAGATCGGCGCGGCATGTGCAAACTCGGGGAAGGCCAGCAGCCGCACATCGAAGAACGGTTCGTAGCCGACGATCGCGTTCTCCGCCATCGCGCACATGCGACTGACGCGATCGGCGATCTCCTCGCGCGATTTCGGACACTCGAACGAAGTCTGGCATGCGGCAGCGTAGTACGGCGCGGGCATGGCCGCAGTGTACGCGTTCATGCATCGATTCTGGACGACGCAGCACGAGACGAACGACTACTGGCACGGCCCCCAGGTCGTGATCACGACCAGCAGGTCATTGACGTCGATCGCGCAATCCCCGTTTGGCTGGGGTGCGATGTCAGCCGCACAATGAGTGGGCGGGCATCCAGCGCACGGGCCCCAGGAGGAAATCACGGCCAAGAGGTCGTTCACGTCGACGTTGTTGTTGTCCATGATGTCGCCCGGGCACGCAGGGGCAGGCGGCACGACCGTGCCGCTCTGACCGGCGTTGTTCGTGAAGGTGGCGGCCGATGGCGTCACTGCGTAGTTCGCAGCGTTGTTGGTCGTGAGCGATGAGAAGGTGCCGGTGTACCGCAGCGCCGTGAGGCCGGCAGACGGCAACGCGCCTGACACAGGCCGCGCGACATTGCCGTCGTCGTCGTTGTTGAATTCCAAGACGAGCGTCGACCCGGTGTAGGAGGACCCACCCCAGCACAGCCGCGCGTAGATGTTGCCGAAGTCGTCTTCGAAGGTGACTGAACCGGCCGCCAGATACGAGGCCGGAATCAGGCTCGACATCACAAAGTCGGGCGTCACTGCGGGACTTGTCACGAAGTTGGTGCTGGCGATGAGAACGCGATCGCCGCCGCTGCCGTTGGCGACATCGGTGGTCAAGTCCTTCACCAGCACCGCATTCAGCCCGGAGGCGTCATAGGCGACAATGCGGGCTTGCGATACGAAGTTCTGGAAGCCGGTGCGCATGCGCAGCTGGACGGCCTGGGCGCTCGTGTCGCCGTTGACGCCGCCCATCACCTGCTCAATGTGCATCAAATGGAACGTAGCCCCGGCCGTTGAGGCAGCGGCAAGCGTCGCCGAAACTGCGAGGCCGCTGATAGTTTTCGACGCGCTCACGATCTCCTCCTTATTCTGAGACTGGAATGGAGCGACTTTGGATCATCCAGACAATCGGCCGCGCCGAGCAAAGCAAGGCGGTGCGCCGAGCGAAGCAAGGCGGTGGGCCGAATGGCGCTACAGTCTAACGCAGGGTAGATGTCATCGCCCACCTGAATCCTTGCACTTGCGGCCATTGCCCATCTTGACGTAAACCCCGATTCCAGCCATGCCTGCAAGATCTGAACCATCTGACAACATGAAGCCGGGAATGACCGAGGATGCACGGCGTGACGCCGCCCGGTCAGACGCTCGGTCGAAGGGGTGTTTGACGGCGTCGGCTTTTGCCGAACGATTCGAACGCGCTTCGCGGACGTTGTGGTGTATCGCTGCCGCCGTCGTGGGTGATCGCTCGGCCGCTGACGATGTCCTGCAGGAGTCAGCCATGATCGCGTTGGGCAAGCTCGACCAGTTCGAGCCCGACAGCAACTTTCTGGCCTGGATGGCCCGAATCGTCCGCTTTGTGGCGCTCAATCATGGCCGCCGCCGCGCATCGCAGACCCTCGTCGATCCCGAAACACTCGACAGATCGCGCGAATCGTCGGCCGTGGTCGACTCCATGGCCAGTGCCCGCGATCGCGCCTCGCTCAACGGTCATGGCGATTTGGCTTCTGACCAGGATGCCTTCGACGACCGGCTGCTGGCAGCCCTCAACACCCTCGAACCCAATGCACGTGCCTGCCTCTTGCTTCGCATCATCCTGAACATGCCTTACCGCGAGATCGCCCGCGCACTCGACATGGCCGAAGGCACCGCCATGAGCCACGTGCATCGGGCCCGGCTCGCGCTGCGCGATCTGCTCGATCCTGATTCCGGTGTTCCCTCGACAACCCACGGAGACGCCCATGCCGCTGGATAACGTCAAGGAACGTCTGCTCATGCAGTATCTCGACGGCACGCTTGCCGGCGAAGAACTGCTGGCCTTCAAACGGCAACTGCAGCGCGATGAGCAGTTGCAGGCGCACCTGCGCGCAATTCGCCACATTGACACTTCGATTCGACGCTCGTTCCACGGCGGTACAGGCCTCACCGCTGCAAGCATCCTGGCGATGGCTGGCAACGCGGCGCCTGATTCTGTGGCAGCGGCCATGCCCCGGTCGGCGCCTGCGCTCGTCCCCGCTCCTGCTATCAAGCCGCTCACGGTCGCATCGCGCGGGACCTCGATGCGCCTCTACCGTCGGCTGGCCATTGCGGCCGCGCTCCTTCTGGCCGCGTTCGGCGCATGGGCACTTTGGCAGAAATTCCAGCCCGGACCCCAGCCTGAAACAATCGCGCGGCAGCCGACGGCAACGATTCGCACCGCTGCCGACTACTACAACGCTGAACTCTCCAGCGGATTCGAGCCTGAATGGGTGTGCAAGGACGATGCGGAGTTCGCCGCGACCTTCCGCGATCGGCTTGGGCAGGCCCTCAAACTCAATCCATCATCCGACGCCAGCACGCATATGCTCGGCCTCGACTATACCAAGGTGCTCTCGCCGCTCACTGTCAGCATGCTTGCGGAATCCGGAGGCGCGAAGATTGTGGTGCTGATCGACCGCCGCGAGCGCGACAACGCCGACGCGATTCGCACCGGCTGCGGCAGCCTGCAGGTCTTCCGCCGCGAAATCGGCCCGTTGGTGCTGTACGAACTCTCGCCGCTGGAGCAGGCGCACATCATCGACCTGTTCGAGCCAGCGCAGTAGCAAGGCGAGCAGCAAATCAGGCCTCACGCCGTCCGGGCGACGAAGTCAGGCTGCGCGATTCAGGCTGTTTACCTCAGCCCGCATAAGCCGCTCGCCTTGATCGGCGGGGATCGATCCCTCGGCGATGTACGCGGCAATCTCGCGCCGGCTGCGCTCGCGCGAAGCCGTCGTCAGCACCGTCGTGATCGCCTTGAGCACCATGCCCAGCAGGGCGCATGCGCCCAGCACACTGATGACGTACCACTCAGCCGCTGCCTGAAGCAACAGTTCCATTGGTGAAACCTCTCAACCTGGCCCTTCCTGGGGGCCTCGGACGAAGGTGCGAGCGAGCAATCAGTTCAACAACTACTCAACGATACTGGACTGGCAGGCGTCGCGGCCTCGGAGGAGCGATGCGGAAGGCCGCAGAGCGCCTTGCTGGCATCGCCATTCATCAGCAGTGGTACGGAAGGCGAGGCCAAGCGTTTCGACGGCGCCGGCGGTCTGGCGGGCTTTCCGCATCAGGCGCACGATAGCGGCTTGGTACCGGCCGGCATGTCGGATTCCTGCGATTCCGCGACACGCAGGACGGTCGCGGGCACCCATTCGTCAATCAGTACAGCACCCGGATCGCTGCGAGATCATGGTGGGACATCAACGGATTTGCCTGCTTTCCCACCTCCTGCGCTCGTATAGACACTCAGGTGGCCGCATATGCAGCCACTTGCTTCCGGCGGCCAGTCTGGGACAATGTTCGGTTCGCCTTGCGGCCTCAGAGAGCCCGGCAAGGGCGTTTTCCCAAATAGGCGGTGTGCATCCGAGCGCGGACGGAGCCGGTGCGGATGGATTGATCCCAAACCCATGCAATCGCTGGCTTTACCATTCCTGATCTACTACCTCTCGGTGGTGGCGGTGGTGTGCGTGTACGGTCTGCACCGTTATTGGATGGTGTGGGCGTTCCTGCGCTCGCGACGTACCAAAGGGCCGGAAAGTCATGCCGCCGTGATGGAGCCCCTGCCGCGTGTGACGGTGCAACTGCCGATGTTCAACGAGCGGCGCGTGGCCGAGCGCATCATCGAGGCAGCGTGCGCCATCGACTATCCACGCGATCGCCTGCAGATCCAAGTGCTCGACGATTCGACCGATGAATCGGCCACGATCGCGGAGGCGTGCTGCGCGAGTCTGCGCGAGGCCGGGAACAATGTCGAATACGTGCATCGGCACAATCGCGAGGGCTTCAAGGCTGGCGCGCTGGCAAGGGGACTTGAGACGGCCACAGGAGATTTCATCGCTGTCTTCGACGCCGATTTCGTACCGCCGGCGGGAATTCTGCACGACACCATCCATCATTTCACCGTCCCTGCCATTGGCATGGTGCAGGCGCGATGGTCGCACCTCAATCGCGATGACTCGCTCCTGACTCAGGTGCAGGCGATGTATCTGGACGGCCACTTTGTCATCGAGCAGGCGGCGCGATCGCGCAACGGCCGCTGGTTCAACTTCAACGGTACAGCCGGCGTGTGGCGACGCACGACCATCGAGGACGCCGGTGGCTGGCATCATGACACGCTGACCGAGGACACGGATCTGTCCTACCGCGCGCAGTTGCGCGGCTGGAAGTTCCGATATCTGCCGGATGTCTGCTGCCCCGCCGAAGTGCCGCCCACGGTCAGCGCCTTCCTGAGCCAGCAGCACCGCTGGAACAAGGGCCTGATTCAGACCGCGATCAAGCTGCTGCCGACGATCCTGCGCTCCGATGCGTCGATTCGCACGAAGATCGAGGCGTGGTTCCACCTGACCTCTCCCCTCGTGCACCTGTTCATTCTGCTGCTGGTGCTGCTGGTCCTGCCGGCGATGTTCGTGACGCTGCCCTTGCGGCACGCGAGCCCATGGATGAGCATCGGACTGGGCGTCCTTTTCCTGATCCTCGGCGCCCTCGCGGCGTGCACGTTCTACCTTGCGTCGCAGCGCGCCCAGGGCCTGGGCATGTGGAAGACGCTGCTGCGTCTGCCGGCGCTCATGGCCATCGGCGTGGGCATCAGCGTCGTCAACAGCCGCGCCGTCGTCGAGGCGATCTTCGGGCGACAAAGTCCGTTCGTGCGCACGCCCAAGTACAACGGCGACACCGTCAGCGAGATCGATCCGGTGGTGAAGCGGCAGCGGCGGCTGATCCCCAACGGCGCGCTCGAGATCGCTCTGGGCCTGTTGATGACGGCGTGCGTGGTCATGAGCGTCCTGCGGCCGCACACCATCGTCGCCACGCCTTTCCTGATCCTCTTCGCCGCTGGCTATCTTGCGATTGGCATCCCCGCGCTCCGCGCGACGCTCACCAAGCACGGTCACGGCGTCGAAAGCATCCCCGCCAATCCCGCAGCGGCCTGAATCTGCCTATCGCGGATTGAATGTGATCTGCTGCTGGCCCGGCCGCGGCAAGCGCAGCATTCTGACGGCGCCGCGCGCATCCCACACCTGGAAGTCGCGCGCGACGGGCGTCAGGCTCAAGTACATCTCCCATTGATCGAAGCCGTCGGCCGTAACCAGGTAGGCGCTGCCCAGCAGACGATACTGTGCGGCGGCGCTGGTGTCGTCGCTGAAGACGATTCTCTCGGCCTGCCCGGCCTCCGTGAGCACCGCACACAGGCGGGCGCGGAACGCTGCGAACTCGTCGGATGTGCTGTGACTGAGGTTGTGCAACTCGCGCGTGCTGACAACCGTGACGCCATCGGGCCCTGTGGCGCGATCGCCGAGCCTGCGCGTGATCGACGCGATCACTTCTGCCGCGCCTGGATCGACGGGCCTGAGTGGCTCTGTAGGAGCGACAGCGGGCATGCTCGCCGCGGCCGCGGCGCCGATCTCATTTTCCGCGGCGGATCGAATCGACTCATCGTGCGGATTGTTGCTCGATCCCGGCTCGCTCGAGACGTGCACGGCGGCAGGCGGCGCGCCTGAGGTGTCGCGCTGCTCAGCACTCATCGCCATGGCCGGAGCGGGCTGCGACTGTCGTTGACTGGTGGCATGAACAGCGGGCGGCTGTTCGCTTGCTGCCGGTTGCGGCGAACACGCGCTCATCGATGCAACGGTCGCCGCCAGCAGTGCGGGCGCAAGCCATCGGACGATGCCGCGACCTCGTGCAGCAGCAATCGGGATGTGTGCGGGCACTGACAATTCCTTGGTCCCCTTCGCTTATCGGCTTGGGGCGCGGCGACAGCCCATCCGATCACTCTACACCAAGACCCGGCGCCCCTCCCAAGGCTTCCATCCCATGCTCAGCAAGCAGCAAATCATCGAGTGCATTCAGCAGATCAACCGCTCCGCCCGTCGGGACTGGCTCGAGATCTTCGACGTCAGTGCCCTGAGGCGTTATCTGGACCATCTGCAGAGCAGTCTCGAGCCACGCGGCGGCAACAGCACCTGGATTCGCCCTGGTGATACGCCAGCCATCGTGACCAAGCACCCCGGCTGGTGAACTCATCAAGCCGACGCGGGCTTCTTCCATCCGCTGTCGCGATCCTTGTGAAGCGCGCCTGAGGCGAGTTTGATGCAGCGCTGACAGATTGCCGCCTCGTCGTACATCGGGCTGCGCCAGCCGGCCTCGCCGGCCCGGTTGATGGCGGCGCGATCCTTCTCGGACTCCAAACACATCACGCACCGATAGGCGTCGCCCGCGGGGTTGTCGCGATGCAGAATCACCTCGCGGTAAGCGATGCTCAGGCAGTTGCCGCAGATGCAACTGCCCTGGTGGCCTTCGAGCATGGGCCGGTCCTCGGTCCATTCGGCATGACAGAAGTCGCACAAGACATCCGACATCTGCACATTGTTCTCGTCAGTTCCGGGCTTGCGCATCGGCACATCGTAGTGACGTTGACATTTCTCCGGCATGGCGTTGGGATGCCGGCATGACGACTGCACTTTCGCCGGACCGGATCATGCAACTGGGTTTCGGATACTGGGGGTCGAAAGCCCTGCTCAGCGCGGTGGAACTGGGCCTGTTCACCTCTCTCGCGGCCAAAGGGCCGATGAACGCCGACGCTGTCACACGCGAACTCAAGCTGCACCCGCGAAGTGTGCGCGATTTCCTCGATGCGCTCGTGGCCCTGGGCATGTTGCAGCGCGACGCGGCCGGCCGGTACGACAACACGCCGGAGACGGCGGCGTTCCTCGACAAGCGCAAGCCCGAGTACATGGGCGGCATGCTCGAAATGTCGAGTTTTCGGCTGTACAACTTTTGGGGCTCGCTCACCGAGGCGCTGCGCACCGGACTGCCGCAGAACGAGAGCAAGACCGGCGGCAACCTGTTCGATGCGATCTACCAATCTCCCGAGCGACTGAAGTCCTTTCTCGAAGGCATGACCGGCCTGAGCCTGCCCATGGCCAAGGCCATAGCCACGAAGTTTCCCTGGACCAAGTGCAAGACCTTCGTCGACATCGGCTGCGCCCAGGGGGCGGTGCCGGTCGAACTCGCCAAGGCGCATCCGCATCTCACAGGCGCGGGCTTCGATCTGCCGGTCGTGAAGGCGACCTTCGAGGAGTACGTCGCGCGGCACAAACTCACCGATCGCGTGCGCTTCCTCACCGGCAACTTCTTTGATGATCCGCTGCCTTCAGCCGATGCCCTGATCATGGGCCACATCCTGCACGACTGGAACATGGATGAGAAGATGATGCTGCTGCAGAAGGCGTTCGATGCCCTGCCCAAAGGCGGGTCGCTGATCGTGTACGAGGCGATCATCGACGATGAGCGCCGGCGTAACGCCTTTGGCCTGCTCATGAGCGTCAACATGCTCATCGAGACCTCTGGCGGGTTCGACTATACCGGGGCAGATTGCCAGGGCTGGATGCGCGACGTTGGTTTCAGCGCGACACGCGTCGAGCATCTGGCCGGACCGGATTCGATGGTCGTTGGCGTGAAGTGATCACGTCCGAAGCAGCGTGATCGCATGAAACGGCCGTCCCTCGCGGCGGTACTTGCGTTCGAAGTTCGAGCCGACCATCTCACCATCGCCGGCTGAACTCGGCGATTCAAAAGGACGCTGCTCGAACAGGCGCCTATGGCGCGCGATGTGCTCGCGATACCACGCCCACAGGTCATCGTGATCAGTGACCAGTCGCAATTGGCCGCCGGCGCGAAGGATGCGATGGCACTCGGCCAGCGTGGAATCCTGCACGACGCGCCGCTTGTGATGGCGTTTTTTCGGCCACGGATCGGAGAAATACAGGTGAATGACATCGGCGACGCTGTCGGCGCAGCGGAATCGCAGGAACTCGGTGGCGTCAGCGTGCACGATCTTCACGTTGGCCAGAGCGCGGCGCCGCATTCGATCGGCGGCGTATCGAAAGAACTCGCCCGCCCATTCGAATCCCAGAAAATTCACCTTCGGCTGCAGCGCCGCCTGCTGCACGAGAAAAGTGCCCTTGCCCGAGCCGATTTCGATCTCGAAGCGCCGCGACGGATCCTCAAACCACGCGCGCGGATCGATGCGGCCGGCCTCCAACGGGGGTAGATCGGCGAGCGTCAATCCAAAGCCGGCGATGTCCAGCGCGTGCGCCATGTCATCGGCCTTCAACCGGCAGCAGCAGCGTTGCGGGACGCGGCGGCCGCGGCGGCCTGCTGCATCGCCGCCTGCATGGCTGTTGAGTTCGTGCTGCCATTGGCCGATGCGATGCACGGCACGCCCGTGCCCATGCCCTCCAGGGGATTGCTCCAGACCTCCTGGCCGAAGACCGGATCGAGGCAATACATGTAGCCTTGGGCCGAGACGATCAGCCGATCGCCATCAACAAGGATGCACATGTATCCGCCCCCTTTGGGCGCGTCCCATGTCCAGATCTTCTGGCCGGTGTATCGATCGAGTGCGACGACGTGCTTGCCGAAGGCGACGTAGACCAGTTCGTTGACGGTGCGCTGACTCGACATCATGCGCCTCCTCGAGCGCTCATCTCACACACGAGCGGCGACATCGCGCTTCGCCGTCTCCGTCTCGGCTGTGGGATATTGAATGAACTCGGCGATGCGGTTGCGCTCATCGCAGATGACGACCTTCGGCCGAAACGTCGCCAGTTCCTGCGGCGTCAACTGGCAGAAACTCATGATCAGCACCTTGTGTCCGACGCCCGTGCGCCGGGCCGCGGCGCCGTTGACCTTGATCTCGCCCGAGCCGCGCTCGCCCAGGAAGATGTACGTCTCGAAGCGCTGGCCGTTGTCGCAGTCAGCCACGAGCACCTTCTCATTCACCACCATGCCCGTCGCCTCCAGCAGCAGCGGATCGATGGTGATCGAGCCCATGTAATCGACGTTGCAGTCGGTCACGGTGGCCCGGTGGATCTTGGCGAACAGGACTTCACGCAGCATGGCAATGATCAGGCTTTCTTGCGCGAACGGCTGGCGCCGCGGCCGCGCGATCGAGGCGGGCTCGCGCCGTCCTTCGCAGCGGAGCCATTGCCGTCGAGCCGCCTCCAATCGACGCGCTCGGCGTCGCTCCAAAGCGTCTCCAGATCGTAGTAGGCGCGCTGGTTCGGTTCGAACAGATGCGCCACGAGATCGACGAAATCGACAACGATCCACGTTCCGCCATCGTCGCGGCTGGACCGGAAGACCTTCGAGCCATGCTCCTCGCCGAGGTCCTCGAGTTCGGCGGCAACGGCCTTCATTTGCCGATCACTTGTGCCCGAACCGATGAGCACGTAATCGCACACCTGGCTCAGGCCGCGCACATCCATCAGGCGAATGTCCTCGAAGTGGCGATCGTCGAGCAGCCGGGCGGCCTCGACGGCGAACTCCAGCGATTGGCGATCAGCGGACTTCATCAATCAGTCAGGCAATGGAACGAGAACGATCACGCCCGCGAAGGCGCGCATCGGAAGTGACCAAATGGACAATGCAGCTCTGATCGCCGAATGGCGATGCCCCGAGACGTCGACGAGGCCTTGCAGGCATCATCGCGATGAGCCGACCGGCGGACGCCGATCGCGGTTGCCCGGGCCCCTGCCCGGACCTCCAGAGCCACCCGATCCGCCCGATGCGCCACCGGGTCCGCCGAAGCCGCCCGGACCCGAGCGCGGCGCGCGAGGCGTGCGCGGCGTGGTGCTGCGCACGAACGATCGCCGGGCATCGCGGCGGGCACGTTCCGATGGCTTCTCGTAGTACTGGCGGCGCTTCACTTCCTTGGTCAGACCCTCCTTCTCGCACAGCTTCTTGAAGCGACGGAGCATCTGATTGATGGTTTCACCGTGACGGACCTTGATACGAATAGCCATACGGGGGGTGGTTCCTCTTGTAGTGTGAATCGAGCCGAATAGTGTAGTGGGGCTGCATGCACTGCGGCAAGCACAGCAGTTCATCGCCCCTATCACTCCAAACCGCACGCATTTGACCGCATGCTCGTCCTCGACACCCTGAACGTTCTGCACACAGTCGGCGTGCTGCCGCCTGAACTGGCTGGCCTCGATGTTCCCGGACTGGCTGGGCTGATCATACGCAGCCGCTTCGCTACTGAGCGCGTGGTGTTCGTGTGCGACGGCCTGCCCGCGACAGACCTGCCGGCACCTGGGCCACTCCATCTCCCCGACGCTCCAGGGGCAGCGATGGAGATGCGGTATTCGGGCAAGGGCATAACGGCGGATGATCTCATCCGCAGGATCATCGAGGCGTCGACCGCCCCTCGACGTCTCACGATCGTCTCATCCGACCATGCGATTCAGCGTGATGCCCGCAAGCGGCGCTGCAATACGCTCAGTTCCGAGGAGTTCCTGCAGCACCTGGCGGACGATGCCGACCTGCCGCGAGGCCCGTCCGTTCCGCCCCGCCATCGACCGCCCATGATGAGCGACGCGCAGGTACGCAAGTGGATTGACGTCTTCGGGATTGATGAGGACCATGCCACCAACGACGCCAGGGCGCAGGATGTGACGTCGCCTCGGCCAGTGAAGCCGACACGCGCAATGGACCCGAAGAGCCTTGCGCCGGTCGACATGCCCAAGCCCATTTTGCCCGAGAACGTGCTTCATGAAGCCGAGGAAATGCTGAGGCGCGAGGCCGGCCCGCGAAGCGCGACGCCAACGTCTGACGCGCCGAAGCCTGCGCCGCCAGCCACGCCACCACCGCCATCTCCTGCAGAGTCCGTCGTCGACTCGGAAGACGAAATCGATCTCGAATCCATCGACATGGATGCGATTCTCGGGATCGACGACACCGGGCAGCCGCGGCGAGAGCCCAAGCGAGGTTCATCATGACCGTATGCTGTGACGAAGGTGATTCGATGTCGCCGACGATCTGGCGAGTCCTGTCTCGTTTCGCGGTTCTGCTTGCGATCTGCATGACGTTCGGCTGCGAACCGCCGCCTTCGGATTCCGCCGATCGCGCCGCCACGGCTCCATCGCAGACGACGGCGCAGCCCGCGCTGTGGCGGCAGGTGCAGGGCGCAACGGTCGTTGCTGTGAGCGATCCGGCTATGGAGCGACAACTCGAACGCGCCACCGGTGAGGCTCGTCGCACGCTGGATGATGCGCGGCAGCGATGGAGCGTCGCCACGCCGGAGCAGCGAATGCTCTGGGGGGTGAAATGGGCGGCCCCGCTCGCGGAGGCTGCCGGCGATCAGAATCAAGCGAGCCCTCCTCCCGCGGCAGGCAGCGAGTCCGTCGAGCACATCTGGATTCGGCCGCTGACATGGTCAGCGTTCCGCATTGAAGGCGTCCTGCTTTCGACGCCGACCAGGGCTCTTGAATGCGGTCGCACCGCGAGCGAGATCGTCAGTTTCCCCATCGACGAGGTCAGCGACTGGATTCACTTCGCCTCGCAACAGGCCGATGCAGCCTTCGAAGGCGGCTTCACCGTGCGTGTGCTGCAGGAGCGATATGGCAACGTGGGCGACTGACGATTCGGGCCATCACTCGAGATTCTCGCCCGCGCCAGGCCGTTCGCGATCATCGGGCCGGCGATGCTGCTTGAGCCCGAGCAACTGGTCGTAGCGCTGCTTGATCAATCGCAACTCCAGCAGCGAGCGCACGCGCGTCAGCAGTTCAGGCTTGTTGACGGGCTTGGTGATGAAGTCATTGGTGCCGCATTCGGCGGCCCGCTCGAAGTCGCCGACCTCGTGCAACGCCGTCACCATGATCACCACCACGTCGCGCGTCAGGGGATTGCCCTTGATCTTCTGGCACACTTCGAAGCCGCTCATGCGCGGCATCATGACATCAAGCAGAATCAGGTCGGGTCGGTCGCGCTCGATGATCTCCATCGCCTCCAGGCCGTCACGAGCCGTCTGGATGCGGCAGGGCAGGGTCTCCAGATAGGCCTGCATCAGTTCGAGGTTCTGCTGGTTATCATCCACCAGCAGGATCGACGCCCGGGCGAGGTCCACGGCTGGCGGCGCGCCCGCGGACGGGGGGGCCGGGGCCGGCGGCTGGGTGGAAGGTGTCATGGGAAGGTCCGTAGTGTCGGCAACCACTGTGGCAACAGCGGTTTCCGGTCGGCATTCAGTGATTTCACGGCATTTTTTCGCACGTACCGGCGATTGTCGCCGCACATGCAGCCTAACGTGATTGTATCAGGTTGTCGCGGCGACCCGCGACGGCTGCCCGGTACCCACCGGGCGCGCCGTCGGCATGCGGGTCTGGGAAGTTGCCGATGCATCATCGCAAGGGCTTCGAACGCCCTCCAGCATGGACTGACAGGTTCAGATCGCCCACGCCTGCCGATCTCCGGGAGTCACTCCGCGCGCCGGTCCGGCCACTGTATGACATCCTGCGAAAGCGTCTGCAGATCAACCCGAATGTGCGCGAGGAAATCGTCTGGTATGGCGATTGCTGGCACTGGTCGCTCGAGTATCGAACGGTGCTTTCCAAGGAGCCGCTCGCGGTGTTGATTCCCGCGCCGCACGATCTGCAACTGGCCCTTCCAATGGATCAGGAATTCACGCGCTCACTGCCCATGCAGCGACTCAAGAGGGCCGTGCGCGACGGCCTCGATCTCGTGCAGGAGCCATATCAGAGCCGCTGGGGCATATGGTCTGTCGGCGCCGCCACTATCATTGACGACCTGCAGGACCTCATCGAGTTGAAGCTTGCCCATCTCACCAAGGCAGCCGGGTGACTCGCGCGGTCACTTCTCGACCCATCGACCATTGCGATTGTACGGGCGGCGAAGATCGACGTTCAGGCTCTCTTCCAGCCTCGTCGGATCGACTTCAATCAACGCCTGGCCGCCGCTGAGAAGCAGTTCGCTCGACCAGGCGCGTTCGCGGCCAGCGAGGATCGACGACTCGAAGCGCAGCATGCGAATGACATCGGCCGATGACAGTGTGGGCGCCTGCTGCCCGTGATAGAGCCTGCAGTCCTCGATGAATCGCTGGTAGCCGCCGGGCAGCATGTTGCCGAATCGCTGCAGCAACGCATCGGCCCCCGGCTGCTTCAGGGCGAGCAGCGCCTGCGAGCCATCGCCGCGGCGGTAGTAGCTCAGGGCCTCCCCCACAGCGGATGCGGCGGCCGGCGACCAGTCGCCCGCTGAAGGCGTCGCATCAGTCGGCGTCGCGCCGGAAACGCCCGGCAGAAGGGCCGCCAGGGCCAGCAATCGCTTGCGAGACTGCGGATTCTCCTCCAGATCGGCCAGCGCCAGGCACGCGCTGCGCCCCAGACGCTCCGGCTCAAGCGCACCGGCGAGTGCGAAGAGGTGTCGCGCCAACTCGCGCTCGTCGGGTGTGGACGCCGCGTCCGCGACTTCCTCCGCCAGTTCGAGGTAGCGCGCCGGCTCCTGCGGCCGCAACTGCTCGAGTCGCTGCGTCCAATCCGCAACGAATCGAGTCTCGGGCGATTCCGCGGCAAGCAGCGTCGCCGCGGTGCACACGACTGCTCCAACACCAGTAACGGCGCGACGCCGGGATCGGTTCATGTGCCAGCCCCTCCTTCCTTGGCGTTGAATTGCGAATCAAGGCCCAGGCGAAGTCGCCACAGTTCGAGCACGCATCGCTCCACGTCCAGAGCCTGCTCCAGCACATCGCTGATGCGCATGCGGGCCGTGGCGTGCTCGCGCATGATCTCCAGCGCCCGATCGCGCAGCGCCGGATGCTCGGCGACCATGATGTAGACCGTCACATCAAGGATCGCCAGTTGCTGCGCAACGAAGGTCTGGATGGGTCCGTCGGCCAGCGTGCGCCGCGTGTTGTGGCGTCGCTGCAGGCTCGGCAGATCGGCAGGCGTCGGGTCAGCCGGGGCTGCGAACTCAGCCTGCGTGGTCAGCGTGCGCAGCAGCATCTCGGCGGCCTGCTGCGGAGAGGTCGGCATCGAGACCACGCTCGGATCATTTTTCGCCAGCGACAATCGACCGGCGTACGACTCGATCAGCGGCTCAAGCAGGCCGTCCACTGGTACACCTCCCAGGTCGCGCAGGTTGAGCGCGTGCTGCACCAAAGCGAGGCGCGCCTCAGCAATCCACGCGCTGGTGCGAACACCCGGCAGCAGGCGATCGGTCACGGCCTGGATCAGTTCCGAGATGGAATCGACCGCCGGCGCATCGGGGAATTGATCGAGCATCTGCATGGCCACGATCGGCCCGAGGTTGAACTGCTGCTGAATGAGTGCCTGGGCGACCGATCGCACCTCCTGCGGCGAGCCGCGGTAGGCCTCTCGAACAAGCAAGGCCGCGTCAATCGGACCGAGATCCGTGCCCGCGCTGTTGCGCAACGAGCGAATCGACTCGGCGCGGGCCTCGGCGTTCTTGCCCAGCGCCGCGTACTGCGACGCCCACGCGCCATCGGTGCCGATCGGCTGCCCGGCTCGCGCCCCACCACCAGCACCTCCACTGCCGCCGCCCGACCCGAGTCCCGGTCGCGCGATGGCGGATTTCGCAGGCGACACAGCGACCCACCCATCCTCCACCTGCTTCATGAGCCTTCGCGTCTCCTCGGGCAGCTGGCCCAGCAGGGCCATCGCCGCCTCGGTGAGCCGGCTGGCGTCGATGATCTGCTGCATGAGTGTTTGCTGATCCGCGCCTGGCGGCGCCTGCAGCGTGACGCCGGTGAGCGATGCCCAGCGCTCGCTCTCCATCAGGTCGATCTTGGGCCACAGTGCCTTGGCATCCGGCTGCGATGACGCCGAATCGACGACCGGCCACGCCCTCGCCAGGTCATCGCGAATGCGCCAGCGATGCGTCACGTCGGCGTCGTCGGGCACGACCAGCCGATCGGGGAACCATGTCGCCTTGTCCGTGGTCGTGAGCAGGCTTGTGAGTACCCACAGATCGCGGGATGCGACGTCTTCATCGTCGAAGAGATCGAGCATGCGCTGCCGCGACACCGCCGATCCGGATTGAACCGCGAGCGTCATCAGGCGGGCCGCGACGTTGACCGCTGGGCCGGGCGTCGCCAGGTCGTAGTCGGTCTCGAGGATGAGATTGAGCGCCTTGACCACGGCCGCATCGTGTCGATCGCCCGCGCCCAGGGCCCGCTCGGCCGTGAGCCAGAGTTCCCACGTGTCGTACGCGGCGTCGCTCACCGGCAGCATTTGAACCAGTTGAGGCAGCCGCTGGCTCAGCCAGATGTCGCCTGCAGATTCGAACGTGATCGTTCCTCGGAGATTCTGCGAAAGGGCGATCTCCAGCTGGCTGCGGGCTCGATCGGCCACCACCGGCGGCACGTTGCTCGACGAAGCCAGTCTCGCCAGCGTGCCGGCCATCCACGTACCTCGCAGCATGTCCAGCGGCGAGGCGATGCTCGCGGGCGGCACGATCGTCTTGAGCAGCCGGTCGCTGACGGCAGGCGTATCGCCGGCTGCCCGCATCGCCTCGAAGATCGCCTTGTCCACGGCCGATCGCGTGCTGGCGTCGCCCATGGCCCACGCCAGCGCCATCGAGTTCATGTCGGCCTCCCACTGTCGATACACCGCTTCCGACGGCTCGCCGTTGGCAACCGCGATCCTCCGGCCGAGTTCATCAATCTGCGCGGGAAGTTCAGGCAGGTGATCGACGGCGTTGACGGCCTCCGCAGGCAGGCCATTGCCAAGGAACGTCGGCGTCGCAGGGAAGCGCGCGATATGCATCGACCGCGTCGCAGCGCCCGATGCGGCTCGTGATGTCTGCGACTGCGAGGCTGCCGGCTGCGTTTGCGCCAGAATCTGCTGAGTGTTCGATGTGTTGTCATTGCGCTGCGGCAGGATCGAACGCAGCACCACGATCGCGACGACGATCGTCGCGACGCCGAAGACGATGGCAAGTTTGATTGTCGGCCATGCCCCGCCGCGCTTGAGTTCCTCGCCAAGGTTGTCGGCGAGTCGGTCGAGCAGCGCGACGCCGACCGGAGGCGGCGCGGCGGCCTCGAGAGGCGCGAGCGGCATCGATGTGGCTCGACCGGCGATGTCCGTCACGCCGAGGCGCGGCCCACCCGCACGGGAATACGCGCTCAGGCCCTGCATCACGCGCATGAGGCCCTGCACCGTTACGCCATATTGCTTGGCCACGGCGACGAGTTGGTCGCGACTGCGCCTGTTCCACCCGCCGCAAGCCACCAGCACCGAGAGCACCATGCGATCGAAGGCGGTGAGGTTGAAGATGGTCGGCGGCGCGTGGCGCGGCCTGCTGCGGCTGCGCACCGCCCGCTCCATCCACATAGGCGTTTCGGCCGCCTGTGCCGCATCGTTCTGCCGTTGCGCTTGCAACTGGTTTTTCAGTGCGGAGGCTGCTTCGCGTAGCGCGGTGCGCACGACCTCCGCATCAGCGCCATGGCCATCGGGATGGCGATATATGCTGCCAAGCCTCTGCCGCAGAGCCTCTTCGATGGCCAGCGGCTCGATGCGCTCGCCTGCCAGACCGAGCAACTCGATGGGATCAGCGTCGGGCGAGACGCCCAGGAATCGCTCGAAGGGATGCAGATTCATGGGCTGCCCCCCGCACCATCGCCAGCCGCGTCCGAGCCATCGGCCGGAGCGGTGTTTGTCGATGCCGCCGGATTGGCCGGAATCTGCTCATCGAGTCCCTTGAGCTGAGCGTCCCACGGGTCCGGGCCATAGTCGGGATTCAACTGCTTGTGCTGGTTCATCACCTCGCGGGCGCGTGGCGGATCGAGTTTCGCGAGCAGCTCGATCTGGTGGAACTTCGCCTCGAACCACTCGGGCGTGCCGACCTGCGTGCCCGCGACGAGCCGGCGCCAGTGATCGAGTGACTTCTGCGGCTGGGCGCAGGCGCTGGCGAGGATGGCGGCCGATCGAAGGAACGTCGCGCTGCTGGGCCGCCGTCCCAGCAGCGTTTCGTACAGGAACAGCGCCGCTTCAGCCCGCGCGGGCTCGCGCGTACGCTCCCACAGGGCCATGGTGGCCTCGGCGACGGCGGCGACGTAGCCCATCGCGCCCGGCCGATCGAAGGCACGCGGATCATCCTTGAACTCGTGCAGCACGCGGCCACCATAGCGCACCACGCGCTCGATCGCGGCCTGGCGCTCCGATTCATCGATCTCGCCGCTCTTCCAGACTTGATGCGCATGCTTGAACATCGAACGCACGGCAAGGCGGGCCCAGATCGACTGGTTGTCGCGCTCCCACAGGCTGTCGGTCAACTCTGCAGCTGCAGCTGGCTCGCCTGCCAATAGTCGCTCCTGGGCGCGGCGGCAGTCAATCTCGTCGCGATGCACGGCGACGGCCGCTGGGTCACTCGCGGCGACGGCATCCAGCGCCTCGAAAGCTGCGCGGGCCGCCACCAATCGCTCCACACCTTCCGTCAATGAGACCTCCAGAGCCTGCCGGCAGCGCACGATGAAACGCTGCAGCGAGGCATCGCGCTGGGCTGACGTCTCCGATGAGCCTGAGGCAGGCGGCTGACTGATCAGCGGAATCGCGACGCTCAGGAACTGCCCGGCATACACGGCACGATCGTTGTCGCCCGCCTCGCGGAACAACTGATACAGCATGTCCGCCGCGCGCATCTGCGCCGTGGCGTAGGCGTCGTTGTCGGGAGGTATTGCCAGCAGCTCCGCCACGGCATCGGGCGACGGCGTCTTTTCGCGAAGCGACCGCTTGAGCAGCAGTTTTGCCGTGTTCGGATCGGAGGGATACTGCGTGATGTAGCGATCGACCAGGCCATTGAGAGCCAGTTCCGCTTCGGGCGAGCGGCCGGCTTCGACCACTTTGTCGAGGCTGACGATGGCCATCCACAGCGCCTCGGCGGCCTCGGCGCCGGTCATGACGCTTGACGCGGCCTCGAACTCGCGCTGGGCATCGAGGAAGTTGCTTTGGAAATAGGAGCACCACGCAACCAGCCGACGGCATGCAGCGGCAGCCAGCGGATACTTCTCGGCATCGGGCTCCGCGGCCGCGGCCTTGAGCGCATCGGAGGCAAAGCGATACATCGCGATGATGGTCGGATCGATCGTCGGTTCCTCCAGGCCATGCCGCTTGCGCGCATCCTGGTAGGCGATCACGCCCTGCACGTACTTGAGGGCGAAGCCGCTGTCGCCAAGGGCCTCGACCCCGAAGCGGCTGGCGAGATCGAGCACCTGCTGCAATTCGCCTCGGGCTGCGAGTTCGGTGACGGCGAACTTGATCAGGTCATCGCCGAAGCGATCGCGCCGCGCGTCTTCCAGCGCGTACACGGCACAGAGCCGCAGCCACGCCAGGGGAACCTCTTGCACGTTCGCGCGGGCTTCATCGAGGTCGTCGATGGCCTCGCGATACTCGTGGTGTTCGAGGTGAATCGCCATCATCCACACGCTGGCCTGCGTGCGCAGCGGCTCGTAGGCGTTGGGAGACGCCAGCAGCGCGATCCACGAGACGGCTGTAGCAGAGGAAGCCGTGATCGACTTGCACAACGCCATGCCGAGGATCGATCGCGCGACAGCCTCGTCGGAACGAAGATCGATCGAGACATCCTCTGGCGAAGGCGTGGCGTTCTCGGCGCCCATGATCTCGGCGAACAGCGGCTCCGCCTGTCGCGCTGTCGCGATCACCTTGTCATCGGTCAGCCAATCCTGGTAATACAGGCTCCACGCCGTCAGGAACATGCACTGGGCATACGACGCGCGAGCGCGGTCGGCTGTTTCGCCCAGCGAGACAGCATCCGCCCCGCCCGCGCGCGACAGGCGCCGCTCGAGCGTGGCAATCGTCTCGCGCAACTGCTCCGAGAGCGCCTGAAGTTGCGGTGCGATCTCGCTGAATGTTCGCCGTGCGGTCTCGACTTCCTCGGGCCTGGCCAGCCGCAGGCGATGATTCTCGGCGACCTTCTCCGCGCTGCGATACGACGCGCGCAGGAGGGCCAGGCGCAAGTCGTCGGCGCTGCGTGCGGGCGCCTGCGCCAGCAACTGTCGGCTGCGCTCCTCCAGCGCGATGCGGCGGGCAGGATCGACCTCGCGTTCGAGGAGTTGGGCGTAGAGGTCAGCCAGTCGCCGGATCGCCGCCTCGCGCTGCTCGTTGGCCAGGCCCTCCAGTTGATTCTCGAGATGCACCGCGAGCAGTTGCGTCAGGCCATGCTGCTCGAGATAGGAAGCCACGTCGTCGGCCTGGGCGCAGGCGACGCGATTGATCGACCCGCAGGCGGCAAACGACAGCAGCACGACGATCATCGCGCTGCGCCATCGAAGCGGTCTCGAATCACGGCGTTTTCGAGGGCACATAGGTCACCTTCTCGAATCCCGCATCGTGGGCGGTCTGCACGGCGGTGACCGCGAAACCGACATTGACGCCGTCGAACACCTTGACGAACGCGCCGGTGGCCTTGGGCAGCGGCGCGAGGACTGAGGCGAGATGCTGGCGATCACGCGCAACCTGCATCCCAACGACGTACGCCGGCGTGCCGTCGACGATTCGCACCTCGATGTTCTGCGTCTGGAAGTCGCCCACCGAACCCGAGCCGCCCGACTGCGTCTGGAGGTTGGTGCTCAGGCGCGTTTCGCGGTCTGACAGCATCGTCGCCACCATGAAATAGAACAGCAGCAGAAAGCTCACGTCGATCATGGCGGCGAGATTGATCGTGACTCGATCGGAACTTCGTCTGGATGGCTTCGGCGCGAGGCGCATGCGATTCGCAGGACTTCAGATGGGAATCTCCGTCGCGATCCGGATCGTGCCGACGCCCTGCTCGTGCAGCAGCGAGACCACACGATTCAGGTCCGCCGAGCGCGCATCGCGATCGGCTCGCACCATCAACTTCAGGCTCTTCGCGTCGCCCGCCGCGAGATTCGCGACCTGCGCATCAACGCGGCGACGAAGCTCGGCAAGGTCAATCACGATCCCGGAGACGACGATTTCGCCGTTGGCACGAACGTTGATTACCAGGCCTGCCTCGTCGGGCTGAGTTTCCTTCTCGCCCTGCTCCTGCGGCAGGTTGAGCATCGCCGATGTCTCGCGCTGAAAGTGTGCCGTCATTATGAAGAACATGATGAGCAGGAAGTTGATGTCCAGCATCGAGGTCACCACGATGCCAAACTCGTTGCTGTCGGCCTTGCGCCGCACCAGTCGCATCTCAGGCGCTCCTCGGTGGGGCCAGCGGCACGGTGCCTGGCGCCGCCGCTGACGCCGGCGCGGCCGGCGACGCGGCCGGACGCTGCATGACCATCGTGCGCGAATCTCCCGCGGGGCGCGGCGAGGCCGATTCAAGATGCAGCAGCAGGCGCTCGATCTCCGTGCCTGCCTCGCCAGCGAGGGCATCGATGCGGTTGCGGAAGAACGTGAACAGCGCCATGCACGGAATCGCCACGATGAGGCCCAGCAGCGTCGCCACCAGGGCCAGCGAGATATTGCCTGCAAGTTGCTTGTGATCAGGTGCGGCGCCCTGCGAGAGGGTTTCGAACGCACCGACAATTCCCAGCACCGTGCCCGTCAGCCCCAGCAGCGGCGAGATCGAGCCGATCACGCTCAGCACATCCACCGAGCGGTACAGCCGCGCCGTCTGCTCCTGGCCGGCCTCCTCGACGGCATTCTTGACCTCGAAGGCGCCGAAGGCTGACTTCTGATAGCGCGTCAACCCCGCGGCGAGAATGCGCGTGAGGTACGAATCGTTGTCGGGCGTAACGCAGAACTCCAGCGCACCGGCGACGTCGCCGCGAGCCAGCAGCGAGTCGATCACGTCCATCTGCTCGGGCGGCACGAGCGACTTGCGGCGGATCTGCATGAAGTGAATCACGATCATGGTCATCGCGACGATGCTCAGCGCGATGAGCACGTAGCCGACGATGCCGGCGGACTGGATCATCCTCCACACCGAGGTGGACTGGCCACTGGCCTGTTCCTGTGCCAGCAGAAGCGCAAACGCTTGGGAACTCAGCATGAATACCTTTCAACGGAAACGCCGCGCCGAGGCGGCGGATTGGGATCGAGAGACGCCTGCGCGCCGGATGACGGAATGATGGCGGCGGCGGGATGTCCGGGGAACTGACGTTCGAACTCAGCCTGCAGCGTAGCGGCCCCGGCACCGTCACCCAGGCGCGTCAGCATCGCGCACATCCTTGCGAGCGCCAAGGCCGTGAGATAAGGCTGTTGATTCATGAAACTCGCAGGCAGGTGTGCAAGGCTCACCACGCCGCGCTCCTGCTGGCCGTCGCCGGATTCGCGCGCCAAAGAGTCGCCGATGGCGTAGTACGCCCAGGCCTTGGCCCAGTCGGGCAGTTCAGGCAGCCGCTTCTGGATCGACGCGCGAGCGGCGGCGCGCTGCTCGCTTTCCGAGGCGCTGGCGTTGACGATCAGCCGCATGAGCGCCACGCCCACATGCTCGTCAGCCATGGCCGCAGGAGTCTCGGCGGCCCGGCCGGATTGGCGGATGGCGGCGATTCGATAGTGTGTCGCGAGTGCCGCAACGACCGTGTCGCCGCCTGAGTCGAACGCCGAGAGTTCCGGTTCCACCCGCGCGAGGGCTGAGGTTGGAGGCCAGAACGGCGGCAGGCGCGTGCACAGGCCGGTGGCGTCGTCCATCACGGCCGGCAACACGCTGTAGGCGTCGGTCTTGATGCCCTTGCGTCGCAGCCTCGTGACCTCAAGTGCGGGAATGATCGCCACATCGTTCGCCGCCCGCGCCAGCCGGCAGCGAAGCAATCCTTCCGCGACGATCAGCGCCGTTTCGTGCGTATGACCGCGGTACTTGGCGAAGAGGCGGTCGAACAGCGGCTCGGCGAGCCCCGCATCGCCGCGCTCCAGCCGACTTCGCGCCCGCCAGAGATTCAGTGCGCTGTCGCGATGCTCATCAATCGATCGCTGCAGCCCGGGATCGGTGGTGATGACCTCGCGGATGTGATCCCACGTGACGGTCTGCTCGGCGCCGGTGGCGCTGCGGATGGTTATGCCGTTGTCATCGATGGCCTTGATCTCGCCATCGAGTCCCGGCACGTTGCCTCGCCGGGTGACGTAATCGGCCCGCGCCGCCGCGCACAGCGAGAGGGCAAGCGACAGCATCGCGAGGCTGCGTGTCATGGCGCCGCCTCCGTCGGGACAAAGCGATATTGCCCGCCGGACTGCGAGGCAATCGATCGCAGCAGGCTCTGATCCACCTCTCCCGGAGCGCCGAAGCCGACCGCATTCATCACGACGCGCTTGCCGCGCGCGTTGAGCGCGTTTAATTCCTCAAGCGAGATGTCATTGAAGATGCCGTCGGTCAGGAAGAAGATGACATCCGGCCGCACATCGAGAGAAAAGACCTGGAGGAAGGCGTTGCGCGGCTCAGTGCCGCCGTTGGGCTCGACGGTGCCCAGCCAGCGGACCACTTGGCGCACCATCGGCTTGCGCGCCCGGATCCATCCGGTCTGCATGGGCGGCGTGACGGTCTTGCTCTCGAAAAGCGCGATGTAGAAGTAGGCGAAGTCGGGTAGGGCGTCGATCGAGCGAGCCAGTTCGCGCATAGCGGTTTCGAACTTCGCGCCGTTGCTCATGGATCCGGAGATATCGACGATGAAGGCAAAGCGCTGACCTTTGCCGCCGGTTCCGAAGAACGACGCCGAGCCGCCGCCGCCGCCCAGTCCCAGACCGTTGCCCCCGCTGCCGCCCGATCCGTCGCCCACACCCGGAATGCCGCCTGAGCCCGTGCCGGCGGCGCCGAGCGACGGCATGTCGTTGGCTGATGCGGTCGCCAGTCCAGCCTCGGGCGAGGCCGCATCAAGCGACAACTCGCCGGCCGCCGGCTCATCATCCTGCGCCGGGCCAGCGGGCAACTGGTCGAAACTCATGTCCTCGTCGTCGGTGAGTTCCTCTTCACTGACAATCGCGACGTTGTAGGCGATGCTGCTGCCCACGCCGGGGCCGATTCCCGCGCCGCGGTGCACCATGTTCAGGTAGATCATCAGGCTGATGTGCAGCAGCAGCGAGATGCCCGCTCCGAAAAACAGCAGACGGCGGAATCGCCGCGCGATCAGCACTTCCCGCTCCTCCTGCAGCAGCCGCAGCGCCTCGCTCAGGTGAACATTCTGCCGGCGCAGGTGGTCGACTTCGGACGAGGCTGGCCTGGAGATCTGGCTCATGTGGCGTTCAGGCTCCTGGCAGTGCGTGGCGGTTGCGGACCGCCGCGGGACATCATAGGGTTCGTTCAACGTCGGCTGTCGGCTGCGGCCGGCTTGACCGACGCCGCCATCGAGATTCCAATGCGACCCGGCGACTCTGATTCCGCACGGCCCATCGCATGCGGACGATGGATCTGCCGCCACTCCTCCTGCCCTCACCCTCATGCCGGATGCGCCTGTCCCCCGTTACCGTCGCGTGATTCTCAAGATCAGCGGCGAGAGTTTTTCCAAGCCGGGCCAGTTGGGAATCGATCCGGAAGAACTGGCGACCATCGCGGGCGAGATCCGCGACGCGGCCAACGTCGGCACGCAGGTCGCCGTGGTCGTCGGCGGCGGCAACATCATCCGCGGCCAGCATCTGGCGCAGCAGGGACAGATCGATCAGTCCACCGCCGATTACATGGGCATGCTCGGCACGGTCATCAACGGAGTGGCGCTCAAGGTCGCCCTCGAACAACTTGGCCAGCCTGCGCGGCTCTTGTCGGCGATCGACATTCCCGCCGTCGCCGAGCGGTTCATCCGCGCCCGCGCGCTGCGGCACTTTGAGAAGGGTCGCGTGCTGATCCTCGCCGCCGGCACGGGGAACCCGTACTTCACGACCGACACGTGCGCGGCGCTGCGCGGCGCGGAACTCGGCGCCGACATCCTGCTCAAAGCCACCAAGGTCGACGGCGTATACACGGGCGATCCGAAGAAGGATCCCAAGGCGACGCGCTACGATCGGCTGACATACAGCGAAGCGCTGTCGCGCAAACTGGGCGTTATGGATCTCACTGCCCTGGCCATGTGCATGGAGAACCGCCTGCCGGTGATCGTGTTCGACTTCAAGCGCCATGGCAACATCCGCCGCGTCGTGGTCGGCGAGCAGATCGGCACGCTGGTCACCAACTAGCCAAACGACAACAATCGAAACGCCAAAACGTCAACAGTCATGCGCGGGGAGGCCATTCTTTTGACGTTTTGACGTTTCGACTTTTTGACGTTTATCATGCTCGCCATGCCCGTGAACATCGAACAGATCCTGCGCGACTGCCGTGCGAAGATGGACAAGTCCGTCGAGCACTATGAGAAGGAATTGCGCGGCCTGCGCACCGGGCGCGCCACCACCGCGCTGATCGACTACCTCAAGGTCGACTACTACGGCAACCCGACCGACCTCAAGGCTCTCGCGTCCATCAGCGTGCCCGAGCCGACGCAGTTGATGGTCAAGCCCTTCGACCCATCGGTCAAGACCGAGATCATCAAGACCATCGAGCGGGCCGATCTCGGCTTGAATCCCCAATCCGAAGGCCAGGCGATCCGCATCAACGTGCCCGCGCCATCGCGCGAGCGACGCATGCAACTCGTCGGCCAGGTGAAGAAGATGGCCGAGGATTCCAAGATCGCGATTCGCAACGAGAGGCGTGACGCGATCAAGCACATCGACATGGCGATGAAGGACAAGGCCGCCGGCATCTCCGAGGATGACGCCAAGCGCAAGAAGGACGAGATCGAAGCCCAGACCAAGAAGCACATCGAGACGCTGGACCAGTTGTGCACGAAGAAGTCGGCGGAGATCGAAGCGGTGTGACGCGGCGTCGGGGTCTGAACAACAAGGTATGGAGCGAGACCAACGCGCCGCCGCGTGCGGCGTAGCATGCGCCACCGGACCACGCACATGAATCCCATCATTCCAGTCGCCCTTCTGACGCTGACCGCCGAACCCCCGCTGATCACCATCGATCGCGACAATGTCGAGATCACGCAGTCGTGCCGCGTCCAGGTCGCCCCGCAATCGATCGTCGATGTGGACGGCAACGGCGTGATTCACATCAGCGCCAGTGACATCAACATTGAGTTCGCTGCCGATTCACCTGCTTTGATCGGCGCCCTGGCCGAGCAATTGCCGGATTCGTTCACCGGCACGGGCATCGTCATCACGGGCAGGAACGTCGCGCTCTCGGGCGCCAAGGTCCGCGGCTTCAAGGTCGGCATTCATGCCCGCAACGCAGACGGCCTGATGATTCACCATTGCGATGTGTCCGGCAATTACGCGCAGCGGTTGAAATCGACGCCCCAGGCCGAGGACGGCGCGGACTGGCTCTGGCCGCACGCCAACGACAACAACGAGTGGATCACCAACTATGGCGCGGGATTGTGCGTGGAGGATTCGAAGGGCGTCGTGGTGCATGACATCCGCGCGCGGCGAACGCAAAACGGCATCATTCTTGACACCGTCAACGATTCGAAGATGTATGACTGCGACTGTTCGTTCCTCTCAGGCTGGGGCCTGGCGATGTGGCGCAGCAATCGCAACATCATCAGCCGCAACGCCTTCGACTTCTGCGTGCGCGGCT
>Ga0111539_10000775_pt1 | contig 41523 bp, 27 predicted proteins | sample RhiMethybrSRZTD1_FD_79667 | JGI IMG/M metagenome (GOLD analysis project Ga0111539, IMG submission 79667) | Populus rhizosphere microbial communities from Tennessee, USA - Rhizosphere MetaG P. TD hybrid SRZTD1 (version 2) (version 2) | ecosystem: Host-associated > Plants > Roots > Rhizosphere >... | reverse complement strand
TTCACGGCGCAGGGGAAGCGGTATCCGCGCGGATCCTTCGTCGTGCTGACGAACCAGGCGTTCCGCCCGCATGTGATCGACATGTTCGAGGCCCAGGATCACCCGGACAATTTCGCGTATCCCGGTGCGCCGCCGACCCGCCCGTACGACAACGCCGGGTGGACGCTCGCCTTTCAAATGGGCGTCGAGTTCGATCGCGTCCTCGAAGGGATCGCGGGGCCGTTCGAAGTCGTCTCTGACTGGAATCTTCCCGCACCGGCCGGCAGCGTGCCGGCCGGTGCGCCGGCGGCGTTCAGCGCGAGTCCCGTCCAGGTGGACACGTTCGTCGCGGCCAATCGTCTGCTGGCGGCCAACGCCGAGGTGTATCGCGCCGCCGACGGATCGTTCGTGGTGATGAATACGCCCGCGGCACTCGCCGTGGTGCGCAAGGTCGCCGCCGATCGCGGCGTGAACTTCACCGCCGTGGCCTCGCGCCCGGCCGCGCCCGCGGTGCGCCTCACGCGGCCGCGCCTCGGACTTTGGGATCAGTACGGCGGGTCGATGGACGCCGGCTGGGCGCGCTGGATTCTCGAGCAGTTCGAGTTTCCGTTCGATCGCGTCTTCGCCCCGGCGCTCGATGCCGGCAATCTGAACGCGAAGTACGACGCGCTCGTCTTCGTTGACGGCGCGATTCCAGGCGCCCCGGGTGGCGGCCGCGGTGGCGGCGCCACCGGCGCCGGCGGAGCGCCCGGCGGCGGACGAGGCGGGCCGCCGGCCGTGCCGGACGAATACCGCGACCAGGTCGGCAGCATCACTGTCGATCGCACGTTGCCGATGCTGAAGCAGTTCCTCGAGAACGGCGGGACCGTGATCGCGATCGGTGGATCGGCGACCAACCTCGCCCGGTTCCTCGGCCTCCCGATGGACAATCACCTGGTCGAGAACGGACGCCCGCTCGACCAGACGAAGTACTATGTGCCCGGGTCCGTGCTCCGCGCGCGCGTCGACACGTCGAGTCCGATCGCGGCCGGCATGCAGGCGGACACCGATGTGTTCTTCGACAACAGCCCGGTCTGGAAGCTCGGCCCGGACGCCGCGGCCAGGGGCGTGAAGCCGCTCGCCTGGTTCGCCACGAACACCCCGCTGAGAAGCGGCTGGGCCTGGGGCCAGGCCTACCTCGAGCACGGCGTCACGGCCGTGGAGGCCACGGTGGGCAAGGGACGCGCCCTGCTTTTCGGCGCCGAGATTCTTCAGCGCGGACAACCGCACGCGACGTTCAAGCTTCTCTTCAACGGGATCTACGCCAGATGACAACATCACTTCTGCGGACGATCGCCCGACCGGTCTCCTTCGCCGTGATGTGCGGGCTCGTTCTCGCGAGCGCGGGCCACGGCCTCGCCGCAAGACAAACGGCCGAGCCGGTCGATCCGGCCGCGATCGCGAGAATTCGAGACGAGGCGCTCAACCGGTCCCAGGTCGGCGCCCTGTTCTCGATGCTGACGGACGGCATCGGCCCGCGTCTCACCGGATCGCCGGAGCACAAGCGCGCCGCCGAATGGGCGCGCGACACGATGACGAAGTGGGGCCTCGCCAACCCGCGTCTCGAGGCGTGGGAGTTCGGTCGCGGCTGGACGCTGGACAAGTTCACGATCGAGATGATCGAGCCGCGATACATGCCGCTGCTGGGGTATCCGGAAGCGTGGAGCCCCTCCACCGCGGGCGAAGTGGCCGTGTCGGTGGTGTCCGTCATCGGCAAAACCGCCGACGACGTCGCCGCGATGAGCGCGCAGCTCAAGGGCGCGGCGCTCCTCCAGGCGGCGGCCGTCACCAACTTCATCGCGACCGACCGCGTCCAGCCGGCGCTCCAGCCGGACGCGCCCGTCATCCAGCCAGGGCAGCCAGGGGCGGCCGAGGCGCGGCAAGGGGCCGCCGGGGGCCGCCAGGGCGGCGCGCGCGGTAACCAGGCAGCAGGACGAGGCGCCGCCGGCGGGGCGCAGACGGTGGCCCAGGCGATGGCCGCGAGCGGCGCCGCCGTGCTCATCAAGCCGAGCCGCGGCATGCACGGCACCGTGTTCGTGCAGGCCGGCCGCGACAACCCGGCGAATGCCCTTCCGATGGTCGTGCTCGCCGGCGAGCACTACAACATGATCGCGCGCATGATCGAGCGGAAGATTCCCGTCAAGCTGCGCGTCAACGTCCAGGCGAGGTTTCTCGAACAGGATCGCAACTCCTACAACGTCCTCGCCGAGCTGCCGGGGACCGATCCGGCGCTCCGCAACCAGGTGGTGATGCTCGGCGCGCACCTCGACTCCTGGCACACGGGCACGGGGGCGACTGACAACGCCGACGGGTCGGCCGTCGTGATGGAGGCCTTCCGGATTCTCAAAGCCACCGGCCTGACCACGAAGCGCACGCTGCGGCTCGCCCTCTGGAGCGGGGAAGAGCAAGGCCTCCTCGGTGCGCGCGCCTACGTCCGCGCGCACCTCGCAGGCGATGCCAACAAGGCGGCCCGGGACGCGATGGCCGTTTACTTCAACATCGATCCGGGCAAGGGGCCGATCTACGGCTGGTATCTCGAGAACAACGACGCGGTGAAGCCGATCTTCGACGCCTGGCTGGCGCCGTTTCAGGACAAGGCCTCCGGCGCGCTGAAGAACGTGCGGCAGGGCATCACCAACACCGACCACCTCGCATTCATCGACACGGGCGTGCCCGGGTTCAACCCCATCCAGGACTATGTCGATTACGACGTGCGCGAGCATCACACCAACGCGGATACCGTGGAGCGCATCAAGGAAAGCGATCTGCGCCAAAACGCGATGATCCTCGCCGCGTTCGTCTATCATGCGGCGATGCGCGCGGAGATGCTGCCCTCGCCGGTCCGGAAATGAGATCGCGCTGGGTCTGGGTCACCGTCGGCCTGCTCGCCATGATCCTCGTGACCACGCTCGTGGTCCGTTCTGGCGAGACCGGCGACGGCCGCGCGAACTTGAACTTCACGCTGAAGGACATGAACGGCCAGGACGTTCAGCTCGCCGCGTTTGCCGGCAAGCCGCTCGTCGTCAATCTGTGGGCGACCTGGTGCGGTCCCTGCCGGCTCGAAATGCCGCAGCTCGTGGCGCTGGCCGACCAGTACAAGGAACAGGGCTTGACGATCGTCGGCATCTCGATCGACGATTCGCCGGAACAAATCCGGGAGTTCGCCAAGGAGTTCAACGTTCAGTACCCCTTGCTCGTCGGCGCCGGACGCGACGATGTGCTGGCGGCGTTCGGCTACTTCGGGGCCGTCCCGATGTCGGTGTTCATCGCCGCGGACGGGCGTGTCACCGCGCGCGTGCCTGGCGTGGCGACGACGGCCGCCTGGGAGCGCCGCATCCAGGAGCTGTTCTGATCAGTGGAGTCCACGATTCCCATGCGTATGCAGGTTGTCAGACTCGTGTCCGCGCTCGTGATGGCCGCCCCCTGCTTCTCGAGCGTTGCCGCCGCGCAGAGCTTCGGCGGCAAGGGCGGCTACAACACCGCGAACGTCTCGTTCGAAGAGGATCGTTCCGGGCTGAGCACAACGGCCGAGCCCAGCTTCGTTGTCGGTGGCTTGTTCAACGTTCCGCTCTCCGGCCGATTCGACCTGCAGGTCGAGGGTCTCTATTCGAAGCGGGTGACGAAATTCGAGGAGATCATCAAGGACTCGCTGACCTACATCGAAATCCCGATGCTCGCCAGGTATCGGCTGATGACACGGCCGTCGTGGCGCGTCCACGTGGTCGGCGGCGCCGTCTACGCCAGGCTGATCGACGCGCGCGAGACGTTCAGCGGGTCCTCTGAAGACATCACCGATCTCATCGAGCCGAACGACCTGGCCGCGTCCATCGGCGGCGACGTCGAGTGGAAGGGGCGGTGGGTGTTCGACTTCCGCTATCTCTACGGGCTCACCGAGGTGTACGCCGAGCCCGGTTCCCTGTTTTCAGCGCGGCAGAAGTCGATTCAGATCACGGCCGGGTACCGGATCCGCTAGCCGGTGGCAGCCGTCGGTTCACTCCAGACTACTTCGGAGGAATTGGCGCGATCGCATCGCTGAGCGTCCCGTTCAGCTCGTCGTAGACGCGATGCAAGTACCAGTCGACGAGCTGAATCCTGAACGCGTCGTTGCGAGCGGGATCGTTGCCCGTGATGGCGGCCATGAGCCCCGATAGCGCCGGCATGATTTCTTCGCGCGCCTGGTCCGGGTCGAGCCCGCGGGCCCTGGCATCTTTTCCTCTGCTGAGCAACTCTCGAAACACCGCGATCGTCGCCTTCAAGAGCGCCTTGTCGCGCAGCGGATCGCCGTGCCCAGGAACGATGGTCGCAGCGTCGAGGGTGTCGAGAAACTCGAGCGTCCGCAGCCACCCGGATGGATAACAGCTGAGGGCGAATGAGATCGGATTCACCAGGAGATCGCCGGTGACGAGCACGCGTTCTTTCGGCAGATAGAGGAACGTATCGCCCGGGGTGACGGCGCGGTCGTGGTGCCGCACCTGGATCTCGCGGTCGCCCAGGTACAGCGTCAACGCACTCGAATAGGTCAGGTTCGGGAACGTGTGGACGACGCTTGTTTTCTGCTGCAGGAAGAACTCCGCATCGGCAAGCCCCTGCCTCAGCCGGGCGAGGTTCGCGGGCGGCGGATTCGCTGCCGCACCCGCCGTGACGCGGTCCTGAAGCGACTTGATGTACGCGGGCAACTGCTGCTCGAGGCCGGGGCGATTGAATTCGAGCGCAGGTCCCATCATCAGCTGGCGGGTTTTTTCGTGCGCGATGATCCGCACGTCCGGGGAGGCCTGACGGTAGACCTGCGTGCCGTACCAGTGATCCCAGTGCCAGTGAGAGTTGACGATGTAGCGGACGGGCTGGCTCGTGATCTTCCTGATCTCTGCGAGGACGGCTGACGCGGCCGACGGCGTGCCGTTCGTGTCGAACACGAGGACGCCGTCGTTCGAGACGATGACGACGGAATTGCCGTCGAGGCCGACCTCGCCATACGACGCCGTGCGAAAGAGATAAATGCCGTCGGCGATGTCGATGCGCGCCGGCGCCGGCCGATCGACCTGCCAGGGTGCGGCCGTGAGGCCGACGATCGAGACGACCCCCACCAGCCTGGAGGTCCGGCGCACGAGCTACTTGCCGCCCTTCTTCGCGGTCGCCTCGACCGGCAGATCTTTCAGCGACCAGTCTTCGAACGAGCCGTCATAGAGCAGCACCTCGTAGCCGAGCGTCCGCGCCGCAAACATCGCCAGCGTCGCCTGCTGGCCGATGTGGCAATAGGCGATGACGGTATCGCCGGGTGTGACGCCCGCGGCGGTGAACAGCGCCTGGAGTTCGACCGCCGGCTTGAGTCGCAGATCGCTCGTCAGCGTGGACGAGAAAGGCACATTCCGCGCACCGGGGATGTGGCCGGTCTTGTGCGAGACGCCCATGGCGCCGCCGGTCTGCGCGCCGTCGTAGAACGCGGGCGTGCGCGCGTCGACGACGACGAACCCCGGCGTCTTGAGGTGGGACTGCACGAACGCCGCGTCGACGACGAGCGGGCGCACCGCGAGCGGGGCCAGCGTCCCCGGACGCACGGCCGTGGGGGCGGTGGTCGTCGGCCGGCTCTCGCGTACCCACGCGCTCAGCCCGCCGTCCAGGATCGAAATCCGATCGAGGCCGGCGCGATCGAGCGTGAAGAAGACGCGCGTCGTGGTCTGCACCGAATCGCGGGCGCCGTAGATCACCACGCGCGACGCATTCGATACCCCGAGCGCCGCGAGCGTGGTTCGCAGCGCGTCGGCGGCGGGCATCTCCAGCATGAGCCCGCGGCCGCTGTGATCGGAGACCGAGACGTCGGTGTTGAGATCGACCTGCCGGGCGCCAGGCAGGTGCGCGGCGTCGTAGCCGGCCTTGTCGCCGACGTGCAGCAGGATGAGATCGGGATCGTTCAGGTGCTGCGCGAGCCACTCGGTGGACACGAGCGTCCGCTCGCGCACCGATTGCGCGGCGGCGGCGCCCGGCACGAGGAGCATCAGTGCACCAGCGACACAGAGCGAGAGCATCGGCGTGGTCTTCTTCACGATGTCCATGATCGGCCTCTCCACGACAGATACGGTATCCGTTCTGTAGACGTTCGACAATAATAGTCCAGACGACCGCCGGCGCAAGAGGCGCGCGCGGCTTATAACCCGAGCCGCCCGACGTTCGGTCCGTCGAGGCGGGTCAGGCCTCGAGCGCCGAGGTCACGAGCTCACGGGCGCGCGCGAGCAGGGCGTCGATCTTCGACGTGTCCTTGCCGCCGGCCTCGGCGAAGTCGGGCCGGCCGCCGCCGCCCCCGCCGACGATCGGCGCAAGCTCCTTGACCAGCGATCCCGCCTTGACGCGATCGGTCAGATCCTTGCTGACCGACACGAGCAGCTGCACCTTGCCGTCCGTTTCGGCCGCGAGGACGACCACGCCCCGCTTGAGCCGGTCGCGGAGGGAATCCGACAGGCCGCGCAGCGCCGCCTTCTCGAACCCGGTGACCCGGCGGGCGATGAGCTTCGCGTCGCCGACGGCCACGGTATCGTCGGCCTCGCCGCCGCCCCCGCCGCCTCTGAGCGCGATCTGCATCTTGAGCTGCTCGTTCTCGCGCGCGAGGCGCTTCGCGTCCGCCTGCAGGCGGGTGATCGCGTCGGCGGCCTGTTCGAGCGGCAGGCCCAGGGCGTCCGCCGTGCGGTCGAGCACGGCTTGTTGATGCTGGAGGTGCGCGACCGCGCCGGCGCCCGTGAGCGCCTCGATGCGGCGCACGCCGGCCGCGACACCTGCCTCCTCGGTGATGACGAAGGGGCCGATGTCCCCGGTCGCGCGGACGTGTGTGCCGCCGCACAGCTCCATGCTGAACCCGGGAATCGACACCACGCGGACCTTGTCGCCGTACTTCTCGCCGAAGAGCGCCATGGCGCCGGCGGCGATTGCCTCGTCTGTGGTCCGGACCTGCGTCTCGACGGCCGTGTTCCGGTAGATCTGCTCGCTCACGACGCGCCCGATGTCGCGTTTCTCGTCGGCCGTGAGGGCGGAGAAGTGGCTGAAGTCGAAGCGGAGCCGGTCCGGCGCGACGAGCGAGCCCGCCTGGCGCACATGCTGGCCGAGCCGCTGGCGGAGCGCGGCGTGGAGCAGATGGGTCGCCGTGTGATTGCGCCGCGTCGCATCGCGAACCTCGTCGTGGACCCGCGCCGTCACCCGATCCCCTTGTGCGATCGCCGAGACGGCCTTCACGCGATGCGCACGAGGAGCGCCGGCCGCCAGGCGGACGGCGCCTGTGACGTTCGCGACCGGGCGATCCCCGCTGAGCAGGTCTCCCGTGTCCGAAACCTGGCCGCCGGACTCGAGGTAGAACGGCGTGCGATCCAGCACGACGAACCCTTCGGTTCCCGGCTCGAGCGCCTTGACCTGCCGCCGGTCGGCGTCAAAGAGCGCCTGGATCGCCGCCCCGTCCACTGTCGTCGTCGTGTATCCCTCGAACTGGTCCGGCGTGGACTCGACGCGCCGCTGTTCCGCGTCGTTCGCGTATTCGAATCCCGCCGCCTTCGTGAACCCGCTGGATTTCCTCGCACGGTCGCGCTGCATCTCCATCGCGGTGTCGTAGGCCGGCTGATCGATCGTCAGGCCGCGCTGGCCGGCCAGATCCTCGGCGAAGTCGGGCGGTACGCCGAGCGAGTCGTACAACCGGAAGACCTCGTCGCCCGGCACGACCTTCGACCCGGAAGCCGCGGTCCGCTCGATGAGGTCCTCGAGCTTGGGCAGCCCTGACGTGAGCACGGCGTCGAAGCGGTCCTCCTCGGCGAGGACGGTCTTCTTGATGCCGTCGCGACCGGCTTTGAGCTCCGGGTAGGCGTCGCCCATCTCCGCGACGACTACGCTCACGAGATCGTGGAGGAACGGCTTGGTGAAGCCGAGCTTCTTGCCGTGCCGCATCGCGCGGCGCATGATTTTCCTCAGCACGTAGCCGCGCCACTCGTTCGACGGCACGACACCGTCCGCGATCAGGAACGTCATCGCCCGGAGGTGGTCGGCCACCACCCGCATCGACACGTCGGGGTGGGTCAGGTCGAGCACTTCGCCGGTGTAGCGGCGCCCGGCACGCTCGCCGATCGCCTCGAGGATGGGCGTGAACAGGTCGGTGTCGTAGGTGGCGAGCTTGCCCTGGATGACGGCCGTGACCCGCTCCAGACCCATTCCCGTGTCCACCGAGGGCGCCGGCAATGGTGCCAGCGTGCCGCGCTCGTCGCGGTTGAACTCCATGAACACGTTGTTCCAGATCTCGACATAGCGCTCGCAGCTGCATTCGATGCCGCGGCAGACCGGTTCGGGGCACGGGATCTCGTTGCCGCGGAAGTACAGAATCTCGGAGCAGCGACCGCACGGACCGGTGTCGCCCATCTGCCAGAAGTTGTCTGCGAGACCGAGCTCGGTGATCCGCGACGCCGGGACGAGCGCGGTCCAACGCTCGAACGCCTGATCGTCGCGCGGGATGCCCGCCTCACCCTTGAAAATGGTTGGAAACAGCCGATCGGCGGGCAGTCCCCAGACCCTGGTCAGCAATTCCCAGGCGAACGGAATCGCCTCGTCCTTGAAGTAGTCGCCGAACGAGAAGTTGCCGAGCATCTCGAAGAACGTGTGATGCCTGAGCGACGGCCCGACGTTGTCGAGGTCGTTGTGCTTGCCGCTGACGCGCATGCACTTCTGCACGGTGGTCGCGCGGCGATACGCCCGGCGCTCCTTGCCGAGAAACAGATCCTTGAACTGGTTCATCCCGGCGTTGGTGAACAGCAGCGTGGGATCGTCCGACGGGACGAGCGACGACGACGGCACGACCTTGTGGGCGTTCCGGGCGAAGTAATCGAGAAAGGATTGCCGAACCTGTTTGGCGGTCATCACGACTCTCACATTGTACTTGGGCCTTTGCCTTCGGCCTTGGCCCAAGGTTCCGGCACTCGGCACTCGGCACTCGGCACTGGGCACTCGGCGCTGGGCGCCGGCACTAGGCACGAGTTCCGGACGCGGCCAGAAGGCTCTTGCCAGTGCCGAGTGCCGGGTGCCGAATGCCGGCGGTGTCAGACGTCATCGTCGGACCGCAATTTGATCGCTTTGCCAATGGCCTCAGCCGAGAAGCCACGCCGGAGCAAATGCTGGAAGAGCCGGCGTCGATCCGCCAGCGTCGGATGGGCGGGCAGGCGCTTGCGCGCCAGCACGCGTGCGATCGCCGCCATCTCGTCGTCTGGCGCGAGCGCCGAGAGGAGCTCGTGGATGAGCGCGCGGTCGATGCCGCGGGCCGCGAGCTCCCGCTCGATGCGGTAGCGGCCGCGGCCCTTGGCCTGGAACGCCGTGCGAACGAACGCCGTGGCGACGCGGCGGTCGTCGACGAGCCGGTCGTCGATGAGCCGGGCGAGGGTGGCGGCGACGACCTCGGCGTCGTAGCCGCGGGTCGTCAACTTGTCGGTCAGTTCGGCGACGGTGTAGTCGCGGCGCCCGAGGAGAGTCAGGGCTGTGGTGCGGGCGCCGGCGCGAGGGGCTGGCGCGGTGACCGGCGCCGAGCGAGGCGGCCGCCTCGCTCGCCGCCCGTCGAATGGCACATCAGGCTCCGAATCGGTGAATCTGTCCGCCCTTTTCGCCGAGCGCGACCGCCGCGGCGCTGCCCGGCGTGATGCCGCGCAGGCGCATCTTGAATTCTTCCACGTTCGTGACCCAATGGACAGCCTCGTCCACCGTGACGAGGTTCTGCTGGCACAGGCGCAGAATCGCCTGGTCGAAGCTCTGCATCCCGTACTGCGACACGCCCTGCACGATGGCGTCCGGCACGGCCGCGGTCTTTTCGTGGTCGGCGATGCAATCGCGCACGTACGGCGTGGCGATCAGGACCTCGGCCGCGAGCACGCGGCCGCGGCCGTCGGCGCGCGGCAGCAGGCGCTGCGAGACCGCGGCGCGCAGCACGCGCGAGAGCTGATGGCGAATCTGTCCCTGCTGGTGGGGCGGAAAGACCGACACGATACGGTTGATGGTCTCCGGCGCGTCGAGTGTGTGCAGGGTCGAGAGCACGAGGTGGCCGGTCTCGGCGGCGACGAGCGCGGTCTCGATTGTCTCGGGGTCGCGCATTTCGCCGATGAGGATGACGTCCGGGTCCTGACGAAGCGCGCTGCGCAGGCCGGAGGCGTAGGCCGGCGTGTCGAAGCCGACCTCGCGCTGCGTGACGACCGCGCGGTGATCGCTGTGCACGAATTCGATCGGGTCTTCGATCGTGAGGATGTGCAGCGCGCGCGTCCGGTTGATCAGATCGACGAGTGCCGCGAGCGTCGTGCTCTTGCCGCTGCCGGTGGCGCCGGTGACGAGCACGAGGCCGCGCGATTCTTCCGAGAGTGAGATCACCGAGGACGGCAGGCCCAGCGACTCGAGGCTGGGGACGTCCGACGGAATCAGACGCATCGAGATGCCGACGGTCCCGCGCTGCCGGAAGACGCTCGCGCGGACGCGGCCGACGCCGGGCGCCTGCCAGGCGACGTCGACTTCCATTTTTGTCTTGAGACGATCCTGATGCACCGGCGGAAGCAGGCGCATCGCGATGGCTTCGAGGTACTCCGCGGTCAATGGCGCGACGGTCGTCCAGCGTTCGAGCAGACCGTCGATCCGAACCAGCGGGACGTGGCTGGCACGCAAGTGAATATCGGAAGCCCCACGCGATCCTGCAGCGGTAACCAGTTCATCAAAAGTCATTGCGGCCCTGCCAGGAGGTGGCAGAGTGCAAGACCAATGCCGGAAGGACCGCGGAGGTCTTCTTACGTTTTTTGTAGAAACGACCTCCGAAGTCGTTTCAGCGCGCGGCGGCCGCTTCCCGTTTTGTCGTCGGAATACCGACCGGGGTCAGCCAGTTGTGCCGGTCGGGCGTCCGCCCGGCGACGTAGTCGAAAAAGGCCGTCTGGATGGCGCCGGTGACCGGCCCGCGCCGGCCCGGGCCGATGACGATCTTGTCGATGGATCGAATCGGCGTGACCTCGACGGCGGTCCCGACGAAGAACAGTTCGTCGGCCGCGTAGAGCATCTCGCGCGGCATCTCGATCTCGCGGACCTGGAACCCGAGATCCTGCGCCAGCGTGAAGATCGAGTCGCGCGTGATGCCGGAGAGCACCGACGCGCCGATCGGCGGCGTGTAAATCACCTCGTCGCGGACGACGAAGAGATTCTGGCCGCTGCCCTCGCTGACGTGCCCGCTCGTGTCGAGCGCAATGCCCTCGACGTAGCCGCCGAGCGCGGCTTCCATCTTGATCAAGCCGGAATTGGCGTAGTTCGCCACCGACTTGGCCATCGCCGGCGTCGTGTTGGGCGCGTTGCGCTGCCAGGAACTGACGCACACGTCCACGCCCGTTTCGAAGACGTCGGCGCCGAAATACGAATCCCACTTCCAGCAGAGGATCGCAGCCTCGACCGGGCAGGGCAGCGGGTTCACACCGAGCGTGTGATAGCCGCGATAGAGGACGGGGCGGATGTAACAGGCCTCGTAGCCATTGGCTTGGATGGTCTCGACGATCGCGCGGCCGAACGCGTCGCCATCCAGCCCGTAGTCCATCCGGTAGACGCGGGCCGAGTCGTACAACCGGCGCATGTGCGCGTCCAGCCGGAAGACGGCCGAGCCGGTTTCGGTCTTGTAACTGCGGATGCCTTCGAACACCGCCGACCCGTAGTGCACGACATGTGACGCGATGTGGATGTTCGCGTTGCCCCACTCAACAAGCTTTCCATTCATCCACACCTTGTCGGTGGCGTTGAAGGACATGGCTGCTCCAGGAAAAAAGGCGGGCGACGCCGCGAGCCCGCCGCACCAGCGATTTTACTGCGTTTCGCCGCAGAAGGGGCAGCGGCTGCTCCGGACCGGCAGCGGCTTGCGGCAATTCCAGCAGAAGCGGCCCGCGCTGACTTCACGCGTCCGGATGCGCGCGGGCGTGACCGGCCTGGGCGGCGTCGGCCGCGGCACGGCGATCGCCTCGGCTGGCGCCGCGACCGTCGCGCGCCGCACGACTTCCTTGCGCGCGTTGATGATGTCCGACAACAGATCTTCCGCGCGCTGGTAGCGCGCGCTGACGTCGCCGGCAAGTGCGCGCATGACGACGTGCTCGATGACCGGCGGCGTCTGGGGCGCCCGCAGGCGCAACGGCTCGACCAGCTCGCCCCGCTTCAACCGGTCCAGGTCCGACGGCGCCGGCGTGTCGTACGGGAGCGTCCCGGTCAACATCTGATACATCGTCACGCCAAGCGAGTAGAGATCTGAAGCGAAGACGGCCCGCCCCTCGAACTGTTCGGGCGCCATGTACGGCGGACTCCCGATGACGGTCGTGCCATGCGCCGCGATCTCCAGGAACCGTGACGTGCCGAAGTCGCCGACCTTGAGGAGGCCTTTCTCGGTGACGAACACGTTCGCCGGCCGCAGGTCGCGATGGATGACGCCCTGCTTGTGCGCGTGCTCGACGGCGTTGGCGATCTGACAGGTGTAGTCGAGCACCGTGGGAAGGTCGAGCGCGCCCTTGGTGGCGATAATGGTTTCCAGCGTCTCGCCCGGCACGTATTCCATGACGATGAAGAAGACGTTGTCCTGCTTCTCCGCCGTAATCACCGTGACGATGTTGGGATGGTTGAGCGAGGCGAGGAGCCGTGGCTCGCGGAGCAGCTCGCCGAAGTCCAGGCTCTGCCGGTGTGGCACTTTGATCGCCACGCGCTTGTCGATCCAGGTATCCTCGGCGAGATACACGGTGCCGAAGCCGCCGCTGCCGAGCGGTTCGACGATGCGATACTTGCCGAGCGACTGGCCTCGAAACACCATTCGTTGCAGAGTATAGCGTCATGGGACTGCCGCGCTTCTTCGCCCCGGATCTGGACGCGGCCGCGCGAATCGCGCGGCTGCCGCCGGGCGAGGCGCAGCACCTCACGCGCGTCCTGCGCCTCAACGTCGGCGACGCCGTCACCGTGTTCGACGGACGCGGCAGCGAGTGGATGGGCCGCGTCGCCGGGACGTCGCGCAGCGGCGCGACCGTCCATCTCGGCGAGCCGGTGGACCCGGCGGCCGAGCCGCCCGTGCGCGTCACGCTCGCCGTCGGACTGCTCAAGGGCGACCAGATGGACGCGGTCGTCCGGGATGCGACGATGCTCGGCGCGACCGCCATTGTCCCGATCGCGTCCGCCCATGTCGCCGTGCCGGCCGCGGGCCGCCGCTCGGACGTCGCGGTCGAACGCTGGGCGCGGGTCGCGGCCGCTTCGGCCAAGCAGTGCGGCCGCGCCGTCGTGCCCGTGGTCTCTCCGGTCACCCGGTTCGAAGCCGTCATCGCGGGGTGGCACCTGGGCCCGACAATCATGTGTGTCGAGCCGGCGCGCGCCGCCGGCGGCCCGGGCTCGCTCCCGGGCGTGCCGCCAACCGACGCGCTGCTGCTGGTGGGACCCGAAGGCGGGTGGGCCGAAGCGGAAATCGAACAAGCCATGTACAGCGGCGCGCGGCTGCTGCACCTGGGGCCGCGGACGCTCCGCGCCGAGACGGCGCCGACAGTCGCGCTCAGCGTGTTGTGGAGTGCCTGGGGCTGGTAGCGGCGGCGCGCGCCTCGAACGCGGCGCCGACCCATTCCTGCTCGTCGAGTCGCGACGCCAGCGACCAGCCCGCCCGATCGAGCGCGCTCACCACCTCGCCGGCTTCGTGCGGCTGAAAGCCGCTCGCGATGAGCGACCCGCCCGGCTCGGCCAGCGCGGCCAGTGCCTCCGCCTGGCGCATGAGCACGGCGCCCGTCAGATTCGCGAGCACGACATCGAACCGCCGTCCGAGCTCGGCCGGCGCCGCCGCGAGATCGATTTCCTCGAGGCGCACACCCCGCTCCTGATTCAGATCGAGATTGTCCTGCGCCGACTGGAGGGCGTCGCGGTCGATGTCGGTCGCGATGACGACCGCGGCCCCCAGCTTGCGCGCGGCGATGGCGAGCACGCCCGATCCCGTGCCGACGTCAAGCACCGACGCGCCGATGAGCGGCCGCGCCTGCAGCAGGCGAAGACACAGGCGCGTGGACGCATGATGACCGGTGCCGAAGCCCATGGAGGGGAGGATGAAGAGCGTGAACAGGACATCGGGAGTCGTTTTCCCGGTCGAGCCCTGAGGAAAACGACTCCCGATGTCTTTTCGCGGGACGATGATGAACCGTCCGACCTGGATCGGTTCCAGCGACGACTGGCTGCGCTCCGCCCAGTCTTCGTCGGACACATCGATCGCGGCGGCGGTGACGACCGGATCGAACGCGGCCGCGGCGGCGAGGGCGCGATCGCGCGCCGGCGCGGTCGCGAAGAAGACCCGCAGCCCATCGGACGTTTCCTCGACCGCCGTGGGTGAGTGATCGTCGAGGAGCGCGATCAGGCGATCGAGCTCCGCGGCCGGCGGTGAGGCAGGCCAGCGACACGCGAGAGCCGGATACAGGCGAGCCATGTGAAACGGCGGGAGCGAGCGGCGGCGGACCTAGTCGAAGAGGTCGCGGACCTTTTCGAAGAACGGCTTGTCGCGCGACGTCTCGGTGGACACGACTTCTATCCGCTCGGCCGGCATCGTCTTCGACAGTTGCTCGACGATCTTTTTCTGGTCCTTGCTCAGTTTTCTCGGCACCTCGACGACGACGCGGACGTACAGCGCTCCGCGGCCGCGGCCCGTCACGCTGGGCATGCCCTTGCGCGGGAACTCGATGAGCGTGCCGCTCGCCGTGCCGGAGGAGACATCCACTTTCATCTCGCCCGCGGGCCCGTCGATGCTGAACGATCCGCCCATGACCATCGTCGGATACGGGACCGGGACCTCGAGGTAGAGGTCGTCGCCCTCGCGCTGGAAGCGGTCGTGCACCTTGACGTGCACGACCACGTAGAGATCGCCCGGCGGCGCGCCGACCGATCCGTGTTCGCCTTCGCCCTGCAGGCGCAGCCGCTGGCCGTCGGCGATACCCGCCGGAATCCGGACCGTCACGCGGCGGTCTTTCGTCTTGCGTCCGGTGCCGCGGCAGTCCGGGCAAGGCGTCTTGATGAGCTGTCCCGATCCGCCGCACTGCCCGCACGGCCGCGCCACGACGAGAAAGCCCTGCTGGTAGCGGAGCTGGCCGGTGCCGCGGCATTGCGAACAGGTCTCGCGGGTCGATCCGGGCGCCGCGCCCGATCCCCGGCACGCGTCGCAGTGCTCTTCGCGCGGGATCTGGATCGTCGTCTCGGTGCCGCTGAACGACTGTTCGAACGCAATCTCGAGATCGAAGCGCAGATCGGCGCCGCGCACTGGTCCGCCGCGCCGGCCGCCGCCGGCGCCGAACCCGAAGAAGTCGCCGAGGATGTCCGAGAAGTCCGCGAAGATGTCGGCGTTGAATCCGGCGCCGCCGCCCGCCGCGCCCGCCACGCCGGCGTGGCCGAAGCGGTCATAGCGCGTCCGCTTGTCGCTGTCGCCGAGCACGGCATAGGCCTCGGCCGCCTCTTTGAATTTTTCTTCGGCGGCGCGGTCGCCGGGATTGCGATCCGGGTGGTACTGAAGCGCGAGCTTCCGGTACGCACTCTTGATCTCCTGATCGCCGGCATTGCGCGCGACGCCCAGGACCTCGTAGTAATCGCGTTTGCTCACGCTTTGGCCACCCTCACCTGCGCGGGGCGGAGCAGCCGGGGGCCGAGGCGGTAGCCGCGACGCAGCTCGGCGACGACCTCGCCGTCGCGGCGGCCGTCGGCCGGCTCGCTCGCGATCGCTTCGTGCCAGCCCGGATCGAAGTCCTGGCCAACCGACTCGAACGGCTCGACGCCGCGGCGCCGCATCACGTCGAGGAGCTGACGATGAATCAGCTCGACGCCGCTCCGGAGCGCCGCCGCGGTGCCCGCGGGCTCCTGCGCCGCCACCAGCGCCCGTTCGAGGTCGTCCACGACGGGCAGCAGATCGCGCATGAGATCCGCGGACACGGCGTCCGACAGGTCGCGCCGCTCGCGATCCGTGCGCTTGCGGTAGTTGTCGAACTCGGCCGCGCCGCGCAACAGCCGGTCGCGAAGCTCCTCGCGTTCCCGCTGCAGGGCCTCGACGGTGTCGGCGGCCGTCCGGGTCGCGCCGTCTTCCTTGGTATTCAGTTGTTCACTCGACATTCGATTGTTTGTTGTCCAGCACGCGATTGACCGCCTCCGAGACGCCCTCGACGACCGAGATGGCGCGCTGATAGCGCATCCGCGTCGGACCGATGACGCCGACCGTCCCAGCCTGCCGGCCGTCGTGGAAGGTGGAGGCGACGACGCTGAACGGATGAAAGTCCGCCAGAAAGTGTTCCGATCCAATCACCACGGTCAGCCCGTTCGACTCGATGTACTGAGTGAGCAGGGCCACCAGCCGGTGCTTCTCCTCAATCATACGAAACAGCACGCGCAGCGCGTCGAGCATGCGCTGGCGATCGGCGGGGTCGCCGACCAGCCCGTCCACCAGGTACGGCGTGCCCTGGACGTGCAGCGTCTCCTCGGGCGTGACGTCCGCCAGGCCGCTGCTCGCGAGGCGCAGCGCGCTCTCGACGAGCGCGTCGTACAGGAGCCGTTCCTGCCGCATCCGCTCGACGATGGCCGTCCGCGCTTCGTGCAGCGTCAGGCCGGTGAACTCCGCATTGATGAAGTTCGCCGCCTGATTGAGCAGCACCGCCGAGTACTGCTCTTCCGGCTCGACCACCTTGTGCGTGATCTGTCCGCCCGTCGCGACGACGATGACCAGCACCCGTCCGTTCTCGATCGCCACGAAGTCGATGTGCTGGAGCCGGACCGACGAGCTCGCCGGCGACAGCGCGAACCCGATTTGATGCGAGGCGCGTGACAGTTCCTGCGACGCGTTCTCGAGCACTTCACCGACCGTGCCGCCGCGCCGCAACCGGGCCTCGAGCTCGGGCAGCCGGCGCTGCCGCTTGCGCGATCCGAGCAGGCCATCCACGTACAGCCGGTAACCGGAGTCGGTCGGGATCCGGCCCGCCGAGGTGTGCGGCTGGCGCACGAGCCCCTGCTCTTCGAGCCGCGCCAGGATGTTCCTGACGGTCGCTGACGAGAGGCCGAGCGCGCTGTGCTCGGCCAGCCACGCCGACGAGATGGGCTCGCCCTGCTCGATGTATTCGCCAACGAGCCGCGCGAGGATTCGGCGTTGCCGATCGTTCATGTCTGGCATGGCCAAACCGGGATTAGCAGTCTCTTGCTGAGACTGCTAATGAACAGTATAGCTGATGCGCCGCGGCCGTGCCCCGCTACAGGCCGGCGCGCGCGATCAGCGTCCGCGCTGCCAGCCCGGCCTCAGCGCGCAGCGACCCGAGGTCGGCCCACAGCACCTGACCGTCCCGGGCGACGAGACGCCCGTCCACCAACGTCGCGCGCACGTCCGACGCGCGGCTGGCGTAGACGAGCTGCGAGTACGGATCGGTCCCGGGCGTCTGGTGCGCGCCGCGCGTAGAGACGACGATGAGATCGCCCTTCTTGCCGGTTTCGATCGACCCGACATCGGCCGCCTGCCCCAGCGCGCGCGCGCCCTCCCGCGTCGCCATGGCCACCACCTGGCGCGCGGGCAGCGCGCCCGGACCCTTCCGCACCGCCTGGAGCGTCGCCGCCAGCCGCATCTCTTGAAACATGTCGAGCGAGTTGTTGCAGGCCGCCCCGTCGGCGCCGAGCGAGACCGAGACGCCGCGCGCCAGGAGCTCCGCGATCGGGGCGATGCCGGATCCGAGTTTCAGGTTCGAGCCGGGGCAGTGCAGGACCTTCACCCGGCGCTCGGCCAGCAGCTGCTGTTCCGGTTCGGTGACCCACACGCAGTGCGCGACGCACAGCCGCTCGGTCGCGAGGCCGAGCGAGGCGAGATAGGCGATGTTGTCGAGTCCGGTCTCGGCGCGCACGACCTCGACCTCGTCGCGCTGCTCGGACGCGTGTGTGTGCACGAGGAGCCCGTGCGCGGCCGACAGCGCCGACGTCGCTTCCAGCAGATCCCGCGTGCACGAGATCGCGAAGCGCGGCGCCAGCGCCGCGCGCAGCCGTCCGTCTGCCGCGCCGTGCCACCGCGCGTGCAAGGCGAGGCTCTCGTCGAGGGCCGCCGTGCGCTCCTGGAAGAGCCGGGCCGGCGCGTCGCCGCGGACGTTCATCAGGCACTTGCCGACGACGGCGCGAAGGCCGGTCGGCACCAGCGCGTCGAAGATCGCGTCGGTGCCGTGGACAGTTTCCATCGTGAGGACGCTCGTCGTGCCGCCGAGGAGGAGCTCGGCCGCAGCCAGCCGTGCCGCCGCGCCGAGCGTGGTCTCGTCGTGGGCGGCCTCGAGCGGCCACACGCGCCGGCGCAGCCAGGCGAGGAGCGGCAGGTCGTCCGCCAGGCCGCGGAACAGCGTCTGACAGAGGTGGACGTGCGTCTGCACGAAGCCGGGGAGCACGATCCCGCCCTCGGCGTCGATCGCGCTCGCGCCCGCCGCCTCGGCCGGCGCCGTCCCGACCGCGGCGATGCGCCCGTCACGGATCCAGACGTCGCCAGTGACGACGTCCATCGCGTCGTTCATCGTGACGATGGTGCCGTTGCGGATCAGGACCGTGCCGGCGGCCAGGGCGGAGCGTGGCGTCACGACCCGCTACCGGATGATGCGCCGGAAGAGGCCGCCGATCTTCGAGAGGACACTGTTGCCGCCGTGGACGTCGCAGTACTCGTGCGGCGCGGACCCGGCGAGGAAGGCTTCGTTGAACGTGCGTGGGCAATTCGGCGTCGCAAGCTTGCCGGTGTCCTTGTCGACCAGCGCGAACGACACGCCGGCGGGCGCGTCGAAGGCGATGCTGGGCCGTGCCGCGAGCGCCCGGCGCATGAAGTTCGTCCAGATCGGCAGTGCCGCCTGCGAGCCGCTGAGCCCGATCGGCTGATTGTCGTCGAGTCCGACCCAGACGACGGTGAGCAGCTCGGGCGTGAATCCGGCGAACCAGGCGTCGCGCAGGTCGTTCGTCGTGCCGGTCTTGCCGGCCGCATCGAGGCTGAAACTGCTGCGCACGGCCGCGGCCGTGCCCTCGTTGAGCACGCTCCGCATCAAGTTGGTCACGAGATACGTCGCCTCCGGCCGCGCGACCGGGCGCGCCGGCACCTCGGCAAGCTTCAGCGGCTTGGACCCCGCGATGATGCGGCTGACCGCCTGGAGCGGCCGCACCATCCCGCTGTTCGTGAAGACCGTGTACGCCGTGGCGATCTCGAGCGGCGACGCCTCGAACACGCCGAGCGCGATCGACGGATACGGTTTGGCCGGCGTCCCCACGCCGACCTTCTTCCACGTCGCCACGACCTTGTCGTAGCCGATCGCCTCCGCGACTTTGATCGTGACGATGTTGCGTGAGAGCGCGAGCGCCCGCCGGACCGTGATCGGCCCGTCGTACTCGTTCTGGTAGTTCGACGGACTGTAGTCGTTGTCTCCGTCCTTGAAGACCGTCGGCTCGTCGGCGAACACCGTCGCCGGCGTGATCTCGGCCGAGTGCTCCTCGGCCATGCGATCGAACGCCGCCAGGTACACGAACGGCTTGAACACCGATCCCGGCTGCCGCCTGATGGTCACGGCCCGGTTGTACTGCGACTGCGAGTAGGCCCGGCCGCCGACCATCGCCAGGATCTCGCCGGTGCGGGGATCGACCGCGATGAGCGCGATTTGCGGCTGCAGCTTCCGCTTCGCGAGCTGCTTGTCGAGCTGGATCGCGCCTTCGGCGACCGCTTCCTGCGCCATGCGCTGGAGGTGCAGGTCGAGCGTCGTATAGACGTCGACCGCGGCGCCCGGTTTCAACAGGCCCGCGTACTTCTCGTCCACGAGCTGGTTGACGTAATCGACGAAGTACGGCGCCTCGTTCTCGAGGGCGCGCGTCATGATCTTGAGCGGCTCGTTGGCGGCTTTCACCGCCTCGTCCTTCGTGATGAAGCCGGCTTCGGCCATCTCGCGGAGCACGATGTTCCGCCGTTCCTGCGCGCGCTCGGGATTGCGGAACGGCGAGAGCCGCGAGGGCGACTGGATCAGCCCGGCCATCGTCGCGGCCTCGCCGATCGTCAGGTTGCTCACGTCCTTGCCGAAGAAAATGCGCGCCGCTTCCGCGACGCCGTGAATCTCGAACGGCCCGCGTTGTCCCAGCACGACGTCGTTCAGATAAAGCTCGAGGATCTGGTCCTTCGTGAAGCGCGATTCCAGGACCACCGCCATGAACTGTTCCTGGACCTTCCGCCGCAGCGTCTTCTCGGGGGTCAGGAAGGTGTTCTTGACGATCTGCTGCGTGAGCGTGCTGCCGCCGACCAGATACTGCTTGTCGCCGCGCAGGTTGGTGATGATGGCGCCGACCGCGCGAATCGGGTCGACGCCCGGGTGGTCGTAGAAGCGCCGATCCTCGATCGCCAGGATCGCGTTGACGACGGTTTTCGGGATCGCAGCGAGCGGGATGTACCGGCGCTTCTGACCGGGCGCGAGGGCCGCGAGCATCGGCGCCTCGAGCGTGACCCGGTCCACCGCCTTGCCGCCGACCTCCGTCAGCTTGCTGACGACCGGGGACGTCGTGCTCTTCGAGAAGTCCACGCGGACCACCCGTACGCGATCGGCATCGGCGGTGCGGGGGGCGACGAGGACGAAGTTCGGGCCCACCGAAAACTCGCCCGGACGCGCTGGCTTTTCGCGCTCGGCATAGCCGACGTCATTCAGCCGCTGGACGAGCTGGGCCGGCGCGAGCCCGCGGCCCGGCCGGATCTCGAAGGGGCGCCCGAAGATCCGCGGGATCGGTTGCTGTTCGCCGCCGAGCTTGGCATCGATGAGCCGGCCGTAGCTGATCCAGAAGTACACCCCGACGAGAAACAGGATCAGCCCCGGAACCCCCACGCCCAGCAGCACCCATTTGATCCACTGCTTGCGTGGCCTGGCGAGCAACAGTCGCAGCCGTGTGCCGCGACGGACAGGCGGCTTCGGCTTGGAGGTGCGCGCTGGTGGTCGTGTGGCCATGCGTCCCGTCGAGCAGTGTACGGCGAAAGCCGGCGTCGTGTCCTCTGACTCGGCTTGACACCCGTCATCCTCACGACTAACGTGTCCCTTTCTTAGACCGCTGAATTAAGCAGAGGGTCTCGACGTCACGGTGGCGATCCCCCCGATCTTTGCGCTCGGCCCTGACGACGGCGCCGTCAACACGCGCCGCCTGCATCGGCAGCGGCTGCTCGACGCGATTCGGCGGTATGGACCGATTTCGCGCGCCGACCTGGCCAAGCGCACGCACCTCTCGCCGCCGACGGTGTCGGCGCTCGTCGAGGAACTGGTTGGGAGCGCCGGGTTGCTTCGCGAGGTGGGCATCGGCGCCTCGAGCGGCGGCCGGCCGCCGATCCTGCTCGAGTTCAACGCCGACGTCGGCTGCCTCGTCGGCGTCGACATCGGATCGCGGACACTCCGGGTGGCTGTCGCGGATCTGCAGGGACAGGTGATCGGACGGCACCACGAGCGCACCCGCGCTGATTCGCTCGACGCGTCCATCGCACAAATCGGCGACGGCATCGCCGCGCTCCTCGAACGTGCCGGCCGCGACCCGTCGAAGGTCTTCGCGATCGGCGTCGGAGCGCCGGGGATGACCGACGTCAAGGCCGGGCGCGTCATCAGCGCCGCCAATCTCGCGGGCTGGACTGACGTCCCGCTCCGCGAGTTGCTCCAGACGCGGTTTCACACCGAGGTCCACGTCGACAACGACGCGAACATGGCGGCGCTCGGCGAGCGCTGGCAGGGCGTCGCGCGCCAGTCGAGCGACTTCGTGTTCCTCGCGCTCGGCGCCGGCGTCGGCGCCGGCATCGTCGTCGGCGGCCGGCTCCATCGCGGCCATCGGTGGCACGCCGGGGAGATCAGCCGGATGACCCTCGACTACCGCGAGTGGCAGGTGGATTTCGGCGCGCGCGGCTACCTCGAGAGCCGGATCGGCGCCGCCGCCATCCCCGGGTGGGCCGACGCGCGGCAACTCGTCGCGGGGCACGATCCGGACGCCGCCAGCCGGGTGATTTTCGAGGCCGCGCGCGAGGGCGATGCGCAGGCCGCCGCCATCGTCGAAGAACTGGCGGTCTTCCTCGGCGCGGCGATCGCCAATCTCGTCTCGGTGCTCGATCCCGAGCTCATCGTGTTTGGCGGCGGGCTGAGCCATGCCGGCGGGATCCTGCTTCGGCCGGTCAAACGCGTGGTGTCGCGCATCGTGCCGAACGTGCCCCGCCTCGAGGTGTCCGCGCTCGGCGACGAGGCGCAGCTCTACGGGGCGCTCTACTCTGCGTCCGAGGTGGCCGACGCGCGGTTGTTCGCCATCGCGGGCCGGCTCGGCAGCCAGCCGGCCGACGCCGGCGACGAACGCCCGAGCCCGGTCCTTCCCTCACGCTGATGTTCTCGCCCGAGTACGTGCGCCTGGTGCTGAACGAGAACTTCGAGGACGCGAAGGCGCTCCTGCTCGAGCCGCTGCTCGCAATTCACTACGCGCACCTCGTGATGCTCGCCGAGCGGGAGATCGTTCCGGCGGCCGACGCGCGCCAGATCCGCGACGCGCTCGATCGGATCGACCCGGCCGCGGTGCGCCGGGTCGCTTACGACGGCAGCTACGAGGATCTCTTCTTCTACGTGGACCGTCTCATCGTCGCGTCCGCCGGCGAGGAGCTCGGCGGCCGGCTCCATACCGCCCGCAGCCGCAACGACATCGACATGACGACGTACCGAATGTTGTGGCGCGCGACGCTGCTGGATCTGGCCGCGGCGGCGCTGGCGCTAAGGCGCGCGCTCATCGACATCGCCTCGCGTCACCGGGAGACGATTTTTCCCGCGCACACGCACACGCAGCCGGCGCAACCCTCCACGCTCGCGCACTACCTGCTCGGCATGATCGAGCAGCTCGAGCGTGACGCGGCGCGCATTCGCGCGGCCTACGACAGGACCAACTGGAATCCGCTCGGGGCCTGCGCCATTACCGGGACGGGGTTTCCGATCGATCGCCAACGGACGAGCGAGCTGCTCGGCTTCCACGGACCGACGGGGAACACCTACGGCAGCATTGCCACCGTGGACTACCTCCTCGAGGCGGCGGCCGCCGCCGGCATCGCCGCCGTGGGCACCGGCCGCTTCGTGCAGGACATGCTGCTCTGGTGCACCAGCGAGGTCGGCTATCTCCGTCTGCCGGACGATCTGGTGCAGATCAGCAGCATCATGCCGCAGAAGCGCAACCCGGTCGCCCTCGAGCACGCCCGCGCGTTGTTGTCGAAGGCGGCGGGCCAGGCCAACAGTCTGCCGCTCGTCGTCCACAACACGCCGTTTGGCGACATCGTGGACACTGAGGACGATCTCCAGCCGCTCGTCGCCTCGATGTTCAAGGACGCGAGCCGCGGCCTGTCGCTCACGGCGGTGGCGATGAGCCGCGCCGAGTTCGACACCGCGAAAATGGCGGCGCGCGCCCGCGAGGGCTGGGTGACCACGACCGAGCTCGCCGACACGCTCGCGCGCGATCACGGGCTGCCGTTCAAAGCCGCGCACGGCGTCGCGACCCGCCTGGTGCTGGAGCGCCGCGCGAACCCGGACGCGCCGCTGAGCGAACTGGTCACGCGCGTGGTACGCGAGCTGAGTGGCCGGGACGTGCGCCTCGGCGAGGCTGCGCTCGAACGGCTGCTGAGTCCGGAGTACTTCGTCGCCGTCCGGCGCACACCCGGCGGTCCGGCGCCGGAAGTGACGGCCGAGGCAATTGACGTCGCGCGGGATCGGCTCGGCGCCGATGTGGCGGCCCTTCAGCAGGCGCGCGAGGCACTGAGCGGGGCGCGCGCGAAGCTCGAGGACGCAGTGCGGCGTCTGTAGGGCGGGTCGGGTTGCGACCCGCCCCACCCTACTTTGCGCGTGGCTTTGCGATCAGATTCGCCATGATCCGGTACGCGCCCTGCGTGCCGGCCGGCAGTTGGCGCCAGAGGCCCAGACCGACGTACGTCCACGAGCCCTTGCCCAGTTGCGCGGTCGTGAGCAGCCCGCGTTTCTCACCCGGGTTGTACGGCCAGGGATCGGTCGAGGCGAGCAGGTCCGTGTAGTGCGGATCGTTTGCGCCGAAGAAGTAGAGCCCGCGCTCCTGCACCCAGCCTTGAAAATCCACGGCGGTGATCTTGTTCGGTGCGCCGAGCTCGACGACGCCGTCTTCGAGGACGCGAATCGGGGCTTCTTCGACCGACACGCGGTTGCTGGTAATCCCGCCGGGATACGGCACGTAGGGACTGGCCGGCGGGGCTCCGCCGCCCCGGCCGCCGCGTCCGCCCGGTGCACCCGCTGGAGGGGCAGCCGCTCCGCCTGGCGGCGCACCCGCAGGCGCGCCCGGAGGCGGCCCGCCCGGACCGCCCGCGCCGCGCCCGCCTGGCGGGCCGGCGGCGGGAACGTCGCCGCCGAATCCGCGCCCGCCGCCGGCCGCGCCCGCGCCGAGCTGGTTCATCGCCACCTTGTTGTATTGCACGACGAGGTGGCCGCCATTCCGCGCGAAGTCGAGCAGCCGCTGGTTGTACGCCCGCACATCAGCGCGCTTCTCGTAGGCGCGGATCCCCAGCACGATCGTCGAGAACCGCGAGAGGTCGCCGAACGCGACGTCGTCGGCGTCCAGCATCGTCAGCGTCGCGCCGAGCTGCCGAATCGCCTGCGGGACGTCGTCGCCGGTGCCCATCACGTAGCCGATCTGCAGGCTCGCCGGCAACGAGACCTCGAAGATCTTCACGGTCGATGCCGCGGGATGAAAGAGGTGACGCTCCTGGATGTGGTTGTACGCGATGACCTGATAGCCCTCGCGGTACGGCTGACCGTCGCGGACGGCGACCGCTTTGATTTCAGCCGCCCCCGCCTGCAGCCTCGCCGGCGGCGTGACGAAGAACTGCGACGTGACTTCCTCTTCCTCGACGCCGAAATTGATCGTCGCGACCGCCGGCTGCACGCTCCAGCCGGCCGGGGCTTCGAGGCGCACCTGAACGGCGGCGCCGGTCTTGGCGTTATTCGCCACGGTCACGCGGAACTCGCGCGGTTTGCCGCCGGCCGCGAGCGGGACGACCGCAATCTCCGGCGTCAGCTTCACCGACAGCGACGGCACGATGTTCACGACTTTCTCTTTCTGGCCGCCAACCCACGGTCCGTCGTAGCGGTAGTAGGCGGGAGAGGTGAGCGTCGCGGACGCGCCGGCCGCGGTGTAGTTGACCGTCGCGGTAACGTCCGGCGGGCTCCACGACAGCGTCTGATGTTCGGGAACCTCGAGATCGTAGCGATCGACGCCCGGATGTACCTTCCAGAACGGCTGCGAGTAGCGCGCGTTCGGCCCGACGGTCACGGCGTAGGTCCAGACCGACGACTGGTTAGAGGCGAGCTTCGACGCCTGCCCGTTCTGGAGCGTCGCCGTCCAGCCCGCGGGCACGTTGAGCGGGACGCTCTCCACGCTCATCGGCTCCGGCCCGGTGTTGAACGCCTGCGCGGTCACGGTGAACGTCTGACCGCGCACGACGTTGCCGTCGTTGGCCGTCACGTGCACCACGAGCCCTTGCGCGAGTTGCAGCGCCTTCATGAAATCCTGCGCCTTGCGATCGAGCCGCCAGAGGATCTCGGCCTTCGGACCGGTCGAGATCGTGCTCGCGGCGATCGCGGCGCGAAGCTGGCGGACGCGCGCGAGTCCCTGCGCAAGGTGGGGCAGGGTCTTGTGTTGCGCGCGCGCGTCGAAACCATCGAGCGCACTCCGCGCGGCTGATTCGATGGCCGCGAGATCGGCGGCGAACGTCGGCACCTTTGCTTCCTCGCCGGCGGCAAACGCCACCAGCCGCTTCACCGAGGTGTCCACGCCGGCGAGGATGTCGTTCTCGGCGCCCGTGATCTTGGGCTCGCTGTCGTAGAGCATGTAGGCGCCGCCGCTCTCGCCCGGAAACGCTTCGAGTTGGCCGGTGCCCTGGCACTGGTGATACCCGCGCGCGATCTGGCCGAACTGCGCCGAGGACATCCCGAGCAGCGGATCGTAGTCGCCCGTTGGGACGCGCACCGGTCCGCCGGCGGCGTTCTCGCCGCCGGCCGCGGCGCCGCCGCGCCCGCCACCGGGCCCGCCGCCCGCCTGGTAGATCTTGCGCGCCTGCCACGGCCGCAGGCCTTCCTTGATCTGTTCGGGGTAACGCGCCGGATCAGCCGCGACCCGGAAGGCCTCGTGCGCCAGGCGCGCCGACGCCTGGTGATGCTGGCCGCCCCCCATCCCGTCGCGATTCATCGTGAGGATGACGTCCGGCCGGACCGACCGGATCACGCGCACGACGTCTTTCAGGATCTCGTCTTTGCCCCACTTCTCGAACGTCTCTTCGACGCTGAACGAATAGCCGAACTCGTAGGCGCGCGTGTGGTACTGATCGGCGCCGTCGTACTTGTGCACGCCGGCGAGCTCCTCGCCGCGCAGGATGCCGATCGCCTGGAACAGCTCCGGCCCGATCTCGTTCTGCCCGCCGTCACCGCGCGTCACGGTCAGGAGCGATGTCTTCAATCCGCGACCGCGATTGAGCGCGACCAGCACACCGTTGTTCTCGTCGTCCGGATGCGCCGTGACGTAAAGCACGGTGCCCTCGACCGGCAATTGCCGCAGCGCCAGGCCCAGGCCGGTCGCCCCCTGATCGAACTTCAGCGGCGTGACTTGGGTGCGGACGCCCGCGGGCGCCACGAGCACGCCAATCAGCAGGCTGGCGGCGACGATGGGACGAGCGAATCGATTGAGCATGACGGCTTCCTCAGATGGCAGAAATCCTCAACACGGAGAGCACGGACGGCACGGAGAGCACGGGACTGTTCCTGTGGGTGCGTTGCAAAACTCTGGCTCCGGGAGGGGCCGGCTTCAGCCGGCCCAGCAGGAGTGGGCTGAAACCCGCCCCTCCTTCTGAGTTCTGAAACGCGCTCTAAGCTATGGGTTTCCCAAAAGTGATCCGTGCTCTCCGTGCTTTGTCCGTGCCCTCCGTGTTTTGGACCGAAAGACTAGAAATAGAACTTGAACCCCAACTGGAACTTGCGCTGCTCGCGGCCGCCCGTCGCCGGGTAGTCCGCACCGCTATGCGAGATCGAGTCGAGCGGCAAACGCACGAGCGTCGTCGGATCCACGGGGTAGCCGTCCACGTCGACCGTCAGCGTGTTGTTGACGCCGGAGATCTGCTCGATGTTGAAGACGTTCTTGAACTCGGCCTGCACTTCGAATCGCCGGCCGCCGCCCAGCGCGAAGAACCGTGAGTAGCGCATGTCGATGTTCGAGCGCGTCGGAATGTACATCGAGTTGCGGGTCTCGAAGATCGGCCGGTCGCCGGCGTTGCCGTCGTTGTTGAGATCGCGCGTGCCGGTGATGGCGTCCGGGATGCCGCTGTTGAACTGCAGGATCACGCCGACCTGGTTGTCGGTGAGGATCCGGTTCAGCCACGGGCTGAACCGCTTCACCGACGAGATCGCGACGATGCTGCCGTTGAACGTGTGGCGGATGTCGAGCTGGTTCGGGCCGCGATCGAGCCCGAGGTTCACCGGGTCGGCGCGCACCGCGTCGCCCTGGACGGCCAGCGTCGCGCCGCCGAGCGGCGCCGTGTCCTCGCCCTTGGCCAGCGTGTAGTTCAGGTTGTACTGGACGCCGTGCGACCACCGCCGGGTGAGTTGCAGCGTCAGCGCCTTGTACCAGGACTCGCCGACCGACTGGACCAGCCGCACGCGGTTGTAGCGCGGATCGACGCGCGTGGTCGCGTTTACGGCGGTGCCGTACACGCCGCGGCCGTCGTCGAGAAAGCGGACCGGCGCGACGCCCGCGAGGTTGATGTCGTTGATGACCGGCAGTCCCCAGCCGCGCGTGTAGCGCACGCCAATCGACGCCGAGTAGTTCGCCCCGATCCCGCGTTCGAGCGTGGCGCTGTTCTGCCACGTCTTCGCCGTCTCGAAGTTGTCCGCCATGCCCTGGACGGTCGCCGACACCTGCACGGTCCCGGGCGGCAGGTTCGACAACGTGTTCGGGAAGTTCGGTGCGTTCGGGCTGGTGGGATTGAGCGACACGGCCGTCGTCCGCTGCGCCAGCCCCGAGCTCGTATAGGCGTTCTCGACGATCGCGAGGAGCGCCTGGTCGTACATCAGGCCGGAGCTCGCGCGCAGGACCGTCTTGCCCTGGCCGTCGAGCGTCCACGCGACGCCGGCGCGCGGCGAGACGTTGTTGGCGTCGCGGTGGAACGTCGAGTTGTACGGCGCGCCCTCGATCCCTTGGGGATAGAGGTAATAGTCGTACCGCAGGCCGTACAGGAATTTGACACTCGGCGTCAGCTTCCAATCGTCCTGGCCGAACAGGCTGAGCATGGCGTTCTTCATGTCGAAGTTCGGCTGGCCGAGCGTTTGCGCGAAGGTCGTGTACCCGCGGGGGTTCACGCCCGACTTCGCGTCGTTGTAGGCCTGCACCGACGGGAACGTGTAGAGCGCCGGCAATGGCACCTCGCGGTGATCCGCGACCCACTGCACGTCGATCCCGGTCTTGTAGCTGTGCGTGCCGCGCATGTAGGTGAAGTTGTTCACGACCTGCATGATGCCCTGCACGAAGTCTTCGCCGTCGCCGGTCGGCGCGCCGAAATTGATGCTCTGGCTGACGCCGTTGACCGTGCCGCCGTTGACGTTGACCGAAACGCCGGTCACCGTCGGATCGTGCGAGAAGCGATAGAAGTGCCGGCGCGCGTACTGCACGCGCAGCTCGTTCAACATCGACGATCCGAGCGTCGAAATCACTTGCGCGGCCGACGAGGTCATGCCGTCGATGTAATCCACGCCGCGCTCGTAGGCGTTGTTGCCGCCGGCGCTGGCGTTGAACGGGTTGTCGTTCTCGAATGTGTTGATCCGGAACGACGCGCGGTGCGACGCGTTCACCTGCCAGTCCAGCTTGCCGATGAAGAAGAGGACGGAGCGTTCGCCGTCGATACTGCCCGGCTGCGGCGCGACGCCGACCGCTTGCACCAGGCCTGGATCGAGCGTCACGACGCGATCCTGCGCCTGATACGTCCGCTCGGTGCCGCCGTAAAAGAAGAGCTTGCTCTTCATCACCGGCCCGCCCATCGACGCGGTGAAGATGCTGAGCGAGTTGTCGGGCCGGTTCTCCTCGGTCTTCGGCTGCGTGAAGAAGAACGGGAACGCCGACCACTTCTTGAGCCGGAAGCGGTAGCCGACGTCGCCCGTGTAGCGGTTCGATCCCGACGGCGTGACCGCGTTGTAGACCATTCCCGTCGTCTGACCGAACTCGGGCGCGTACCCCGAGCTCACGATCTGCACTTCGCGGATCATGACTTCCGACATCGGTACGAGACGCAGCCCCGCCCGGTCCTTCTGCGTGTTCGTGTTGCCGTCCACCTGATAGTTGATGCGCGTCATCTGGCCATTGACGGCGAAGCGCGGGACGCCGAACTCCTCGTTCTCGAAGCCAGTCACACCGGGCTCGAGCAGTGCGAAGTTGTACGGATTGCGCGAGGTCATCGGCAGGTTCTTGATTTCCTGTTCGGTCAGGTTCCGCCCGACGTCCGTCTTGGCCAGGTTGACGACCGGCGAGTCGGCCGTGACGGTGACGTCCTCCTGCACACCGACCCTCAAGGCCTCGTTGAGCACGATCGTCTGGCCCGCGGTGAGCGTGATGCCCGTCCGCGAGAACTTCGAGAAGCCCGTCATCGCGAGCTCCACTTTGTAGGTGCCGAGCGGCAGCAGCGGCGCCCGATACGTGCCGGTCTCGTTCGTCATAACCACGCGGGCCGTGCCGGTCTCGATGTGCGTGATCGTGACCGTGACGCCGGGCAGCACCCCGCCCTGGCCATCGGTCACAGTGCCTTCAATCGTTCCGTTGATCGCCTGCGATTGGGCGAATCCCGGCCGTGCCCAGACGAGCGCGACCAGCACTGCCAGCGCCATCACACGCCGCATCGTCATCTTGGCCTCCCGCACGAACTTCCTTCAGAGCGTAAATGAAGTGGATCACGAAGATTGTCGGCCGGTGCGGAACGAAGTCAAGTGAAAGTTCTTCCAACCGCGTTGCGGGGCACGCCTGTTGCTCTCGTTCAGGTAATGAGCCCGCGGCGAGGGTCCCGCGGCGAAAGGTGTGAATCAGATGGCGACACAGTACATCAGCGGACACCCACGCCGCGCACGCGGCTGGCAGAACGTCGGCGTCGGCGAGCAGTGGACGTCGATTGCCGTCGGTACCGGGCTGTTGCTGGCGGGATATTGGTTGAAGGGGCGCACCGGCAAAACGCTCGCGACGACCGGCGCCGGGCTGGCCCTTCGGGGCGCGACCGGCTGGTGCCCGGTCTACGCCGCCCGGGGCGTGAACCGGCGCCGGTTGATTCCACAGACCAGGCAGGCGCTGAGCGGCCCACGGGGCGTCACGGTGGACGAGTGGGTCTCGATTGGCTGTGACGTTCCCGTGGTCTACGCGTTCTGGCGGCGCTTCGAGAACCTGCCGCGGGTCATCCCGCACCTCGAGTCGGTCACCCAAATCGATGACGTCCGTTCGCACTGGGTGGCGCGCGGCCCGCTCGGTGTGAAGGTCGAATGGGATGCGGACATCATCAACGACCTTCCCAACCGGCTGATTGCCTGGCGGTCGCGCGATGGGGCCGATCTCGTCAGTGCGGGTTCGGTGCACTTCCGGCGCACGCTGGACGGGACCGACGTGCACGTTCGCCTGCAATACGCCGCGCCAGCCGGGCGCACCGGAGCGACCGTGGCGTGGCTGTTCGGCGAGGCGCCCGGCCAGGAGATTCGAGAGGGACTCGATCGGCTGCGCAGCGAGCTCGAGCGGACGGCAGGCCTCGTCGAGGGCTGATCTGTGGCACCCGTCTTGCTCGCCACCCGAGCGCGCCGACAAGCGTCTTCGTAGGGCGGGTCGGGCTCTGAGCCGACGGTCTGGCGCACACGGGAAGCAAGCGTTTCGTAGGGCGGGTCGGGTTGTGACCCGCCGCCTGGCGCACACGGGAAACAGGACGCACGATGGCAGCACCTTCGAACTGGGCGGCAGTTCTCGCGGGCGGGGATGGCGCGCGCCTTCAAACACTGACGCGGCTCTTGAACGGCGACGAGCGGCCCAAGCAGTTCTCGCCGCTGCTCGGTGGGCGATCGCTCCTCGAGGAGACCCGCGCGCGGCTGTGCCTCAATGTGGAGCCCGAGCACACAGTGTGTGTGGTGACGCGGCACCACCAGCCGTTCTATCGTCGCGAGCTCGCCGACCTGCCCAAGACGCACCTGCTCGAGCAACCAGCCAATCGCGGCACGACCAGCGCCGTTGCCGCCGCGCTCGTCCGAATCGGGCGGCTGGCGGGCGATGCCGTCGTCGGGTTCTTCCCGGCGGATCACTACTATCGAGACGCCTGCCTCTTTCGCCGCACGGTCGCCGCCATGTTCACGGCGGCACATGCCGACACCGATCGCATCTTTCTGCTCGGCGCCGAAGCGACGCGGCCCGAGACCGACTACGGCTGGATCCAGCCCGGAGACCCGTTGAAGGTGCCGCGACTGGACGCGGCCAGGCGGACGCGCGCGTTTGCGGTCCGCGGGTTCCACGAGAAGCCCTCGGAGCCCGCGGCGGTCGACCTCTTCGCCCGGCGCTGCCTGTGGAATACGTTCGTCTTCGCCGGACATCTGCGCGCGTTTGAAGCGGCAATGACACGCGCGCAACCGGACCTGTGGGCGGCGTTCGACACACTCGCCGACCTGCCCGCCTTCGACGACGAGCTCAGCGAGATCCGCCGGGTGTATGGAGCGATCCCGGTGTCGGATTTCTCGCGCGACGTCCTGTCGGTCTCACCGGAACGCCTCGGGGTGATTCAGATGCTCGGCGCCGGCTGGACCGATCTCGGCCAGCCGTCACGTGTGCTCGACGTGCTGGCCAGCCGCCCCACGTCCGTGCCGATGCGGCCCGATAAAACGATGTCGTTTATTTCGCAGCCCCGTCAGGGCGTGAGGACGTAGTGCTTGCCGGTGTCCATGGGCAGGGTGTCGATCAGGCGGTCCGCGAGGTACGGTCCGTACCGGTTCACGAAGTACACAATCGAGAGCACCCGTTCCTGCTGATGGCCGTCCGGAAAGGTGAGGGCTCGCGTGCGCGTGAACTGGCGGCGGAGCGTGTCGTCCTTCCGTTTGGCGGCGTGAATGATCTTGGCGTGCAGGCTCTTCAGCGTTTCACGCATCCGCTCAACCGTGGTTTCCACGGTACCCGACAGCGTCGGATCGATCGGAATGACGACGGCCTTCAGGCGGCGGGCATATTCGTCCACGCCCGCCTCGGTCTCTTCGATCGCCCGCTCGACGGTCGGCGGCAGTTGATCTTCGAGCAGCTTGTTCAGGGCCGATTCATCTCGGGCGTGGAGCGCTTCGAGCGGGACACGGTAGCGGTCGAGGAACTTGGCGGAGGCCGAATCGATCAGCGTGGCCGTCGATCGCGAGTAGAGCAGCGGCGGTTCGACGCCGAACTCGCGATAGACCCCGCCGAGCTGCGCCTGGTAGGCCAGCTCGCTCGGTCCGGCCACGTAACAGATCGTCGGAAAGAGGCGATCCTGCACGAGCGGACGCAGCACGACGTTCGGGCTGAACCGTTCGGGATGCGACCGGGCGTCGCCGACGAGCGCGTCGGCGGGCCGGGCCGTCTCGCCAATCAGAAAGTCGCCGTTGGTCCGCTTGATGGCGCGTCGGCCCTCGGCGTCGAGATAGAAGAGCGCGACGCTCTCCTCGTCGGGCTGCACCTGCGGCGTGTGCCCCAGCTTCGCCATGCGGTCGCCCGCTTCCAGCGTGAGCCTGGTCGTTCGTCCGCGCGCGCTGAGCTCGTGGGCGAACAGGTCCGCCACGAGCGGTTTGGCCGCGCGATCGTCGGCCTCGAACACGACCAGGCCGAGCCGCCCGAGCAACGCGTCGATCAGGCCCGCGAAGCCGGCGGTGAAGCGCGCGCCCGGCTTGTACTGTTGGCGCAGAAGCGCCATCGTCTCGGCTGTGAACTCGGTGGGCGCCAACAGGTCTTCGAGCTCGCCGAGCGCGTCGTTGATCCCGTCGTCGAGGACGAGCGACGCGACCGGTTGCGAGCCGGCGCCGTCGAGGTCGCCGAGCGTGACGACGCGGGTCGCGAGGTTGCCGTCGAGGACGGTCGGCGAACGCACTTCCTCCCAGTCGTGATCTTCGGCGTCCACCCAGAACACCGGGATCGTCGGCGTGCCGTGATCGCGCTGCACCTGTCGGGCGAGCTGAATCGCCGTCACCGCTTTCAGCAACGTGTAGAGCGGACCGCCGAACAAGCCGGCCTGCTGGCCGGTCACGATGGCGACGGTGCGCGGGTCGGCGAGCAGGCTGGCGTTGGCGCGCGCCTCGGGCGGCGCGCCGCGCCGTTCGAGTTGTGCCGACACGATGCGCTCGATCGCCGCGGGATCGCGCCGCGCGTGCTGCACGCGCGCGATCGTGCTCGCCCAGTCGGCCGGATTGGCCGGATTGCCGCTGAAGAGCTGGCTGACCCGTTCGAAGTTGGTCGCGTACTCGGCGACGAGCGGCCGGATCCACGGAAAGCGCCGGAGATCGATCGCAGCGCGAACCGCCGTCGCCAGCGACGTTTCGGAGTGGGCGGGCACGAAGAACATCCTACACGACCCGGTGCACGGTGCCGTGGGCCGGGTGCAGGGTGCGGGTGCGGGTGCAGGGCGCTGGGTGCAGGGTGCGCGGGTGCTGGTACGGCCGTGCCGGGTGCGGGCGCCGAGTGCCCGGTTTCGAGAAACGGGTATGGTAAAGTGATTTGATCGTTCAAGGAGTTTCTGCGCTGCCTTTTGACGAGCCTGCTGGTTCTACCGCGCCTCCCGCCTTCGGCGCGTATCGCGTCCTGCATCAGATCGGCAGCGGCGTTCTCGGACCGGTGTTTCGCACGTACGACCCGCATCACGATCGTCTGGTTGCCGTCAAAGCCTTCAAGCTCGACCTGCCGCCGCAGACTGTGGCGCGGCTCGCCGACGCGCTCCGGCGGCTGATCGATCGGCCGGCGGCGCATCCCGCCATCGTGCGGGTGATCGACGCGGGACTCGAAGGCACGATGGCGTTCGTGGCGATGGAATATGCGTCGGGCGAATCGCTCGACGTGTCGATGCGGTCGGGCGCGCCGCTCGCTATCGATCGCGCGATGCCGCTGCTCTCCGAAGTCGCGGCCGCAATCGACGCGGCGTGGGCGGCCGGCGCCGGGCACGGCGCGTTACACCCGCGTGACATCCTGGTCGCCGCCGGATCGAATGATCTGCGCATCACTGGCGTCGGCATCGTCCAGGCGCTGGAATCCATCGGCGCGAAGCTGCCGTTGCGCCGGCCGTATGCCGCGCCCGAGCGCGTGGCCGGCCACTCCTGGGATGTCCGCGCCGACGTGTACTCGCTCGGCGTGATCGCGCATGAGCTCCTGACGGGGCGCCGGCCGACGGGCCACGAGCAGGACGGCGTGCTCGCGCCCGGTGTCGCGCCGGAGGCGCGCGTGCGAATCCGGCGCGTGCTGGCCGCGGCGCTCACCGAACGGCCCGAGGACCGCCTCGCCTCAGCGACCGCGCTCGTCAACGCGCTCGCCGCCGCTCTCCGGGGAGAGGCGGTCGACCTGCCGGCGCCCGCGCCCGTCCCGGGCGCACCGCTGGTCACGCCGCCCGTCGCTGAACCGGCCGTGGATCTGCAGGCGGCGGCGCTGCGTGAGCCCGAGGACGCGCTGCAACTGGGCGCAGAATTCTGGACGCTCGAGACGGAATCGAAGACGCCGCATCCGGCGGTCGCCGACGCGCCGCTCGCGCCACGTCCGACCGCCGTGCCGGCTGCGCAGGCACCCTCCGCCCGGACGCGCGTCGCGCCGCCGGCCGCCGGGCCAACCGTCGTGCCGACGCCCGTCGCCGGACCGGTCGCGCCGCCACCGGCGCCACACGCCGTCGATCCACCGCCGATGCCACGGGAGGACTTTCCGGCCGAAGGCGGCTTGCGGCCGCCGCGATCGGCCGCCGCGCCAGCGCCGCCGCCGGCCGTGTCGGACCGTCGGGATTTGCCGGCCGCCGCTCCAGCCCAGCACCGGCCCACCGCCCCGGCCCTTGCGTCTGGCAGCGCGCCGCGCCCCGATCTCGCGGCAGCCCCGCTTTTCCGTACGAAGAGTGACGCGCCGTCGATCGCACCGCCACGCTCGTGGAGCGAGACCGATGCCGATCGCCACCCGTATCCGTGGCTGGCGCTGATCTCGGTGGCCATCGCCGGGCTCGTGGTCGGCGGGGTCGGAGGCTACCGTTTTGCGCTGACGCAGGTCACCTCGGCGCCCGCGCCGGCAGCGCAGACCGCGGCCGCGCGCACAGACACGGATGTTCCGGTGAGTCCGGACGCACGCACGCAGGCGCCCGCCGCGCCGCCCTCGGCCTTGCCGGGCGCGCCCGCGCCGGTCACACCGCCGCCTTCGCCCGCCACCGCGCCGCCGGACCGAACGCCGACCAGGGTGGTGGCGCCCAAGGGGCGGCTGGTCGTCCGATCGTCGCCGCCCGGCGCGCTCGTCTTCGTTGACGGAAAGCGGCAGGGTGAGCCGACGCCCGCGACCCTGCGCGATTTGCCGCTGGGCCCGCACACCGTTCAGGTCGCGCGTGCCGGGTACGTCCCGCAATCCGAGTCGATCGTGCTCAGCGCGGCCCAGCCCATCCACACGATGGCCGTGGTCCTTCAGCCCGGTCTGGCCACTGACGCCCCGATGCGGACCGGATCGGTCTTTCTGGATTCCACGCCGCGCGGCGCGCGCGTGTCGGTCGACGGACGATTCGTCGGTCTCACGCCGCTCAGCGTGCCCGAGCTGGCGCCAGGCGAGCACACGGCGCGCTTCGAGCTGGGCAATCTGACGCCCCTGACCTCGACGGTCACCGTCAAGCCCGGCACACTGGCGCGCCTCGTCGTGACGTTGAAATAACGTCCCGCAAAATATGGACGCAATCCTCGCTCTCGAGAATGGCACCTGGTTCCGCGGGCGCGCCGCCGGCGCCGATGGGGAGACCGCCGGCGAAGTGGTGTTCAACACCAGCATGACCGGCTACCAGGAAGTGCTGACCGATCCCTCATACAAAGGGCAGATCGTCACGATGACGAGCCCCGAGATCGGCAACTACGGCGTGTCCGACGAGGACGTCGAGTCGCGCGGCATCCAGGTGGCGGGCTTCATCGTCCGCGACGCCTCGCCCATCGCGAGCAACTGGCGGGCCGACGACACGCTCGCCGGCTATCTCAAGCGTCATGGCGTGATCGCCATCTCGGACATCGACACGCGGTCGCTCACCCGGCTGCTGCGATCCTCCGGCGTGATGCGCGGCGTCATCGCCACCGGCCGGCCGAATCCCGACGAGCTCGTGGACAAAGCGCGCGCCATTCCGAAGATGGAAGGGACGGATCTCGTCCTCGACGTGACGTGCGAGGCGCCATTCGACTACACGCCGCCGGCGGGCGACGACGAGTTCATCGTGCCGGCGGGGCGGCGCCCGAAGCGGCCGCTCAAAATTGCGGCGTACGACTATGGGATGAAATGGAACATCCTGCGCCGGTTCGCGGCGCACGGGTGCGACGTGCGCGTCTTTCCGGCGACGGCGCCGGCGGCCGATCTGCTGGCCACGTCACCCGACGGCGTCTTCCTCAGCAACGGCCCCGGCGACCCGGCTGTGCTCTCGTACGCGATCGCCAACGCCAAGGCGCTCGTCAAGAGCGACGTGCCGGTCTTCGGCATCTGCCTGGGCCATCAGATCCTCGGGCTCGCGATGGGCGCCCGGACGTTCAAGCTGAAATTCGGGCACCGCGGCGCCAATCATCCGGTCAAGGATCTGGCGTCCGGCAAGATCGAGATCACGTCGCAGAACCACGGCTTCGCGGTCGATCCCGCCACGCTGCCCGACGACGTCGAAGTCACGCATCTGAATCTCTACGACGGGACGATTGAGGGACTGCGCCACGTGTCGCAACCGGTCTTCTGTGTGCAGTACCACCCCGAGGCGTCGCCCGGACCGCACGACGCGGACTATCTGTTCGGCCAGTTCCTCGACGCGATGGAGAAGCGAACGTAGTGCCGAAACGCACCGATCTGAAACGTATTCTCGTCATCGGCTCCGGTCCGATCGTGATCGGGCAAGCCTGCGAGTTCGACTACTCCGGCACCCAGGCCTGCAAGGCGCTGCGCGCCGAGGGGCTCGAGGTCATTCTCGTCAACAGCAATCCGGCGACGATCATGACCGACCCGGAGATCGCGGAACGGACCTACGTCGAGCCGCTCACCGTCGAAGTCCTCGAACAGGTCATCGCCCGCGAGCGGCCGGACGCGCTCCTGCCGACCGTCGGCGGCCAGACGGCGCTCAATCTCGCGGTGGCTCTGGCCGAAGCGGGCGTGCTCGAGCGCTACAACGTCCAGCTCATCGGCGCGTCGATCACGGCGATCAAGGTCGCGGAAGACCGGCTCAAGTTCAAGGAAGCGATGCGGTCGATCGGGATCGACCTGCCCGACAGCTTGTACGCCCGGTCGCTCGACCAGGCGCTCGACGCGGCGGCGCACATCGGCTTTCCGACCATCATCCGGCCCTCGTTCACGCTCGGCGGCGTCGGCGGCGGGATCGCCTACAACGTCGAGGAGTTCCGCGAGATCGCCCAGCGCGGGCTGAGCATGAGCCCGGTCCACGAGATCCTGGTCGAGCAGTCGGTCATCGGCTGGAAAGAGTTCGAGCTCGAAGTCATGCGCGACAGCGCGGACAACTTCGTCGTCATCTGCTCGATCGAGAACATCGATCCGATGGGCGTGCACACGGGCGACAGCATCACGGTCGCCCCGGCGCTGACGCTGACCGACAAGGAATACCAGCGCATGCGCGACGCGGCCCGCCGGATCATCCGCCGGGTCGGCGTCGAGACCGGCGGGTCGAACATCCAGTTCGCGATCAATCCGGCCGACGGGCGCATGGTCGCGATCGAGATGAACCCGCGCGTCTCCCGATCGTCCGCGCTCGCGTCGAAGGCGACGGGGTTTCCCATCGCGAAGATCGCGGCGAAGCTCGCGCTCGGCTACCACCTCGACGAGATCAAGAACGACATCACGCGGCTCACGCCGGCTTCATTCGAACCGACGATCGACTACATCGTCGTCAAGGTGCCGCGCTGGGCGTTCGAGAAGTTCCCGCAGGCGGACCGGACGCTGACGACGCAGATGAAGTCGGTCGGCGAGGCCATGGCGATCGGCCGGACGTTCAAGGAAGCGTTCCTCAAGGCATTCCGATCGCTCGAGCTCGGCCGGAGCGGCGTGTTGCTGGGCCAGGCGCCGGCCGACGGGACGCTGGATCAGGAAGACGACACGACACTGCAGCAGGCGCTGGGGATCCCGACCGATCGCCGGATGTGGGCGGTGTTTCGCGCGCTCGATCGCGGATGGAGCATCGACGAGGTGCACCGGCTCACGAACATCGACAAGTGGTTCCTGACGCAGTTTCAGCAGATCGTCGATCTGAACCGCCAGGCGGCCGCGGTCGGCCAGCGCGATCTGTCGGCCGATCTGCTGCGCGATCTGAAGCGCGCCGGCTTCAGCGACGGCGATCTCGCGCGCGCCACCGGGCTCGACGAGGGCACCGTCCGCGCCCGCCGCATCGAAGCGGGCATCGTGCCGGCGTTCAAGCGCATCGACACCTGCGCCGCCGAGTTCGAGTCGTTCACGCCGTACATGTACGGCACCTTCGAGCAGGAGTGCGAAGCGGACCCGACCGGCCGCGCGAAGGTCGTGATCCTCGGCAGCGGCCCCAACCGCATCGGCCAGGGCATCGAGTTCGACTACTGCTGCTGTCACGCCGCCTTCGCCCTGCGCGACGAGGGCTTCGAGACGGTGATGGTCAACTGCAACCCGGAGACCGTCTCGACCGACTACGACACCGTCGATCGGCTCTACTTCGAGCCGCTCACGTTCGAGGACGTCTTCTCGATCATCGAGCGCGAGAAGAGCGCGGGCGGCGACGTCGCCTGCGTCGTGCAGTACGGCGGACAGACGCCGTTGAAGCTGGCGCTCTCGCTGCAGGCGGCCGGCGTCCGGATTCTCGGCACGCAGCCCGATTCCATCGATCTGGCCGAGGACCGCGAGCGGTTCGCCAAGCTGCTGTGGGAGCTCGGGATTCCGCAGGCGGCGAGCGGCACCGCGACGTCCGCCGAGGAGGCGCGGCACGTCGCGACGAAGATCGGGTTCCCGCTCGTCGTCCGGCCGTCCTACGTGCTCGGCGGCCGCGCGATGGCGATCGTCTACGACACGGCGACGCTCGACCGCTACATGCACCATGCCGTGCAGGCGTCGCCCGAGCATCCGATTCTGATCGACAAGTTCCTCGAGGACGCGACCGAGATCGACGTGGACGCGCTCGCCGACGCGACCGGCGCGGTCGTCATCGGCGGCATCATGGAGCACATCGAACAGGCCGGCATCCACTCGGGCGACAGCTCGTGCGTGATCCCGCCGTTCAAACTGAGCGACAGCCACATCGCGACGATTCGCGACTACACGCGGCGCATCTCCCGCGCGCTCAACGTCGTCGGCCTGATGAACGCGCAGTTTGCCGTCAAGGACGACGTGGTCTACGTCCTCGAGGTCAATCCGCGCGCGTCGCGCACCGTGCCGTACCTCTCGAAGGCGACCGGGACGCCGCTCGCCAAAGTGGCGGCGAAGCTGATGATCGGCAAGACGCTGGCCGAGCAGGGCCTCACGGGCGATCTCGAGGTCTCCGGGTTCTTCGTCAAGACGCCGGTCTTCCCGTTCGTGCGGTTCCCCGGCGTGGATACGCTCCTCGGCCCCGAAATGAAATCGACCGGCGAGGTCATGGGCGGCGCCGAGACGTTCGGGTCGGCGTTCGCGAAGGCCTACATGGGCGCCGGGCAGCACCTGCCGCAGGACGGGACGGCGTTCATCAGCGTCAACAACCAGGACAAGGTGCACGTCCTGCCGATCGCGCGGCAACTGGCGGATCTCGGCTTCAAGCTCATCGCCACGCGCGGCACGGCCGCGTACCTGCGCGCGCACGGCCTCGACGTGGACATCATCTTCAAGGTCAACGAAGGGCGGCCGCACGTCGGCGACGAGCTGCTCAACCGCCGCATCTCGCTCGTCATCAACACGCCGCTCGGGCGCGAGTCGTTCTTCGACGACCGCGCCGTCCGCAGCGTCGCGATGCAGCAGGGCGTGCCCGCGATCACCACCCTGACCGGCGCCGCCGCCGCCGTGATGGCCATCGGCGCGATCCGCACCGAAGGGCTGGCGGTCAAGTCACTGCAGGAGTATCACCAGGAGATGACGAAGGCGTAGGGCAGCTGAGCTGACGCAAGGGCAAGTACAAAGTACAAATTACAATCGATCGAAGTACGGAGAGTCGACAGCTCATGGGTCCTACAACTCGCTTAGAGCTCGCCTGTCAATCGTCCGAATCTTGCCGTCGCTCGCGCTTCAGCGAACTGCGGCGCTGTTTGTGAGAAAGCCGTTTCTCGTTCGAGGCCGCTGATCGTTTCGTTGGGCGGCGTTTCTTTGGCCGCCGGGACGCGCGAGCGATGTACTCCCGCAGGCGCTGACGCGCGGCTTCGCGATTCTGCCCTTGGGTCCGGTGCTCGCGCGCTTCGATCAACACCCATCCGTCAGCCGTCAGCCGGACTCCTGGCCAGTTGCGCAGTCTCGCCTTCACGTCGTCGGGCAGCGTCGATTCCGGCAGGTTGAATCGCAATTCGACCGCGGTCTCCACCTTGTTCACGTTCTGGCCGCCCGGACCAGAGCCGCGCGTGAACCGTTCCGTGATGAGGTGATCGGGGAGAATCATCAGTTGAAGATTCTGCCACGTTGCCACAGCTCATACATCGCGGATTCTGCAACGCAGGTGAGGTCTCGCTGATTTCTGCCACAATCGCGGCCGGCACGGCGCAGGCATTGCCGATCGCCATGGATCCAAAGGACCTTCAGGAACGGACGTTTCAGTTCGCTTTGAGCGCGTACGATTTCGCGAAGCCGATGTTGCGGGCGATCGAGACGCAGCACATCAGTCAGCAGTTAATCGGGGCGTCGAGTTCCGTCGCCGCTAACCACCGCGCCGCTGGACTGGCCCGTTCGCGCAGAGAGTTCACCGCCAAGATCGGGATAGTGGGTGAAGAAGCCGACGAGAGCGCGTTCTGGGTGCTCTTCATCCATCGGGCCGGACTGGCCAGCGGGACTGCGTCAGACCGACTCCTTCTCGAAAGTCACGAGCTCGCGGCGATCTTCAGAGCGGCCTACAGGACGTGCCGGCGTCGTCCTCGCGAAGAGGACGATCCCCTGTCACCCTGAGAATGCATGTTGCGCTTCGACGCTCGAGATCGCGTCGCTCGAACCAGGGGGGCCTGACACGTCGCTCCAACCAGCCAAGATGCGGCAAGTGTGTTCACCACTCCGGACTTCGATCGATTGATCGATTGTACTTTGTACTTGCAATTATCGCCGCAGGCGGACGTTGCCCTTCCACCAGTCATCGTCATCAGCCGTCACCGGGCC
>Ga0111539_10000773_pt1 | contig 41594 bp, 27 predicted proteins | sample RhiMethybrSRZTD1_FD_79667 | JGI IMG/M metagenome (GOLD analysis project Ga0111539, IMG submission 79667) | Populus rhizosphere microbial communities from Tennessee, USA - Rhizosphere MetaG P. TD hybrid SRZTD1 (version 2) (version 2) | ecosystem: Host-associated > Plants > Roots > Rhizosphere >... | reverse complement strand
CTCGAGCGTGTCGACCGCGATATCCTGGTAACCCTGCGCGATGTAGAAATCAACACTTTCGAGTTCCTGCCGCATCATGTTCTCGTGCTTCACTCCTTCAGCAGGAGCATCTTCGGAAGCAGCAGCGGCAGGCGTGTCAACCGGAGTAACGATACTGAAGTCGACTTCCTGAAAATCGTCTGCGGTGGTTGCGAAAGGCGCCGACTCCTCTTCGTTGAGATCTGCGAAAGATTGTTCATTGAGATCCGCGAACGATGCAGTCGGATCGCTAAACGTGGCCGCGGCGTTGGTCTCGAACTCATCGGCGGCAGCGGGCGCTGCCGGCGCGATCTCGTCCTCGTCCTGAACAACGGCAAACGTTTCAAACTGCGGAACGTCTCTTTCGGGTTCCGGCAACGGCGCAAAATCTTCCACCGTTTCTTCCTGCAAGCCACCGAGCAGGTTCAAACGTTCGAGATATCGCTGTTCGTCCGGTGCGAGCCGCACGAGCTGTGTCAACGCGTATCGTTCTTCATCAACCAGCTCGGACGCCTCCGCTGACTCGGCAAGACGCTCGAGGGACGAACGCAAAGCATCCATATCGCGCTGCCACCAGTTGATACGCACAAGCATTCGCAGGGCAGCGACGTGATCCGGATTACGATCCAGGACCTGGTTGACTAATTCCAGCAGCTCGCGTTCTTCGCGGCCTGCAAGCATGCGCTCGATGATTGTCGAGAGAATGCGGATCGTTTCGTCTACTTCACCGAGTTTAAGATAAAGACGCGTGACGGGCAGAAACTGTGTGTAGTTCCCGGCGTCCTGGGTCATCAAGAGCGACGTGGCCTTCTCCGCACCTTTTGGTTCTTCGGCCTCGAGATACGCGCGCGCCAGCATAGAGACGAGTTCGTTGTCTTCTTCGCGAGTCTCGACAACGCGCTCGAGCACTTCGGCTGCTTCGAAGGCGGTGCCGCGCGCGATGTGAGTTTCGAGCAGGCCGCGTAGTGCTTCGCGATCGTCGCGCACCAGTTGCAGCGCTTTTGAGTAAGCATCAAGAGCCTGATCCTGTGAGCCGATATGATGAAAACGATTCGCGGCCTGCACAAACGCCGCCGCCGACTCACGCCGCATGTTTTCTTTTAGATAACCATCGGCGAGCTTCAGACGGATTTCAGTGTTGTTGGGATCGAGGTCGGCGATCTTGTGGAGGATTTCGAGCGCCCGCTTGTTATCGCCCCCGCGGGTGTAAGTATCGGCAACCACGAGATACTGCGCACGCGCATCGTGGACCAGTCCCTGGGTGGCGTAAAGCTCTGCAAGTTTGAAGGCGATGGCCGGATCGCGCGGGCGCAGCCGCTCGATCTTCTTGTACATTGCGATCGCCTTCAGAGTGAATTCCTGGTTGCCGTAATGTTCGGCAATGCGTTCAAAGCAGTGAAAGGCTTCATCTTTTTTGCCTGAACGCACATATAAATCACCCAGCATGTTCAAGGTAGTGAGATCGTCAACGTCGTTATCGACGATTTGCCGATACTCCTTGATTGCTGCGTTGATCTTCCCTTGGGAAAGGAATTTCTCAGCGGCTTTTAGGACCTTAGCTTTTTCGAAAGCCATTAGGAATTCTTAAGTTAGTTAGTACGATTGTTGGCGGCGTTAATCGTAGCAGCGGGAAGCGGGAACAATGCCATTCCAGTTAAGCGCGCGTTCTTACTCGACGTAGCAACTCCGGCAAACTGCCGCGAGATACGCTAACATGCGTAAATAAAGGGTGTCAACGCAACTATTTCTGCAAGATAACGATGATCACTAACGATCAAAATTCGCGTGGAAAACTGGGGCAGCAAATTGCTCTCGCAGGGCTGGCAATTTACGTCGCATCTGCGCCGCATTCCGTGGCGGCGAGTGTTATCGGCGTCGCGATTGCGGGAGTCGGGTGGCTGATCCGGACATTCAGCACCGGAAATCCGGGTCTGCGACGTACAAAATTTGACCTTCTCATCGTCTTATCACTGCTTTGGACGGCTATTTCGGCGCTGCTTTCTGAAGAACCTCGTATCAGCATCGCCAAGCTCGAGGCGTCGTGGTGCGTTTTTCTGTTTTACCTGGCGCGAGCGACGATTACGCGCTCTTCGGCACTCGCTTTGACGGTGTTATTGATTGTCTCGGGGTCGGCGGGCGCGCTTTACAGCGCTTTTGACCTGTTGCGGGGCCGAGGGGTCGTGGTCGAGTCGATTGCGGCGAACAGCCCTTTGCGACAGGTTGGTCTTCAACCGGGCGACACCGTCTGGCAGATCAACCGTCATCGCGTCTATTCGGCCGCCGACGTCGATCGATTACTGGCGGAGACACCGTCGAATTCGTCTGTTTCGGTGGGAATCATTTCGCAGGGCGAACAGGTTGAGCGTTCAGTGCAGCTCACTCAACCTGCGGCCTCGATAATAACTGGCGGCGTGATTGGAACCGAGCGCAATCATCAATTTCGCGCCTCGGGATGGACGCGACACTACCAGACATTTGCCGAGCTGATCAGCATGATTGCCCTCCTCGCGCTCGGTCTCGCGCTTGCCAATCTCAGAAATCACGGTCCAAACAAATACTTCAGAGTCGCGATTCTGGCTGCGGCGATCTTGACTGCCGGAATTGTCTTTACTGCCATGAGGACCGTCATTGTGGCGTTTGTGATCGGCGCAAGCGTGATTGCACTGCGATCGTTACGCGCGAAGATGAAGATCGTTTTTACGTTTGCCCTCTTCTTTGTACTCGCTTTCGGCGCCGTGGTGGTGTGGCAAACACGCGATCGTAGTGCTCTGGTACTCGGCGACAGCAGCTCATCACTGCGGATGCAGGTGGCTCGTGTCGGCGTGTCGCGGATTCTCATTCATCCGATCTTTGGGCACGGCATGGATGCGATGCAAAAGCACTGGAACGAATGGGGTTTCCCCGGCAAAGACATGCTTCACCTGCATTCGACTCCGCTGCAACTGGCGTTCGATCGCGGACTGCCGATGCTCGCCCTTTGGCTGTGGCTGATGATTGCGTTCTGGCTGTTTATTGCTCGCGCTGAAAGGGCTGCGGCTGATCTAAGTGACACGCATTCTTACGGAATTCTTCTGGGCATCCTCGGTGCGTTGACAGGGTTTCTGGCGAGCTCGTTGGTGAATTACAACTACGGAGATGCTGAAGTGGCGATGATGTTCTGGTTCTTGATGGGAATCGCAGCAGGAGCAGGAGCAGATAGCAGGCAGCAGGAATAATCCGGCTCCTGAATACTGCTCCTGCTCCTTTTCAATTACCGAGGTTCTCCGCCTTCAACGCGAAGATTATTCGTCACCGAAAACACACCCGGAACGCGATTCGCCGCGAGGTAGGCGAGGTTTCGATCACCACTGCCGGAGACCACACCCTCCAGCGTCACATGTCCACGGTCGACCACGATGTGCAGCGACGGATTTGCGCCTTGCAGGTAACGATAGAGCCCACCCATCCGTGCGATTGAACGGTAAGTTCGAGCACGGATGCTGTCGTCGATTCCTGACAGTGGCAGCACCTCGATGTTGTTCACAACGCGCGACACGCCGGCAATTCTCTTTACCCGGCCTGCGGCGTCAGAACGCGTCGACGCACGAACTACCTGTCCGTAAAGGGTAACGGTTCCTCCGTTGATGCTATACGCGAGATTATCGAATACGCCGTAATAAGGAAGCGTTACCAGCTCATGCCGGACCTTTTTAGCAAGCTGCGGATTCGTCGCACCCTGAGCAATCGCTACGGCCGGCATTACGGCAAGTAACAGCATTGCGAAAGCACTGATTACAAGCCGCGAAATTGAATAATTTTTTCTGTTTTTCATCCTTAAATCCTCCCCACTCCTGAAGATTAGATAGACACCCAAGAGTAGTGGTTGGTTACGAAAAAGCGCTTTATTTGATACGATTTCTGCCCAAATGACACGACCACAAACAACCGAAGCTGCTTCATACTATTGGAAATATATCGACCTCATAACGAGTGACGAGATCGTGCCCGCGATTGAGAGTCAGATGGACGAAATGGTTCAGTTTCTTCAGGATATTTCGGAGGAAAAAAGCCGGCACTCCTATGAGCCCGGAAAGTGGACTATTCGCGAGGTCCTGAACCACGTGAACGACGGAGAACGTGTGTTTCTTTATCGCGCATTTTGGTTTGCGCGCGGATATCAGGACGCACTCCCCAGTTTTGACCAGGATCAGGCCGTCCAGGAGGCACACGCGAACAACACTTCGTGGGCCGACCTGGTTGAGGAGTTCAAGACCGTCCGGCTGGCGACTATATCGTTTTTCAAGAGTCTTCCTGACGAGGCGTGGTCGAGGACGGGCATCGCCAGTGATTACCCGTTCACCGTTCGTTCGCTGGCTTACATCATTGCCGGGCACGTCGCACACCATCGAAACGTCCTGGCCGAACGGTATCTTTAGACAGGATTAGCAGAATTTTTCAGGATTTACAGATAAATTCTGCGGATCCTGAGAAATCCTGCCAATTTTTATCCTTGTTTTACACCCCGCTTCAGGTGTACTCTGTAGCCCTGCGGAGACACTCACTCCGGCTCCAACGTCCGCAGGCCCCAATCCACCGCAGCCACTCCAGGAGAATCGCAGATGAAAAGGTGCCCCCAGTGTGAGTTCATTTACGAGGACGATCAGAGTCTTTGTGATATGGATGGAGTTCTCCTCGTCCTGGATTCGCGCAACCTGCCGAATACGCAAGCGCTGACGACGGTCACCACGAAGGCGACCCCAAAGCGCAATCGCGCCGTACCTGCATTTGCCACAGTGATTCTAGCGCTCGTGCTGGGGATGGTTTACTACGTTTCCACTCAACGGAAGACGGCGGAAACTGCCTACACACCTCCGACTGTCGAAGCTGCTGCGACGGATCCCGCGCCCGCGGAGAGTCCCGCTCAGGTGTCAGCACCGGAGCCTGAACCTCAGCCGGCGGTTGAGGAGCCCAAAGCCGAGGAACCAAAAACCGACGCAATCAAACCGGTCGCTGCCGCCGTGCCGACAAAGAAGGCTTCCATCAAAGTCTCAACGAGTTCACAAACAAAACCTGCGCCTGCGGAAAAGAAAGACGATTCCAAGGTTGGTTCGTTCTTCAAGAAGACCGGTCGCATTCTCAAGAAGCCCTTCAAGCTCTGACATCAATGTAAACCTCTAACCCACCATGAAGCGTTGCCCCCAATGTCTCTTCCTCTATCCTGACTCGGACGACAAGTGTGACTTCGATCAGACCACGCTTGAGGCCGTAGACGACTCCGCACTTGAACCAACGACGCAGCCGAAGAAAAGCCGCCTTGTGCCGGTCGTTGCCGCGGCGGTGGCTCTGATTATGGGTGTGCTTGTTGTCGCACTCTACTTCGGGTTCAGTTCCCGATCGCAAGAAGCCTCAGCCGCGCCCGAAAGCTCGACGGATGTTCAGCGAGTCGCCACCCCTTCGCCGGTAGCAACGGCACCATCGCCGTCGCCCAGTGCTTCTTCTTCAAATGAGCCTTCACCGTCACCTTCGCCTTCAGCCTCGGCGAAAGGTTCTCCAACGATTTCGACTGCGCACACACGCTCGACAGGGGATCCAGTTTCGACCAGTGGACCAGGAATCGGAACCCGACAGGGTGGTAAACCCGTAATAATGCTGGCGAGCGGCGGAAAAATCGATGCCGACGAGGTCTGGCGCACCAAAGATGGTGTATGGTACCGCCGCAACGGAATTGTCACCCTGCTGAAACGCGGCCAGGTGAAGAACATCTCGACGCGTTAAGCACCGAGTTCACAAGTTAATAGGAGGGCAAGTATGAGAATACCGGCTTCCATTTTGGCTTTGGCTCTGATTCTTGGCGTGGCGCTGTCGTGCAAGCTCGGTGAACGACTTGCAGGCGACAAGAACGCCGGCACTGTGAGCACGCTTTGGGCTGATGTGCCGCCGTTCGCTGGCGCTACAAAATCAGATCTCGAGATTCCCCTCGGAGCGCGCCTGTTCATTCGCGGCATGATGCAAGGCAAGGTTAATTTCATCTCATTCAAAACAAATAAGACGGCGCAGGAAGTGAAGGATTTCTATACCAGGGAACGCATGAAAGCCGCAGGTTGGACGGCTAATGACAAGGGGTGCGTCGGCGACACGGAAGACTCGAAGAATCATGGCGCCATGTGTCTGTTTGAACGCAAAGACAACGGCAAGGATGAGGGACTGGCAATCATCGTCGCCCAGGACGAGAAACTTCCCGAGACCAACATCTTCTACGCCCGCGTCGACATGACGAAATAATGCAGAACGTACTGTAGGGGCCGGCCCTCCGTGGCCGCCCCTACGTGGAATTGAACTGCCGTCGAAAGAATCGGCGCCTCGCGCGCGGCAACGACTAACCTCCAAAAGTTGAATGTCCATGCGAGGGGCGGCCACGGAGGGCCGCCCCTACAGTATGTTCAGAAGGTCTGTGTGGCCGCCGTGTTCGGCCCAGCCGGCGGGGGTTGAGTTGACCTTCGTATCTTTCACTGTCTTGTCAGCGCCGTGGTCCAGAAGAAACTCGATCATCGCGCGGTGGCCGTTAAGCGCGGCGTAGTGCAAGCCGGTGCCGGCGTAATCAAATCCGCCCGGGATGACATTGATCTCCGCGCCCTTATCAAGCAGGAGTTTCGCAGCGTCGATCTGACCATGCATACACGCGTAGACGAACGCGTTGTTGACGATGCCCTGCCGATCCTGCGACCACGCGTTGATACGATCCGCGAATCTTTTGCCAAAGGGCCAGTCGATCCGGCCTGCTTCGGACTTCAGGCTTCCGTCCGGATTGAAATAACCCTCAATAAGATCTGTGCGACCCAGCGCAGCGGCCGTGCGGATGTTTTGAATCTTCGTTCCACGTTCGAGTAACAACGCGATCGCATTTCTGCTATCCCAGTACAACGCTTCTTCCAACGGCGTCCAACCGCCTGTGCCGTCGATCGCCGCACCACGATCGAGCAACAGCTCCGCAACCAGTCGATTGTCGATGCTGGCGGCAGCAACGAGCGGTTCATTCAACTCGGCACCGGCATCGATCAAGACTTTCGCCATCTCAACTGCGTTCGGTTTATCTTTGCCGTCTAATACCAGACACTGAAGCAACGTCGGATGACTCCTCGCCGATCGCGCCGTCGCGAGCGAAGGATCTGCGGCCACAAGCTGCTTGAACTTCTCGAGGTCGCCGGATTGAATTGCCGCCATTGCTGGGTGAAATCTTTTTTCCATACTGACATTCTTCCACAGATTACACAGATTGCGCAGTTGACCGATATAATCGAGCATATGCCAACCAGGGATCCACTGGGCACCTCAGGACTGCCAACGTTCGAGGGCGCCGACAAGTCAAGGCCGAGCCCGCCGCTCGAGCCAAAGTTCCTGATACTGATCGTTGAGGACTCTGCCGACAACCTCGCAATGATCAGTCTCGATCTCCAGCAACAAAACTACAAAGTCGTAACCGCCAGCAACGGCGAAGATGCAATCACGATCGCAGCACAAACAAATCCCAACCTGATTCTGATGGATATTAATTTGCCCGGCCTGGATGGATTAGGCGCGACTCGCCGTATACGCGAGATCGAATCGTTGCGAGCGGTACCTATAGTTGCAGTTACCGCTTTTGGCACCGAAGGCTTTCAGCGCGCCGCTTACGATGTGGGCATCGAGGGCTATTTAACCAAACCACTAGACCTCGATCGTATGCACCAACTCATCGCCCGTCTTCTCTCAGCGGGTGAGTCCGGCAATTTGAAGGCTTCCTGAATCTTGCCGCTACGATGGTTGCGTGGTAGTCTGCCCTCCACCTCCCCATTCCAAAGACAAGGAGACACTCGAGATGAAATTCACGGTAAGGCTTCTGATCGTTCTAACCGTCGGCCTGTTGCTCTCTCTCACGCTGATCGATCGTTCACCGGCAGCGAAAGCGGCGCCCCTCGATCTCTCCGGAGAAATCAATGGCGCACCTTACCGGATCAGGGTCCCTGAAGTTTGGAATGGAACGTTGCTGATCTTCGCTCACGGTTATCGCGACAAGGCCGATCATCCCGGCGAGATCGATAATCGAAATGCCGACGTAGCGCCGAGCGCAGCGCTCGAAGCTCCGTTGCTGGCGCAAGGTTTTGCACTCGCCGGAAGTGCGTACAAAGACAACGGCTGGTCGGTTGGAGATGCAATTCAGGACACAAAGAATCTCGCTGTCTTCTTCCGCGAAAATGTCGCGCAGCCACAACGAACGATCCTCGTGGCTGCTTCGCTCGGAACATTCGTCGGCTACAAGAGCATGGAACAGTTCAATGGCATCTACGACGGCGCACTCTGCCTGTGCAGTGCGGGCGCCGGCGCCACTCGCCTGTGGGACAGCGGCGTGCCGCTTTATCTTGCTTACGACGTCATCTTCGGAATCCCACCGTCGTGGGGAACAGTTGGCGAAGTTAGAAACGACATCAACTTCGACACCGAAGTGCTCGCGAAACTGGCGCCCGAGCTCAGTAACATCGCAAACTTTCCCAAGTTTGAATTCATTCGACTCGTTGCTAAGAATCCCGGACGCGGCATCACGCCGCCACCGCCGCCTCAGTTCTTTCCGGGCTGGGCTCTGACTGACTTTTTCTTCTTCACTGAAGCGCGCGCCGAGTTGCAACGTCGTGCTGGTGGTCCAATCGTTCAGAACCTTGATCAGAGTTACGATCTGACTGCTGCTGAGAAGGCTTATCTCGCCGGCATCGGGCTGCCGACGCCCGTGGTTGATGCGTGGCTCGCACAAATGAACGCGCGACGAAACATCGAAGCAAAACAGTCGGCGCGAAATTACGTGCGTAACAATACCGACTTCAACGGCAAGATTCGCAATCCGATTCTGACCGTGCACACCATCATCGATCCCTTGCTGGTGGTTGCTAACGACGGGGCATACGCAGAATTGAATGCCGCAGCCGGAAAACAAGATCTGCTGTTCCAAACATTCACGACCGGCGTCGGTCACTGCAACCTGACCGGACCGCAAGTGCTGACTTCGATTGGAGCGATCGACGCGTGGGTACGCACGGGGGTGCGGCCGACGGCAGCTAATTTCCCGAATGGGTTGGGATTCAATAACGCTTTTGTACCGCCACCTTTTTAGATCCTGTAGAATAACGCACGAGCCCTCTTGCTATTTTGAGAGTTATTAAAGGATCGTGCGGGTGAGTTCTTCGTTTTCGTTAACCAACGCCGTTACTTCCGGTGATGAAAGCGCCGTGTCCGCAATGCTGGCCAACGGCGCGGACGTAAACGAGAGTACAAATGGTGGTCAGACGGCCCTCATCCTCGCCGTCATCTTCGGTCATACAAACCTCGTTCGAATGTTGATGAGTGCGGGCGCCGATCCGCAATTGCGCGACAATCTCGGGCTTAACGCAATTGACTGGGCACAACGCCGAGGACTCAACGACGTACACGCTATCCTCGCTAAACGTCCTGAACCCACCACTCGACGAATAGTGATACCACTGGAAGAACCGCAGCAGTCTGTCCCTGAGTCAACTCCGGATCCTCGCGTTAAAGAGACTAAAGAGATAGCTCATGATGGTGAGAAGAGTCGTCGCTGGCTGGCAGGAGTAAAGCAGAGGCTTGATGAACAAGCGATGCGACGGCTCAATCGAAATGAGCCTCGAGTGGAGCCGCGTATAGTTCGCGAGGAACCGCCACCACCGCCGGCCCCACCAATTGAAACCAAGACACCGGAGCCGCCCAAAGAAACAAGGGTCACAGGTGCGCCAAGGATCCTGACGCCACCGCCGGTCGAACCGGCGAAAACAGGCAAACGGAAACGGTGCCCGCAGTGCAACGCCGTCTACAACAGCGAACTGGTTTCATATTGCGCTCACCACATCGTCCCACTGGTTGACGCAGACGAACCAATCGTCACTGAGAAACCAAAATCGAATGGAACCCTGTTCTGGATACTTCTGGTTGTCACACTCACCGGATCTGTTGTAGCCGGGTCACTCATAACCACGTACGTGTACAAATCAAAGCAGGCAGCGACGCGCAGTGCTGCTGAGCAACAAAAGAAAGTGCAAAAGGGCGCGCCGGAAGTCGGCACAGAGTTGGCGGGCAAAGCGGTGTCGTTACCGGAGGCCGAGTGTCCGATGAAAGGATCGGAACCGGTATCGGGCACGGTGACCGTGCGGATCATGGTCGACAAGAACGGACAGGTTTACTGGGCGCGCGGCTCGGGCGGTGACTGGCTCATGCGCGGCTGCGCCACCGAAGCCGCGATGAAATCAACCTTCGACCGCACAAAAATTCGCGACCGCGAAGTCGAAGGAACGATCACCTACACGTTCAAGCCTTAGCCACAAAAGGCACAGGAAAGAGTAGCCACAAAAAAGCACAAAAGGCACAAATTGATTTTTATGTGCTTTCTTGTGCGTTTTTGTGGCTACTCCTTTTGTGCTTCTTTGTGGCTTACATACTGCTCATGGCGTCGCCATTCTTAAGGTAATGATCGAGAAAATCGAGAATCGCTTTATACGCGCGAATCTCGTTCGCCTTCTTGGTGAACCCGTGTCCTTCGTTGTCGAACAAAACGTATTCGACAACACCGCCACGCTTCTTGATGTTCTCAACGATCTCATCTGACTCGGGCTTAATCACTCGCGGATCGTTAGCACCCTGCAACACGATCAACGGTTTCACAATCTTGTCAGCATGAAACAGCGGTGACACGGCCTTCAGGTTTTCCAGATCCGTATTCGGATCGCCAATCTCCTTGTAGAGCGACTTGCGGAACGATTCCCAGTACGGCGGAATCGATTGCAGTGTGCGGACCCAGTTCGAAACTCCAAACAGGTCGACACCAACAGCAAACTCCTGGGGCTTAAACGCGAGCGCCGCGAGAACCATGTAACCCCCGTAGGATCCACCCGCGATTCCGATCTTCTTCTCATCAACATACCCGAGCGACGCGAGATACTTCTTCGCTTCGACACAATCCCAAAGCGGCTCGCGCCCGTGCTTGCCATCGTCGGAAGTGAAGAACGACTTGCCATACCCACTCGAACCACGATTGTTCACGCCGAGCACAGCGTAACCATGGTTCACGAGATACTGCGTGAGGGGATTGTAGCCAACACGCGTTTGCCCGCCTGGTCCACCATGAACAAGGACGAGTGCCGGAACTTTGCTCGTGGCGCTTGCAGCTTTTGGCTTGTAAAGAATTGAGGGGATCTCGACACCGTCAAACGACTTGTAACGGATTACCTGCGAATCAACAAGATCAGCAGGGTTGATTTCCGGGTTCAAGCTATCCGTTAGTTTCGTAGCTTTCTTGGTGACGAAGTCGTAGACGTAAAGATTGCTCGGACTCCGATCGCCGTTCAGATAGAACGCCATCAGCCTCTCGCTCGGCGAGATAATCACACCCGTGATATCCGCATTCGGAAGTTGCGGCAGACTGACGAGCTTACCCGATGCGGTTTCGTAGATCTTGATCTTCGTGCGTGCATCTTCATTGATTGCCGTTACGCGATATTTTCCGTTCTCCGAGAAGTAGGTGTAAGAAACGTCCCACGGTGTCTTCTCAACCACATCGCTCTTGCCAGTCGCCAGATCGTAACGCGCGACATGCCTGAATTCGCTGCCGGTATCAGTCAGGTAGTAGAGATACTTTGAGTTGACGTCAAACGTTTCCGCGCCGTTGGCGACGTCGCCGGTATGTGCGGTGATGTTCTTCATCTCTTTGGTAGCGGTGTTGTAAAGAAACACATCCGAGTCGGCCGTCGAAGCGCCGTTCTTTTGAAATGCGATGTACTTCTTGTCGTTGGAAATCGCGCTGAAGTCCAGACCTAGTTCATCTTTGTAGATCAGCGCCGGTTTGAATGTGTCGATCGGCATTTCATAGATGTCGAAAAAGCGCGCGTCTCGTTCATTCGTCGAGTAGAAGAATGTCTTGCGATCGTGGCTCCAGCCGAGAAAATTTGCTTTGACTTTATCGCCCGGCGTGAGGTCGCGTTCGGTACCGTCAAGCTCGCGCAGGTAGAGGTGCTCGTTTTCGTTGCCGCCGCGATCGTACCGGTAAAGAAAGCGCGTGTCTTTCGGGAAGTACGAAACGGCATAGGTGCTTTCTTTAGTCGAGCTGGTCAACTGTGCGAGTGCGCCTCCACTCACCGGAACAGAATAGACGTTGTAGATACCCGTCTTGTTGGTGTGGAAAAGAATCGATTTTTCATCGGATGAGAAGGAGCTGCCCGCAATGCGAACAGTGTTCATGAACTGTTCGATGGTGTACTCCTTAACGGGTTGTGTTTTCTTCTGCTGCGCAGCCGACGGGAACGCAGCTATAACCAACATCAGTATGAGCAGTGAAAGACGCTTCATGGGATCTCCTTCAACAAGGTTAGTTGGACAGGATTTACAAGATGTTTCAGGATTTACATGTTTCATCCTGAAACATCTTGTAAATCCTGTCTAAACAACTTCTGGTAAACGTTACATCAAAGCATTCACATCCCGAACATCATACTCGCCAATGAGGTCGATGCCGGACGCGGCAAAACGCCGGGCCGCTGCTGCTCCCCGGTCGTCTTGTTCGTGCTCCTTAGACCATCGAGCCTGCTTGATCAGCAACGCAAATTCCATAATGCGGCCTAAAGTGAGGCTGAAACGGCGCGCGCCAGCCTCCAGTGCAGGCTGACCGGCACGCATCGCCTCATTCAGCCAACTCGCAGCATGATCCAAAGCTGAACGCGCACTGTGTACTGCGTCAGCAGCGTCTCCAAGACAACTCATCACCGCCGACTCAAATCGCAGCAATCCTTGTTTCGGATCATTATCTCCACTCTGGAGCGCGCGCAGCGTATCGAGTGCGAGCACATTCGTCGTCCCTTCCCAGATTGGAAGCACCTGCGCGTCTCTTAGAAGTACCGGCAGTCCGGTGTCTTCCACATAACCAGCGCCACCAAACGTCTCGAGGACTTCACTCGCAACCATCACCGACTGTTTGCCCGTTGTGAGTTTCATTGTCGGCGTCAACACACGTAGCAAGAGCGCGTCATCGTCGCTGATCTCCCGCGTCTCGCTGCGACCAGTTAACTCAGCAACATAGAAAGCGAGATGAAAGGCTGCGGCTGTTTCCGCAAGCAAAGTTGCAAGCGTATCGCGGTGCAAAGGTTTCTCTGACAGCGGCGCGGAGAAAGCTACACGTTTGTGTGCGTAGTCGAAACTGAGTGCCAGTCCACGTCGCATGAGCGAGACTGCGCTGATGCCGTTCCAGAGACGCGTGACGTTAAGTAGTGGCGCAATGTTTCGCACACCGTCAGTCGCGCCCTTAACAAGCTGCGCTCGTGTTCCATCGAGAGTTAACTCGGCTGTCGGAACTTTGCGTGTGCCGAGCTTATCTTTGAGGCGATTGATCTGAATGTTCTGCGGACGACCATGCTCGTCTCGGGTTTCGAGGTAGAAGAGTGCGAGGCCGCGTCCACCGAATGGATTGCCTTCGGGGCGCGCGAGTGTCAGTGCCATCTGTGAACTGATCGCAGAAGTGAACCACTTCCGGCCATAGAGACGAAAGGCATCGCCGTCCGGTTTCGCGATCGTTTCAGAAATCCCGACATCGGAGCCGCCGGTGAGTTCAGTCATCCATTGCCCGGCGGTCCAAAACTCTTTCGGGTCGCGTGTAATCAAGTGAGGCACAGCACGATCGATGAGCGTTTGATTAGCCGAACCAAGCAACGTGCGAGCAGCACCGTCAGTCATCGCGAGCGGGCAACTATAAATGTCCGTCGAAGGTGTAAACAGATACGCGAGCGCGCACTGATGCACTCTCGAAAGACTGCCATGCTTCTGTTCATAAGCCGTAGCTACGACGCCGTGCTCAGCCGCGATGCGCTCCGCCACACGCCACAATGGCGTCAACTCAATCTTGTCAACACGATTCCCCCACGCATCCCACTGCGTGAGCGCCGGCTCATTCAACCGGTCAGCCAACTGCATCTCATAAAGCTCACCGCCGGCAAGCCTCCCCATCTCCTCCAGCGACTCATCAACGTCACGCATCACGTCAGGCGGCAACACCCGCTTGAGATACGAACGTAGCAGCAGGTCGTCGCTGTATTGATTACCTAAAGTTGGAGGTGCTTGCTCAAACATTCATCTAACAGGTAAGGGTAATAGTATTATGGCCAGGCTTTCCCTCGAAAGTAGAAATCGCACTGGGAGTCAAATTCCTTGGGAATATCCCCTGCCGACAGGAGCTGTAAAAAATAAATGCAATTAACTCTAGTCGCGTTGACGTTGGTTTGCCTCGTTCCTGTCTTTCAGAAAATGAGTTCTGCGGTTAAGCAAAATCAAACGGTTGTAGAGGTTTGGTGTGGAGGAGATGATGACTTGACGCGACGTGTATGTCATGCAGTCGACAGCGAATTCGAGGCGTCTCCCGATTTCGTCTTCGACCAAAACAAACCAGGTGCGCTGATAGTAACTATTCCCACCAACGTTGATTGGAAACAGCGCGGTCAAAGAATGAGAGTGTTTTACACGGTGGAGTTTACAACGGCTAACGAAAAGATGTTGGCGAAGAACAAAGGTGAGTGCTGGGAAGGTGATTTTAAGACGTGTGCATCTCAGGTTATCAGGCACGCGAGGAGCGCCGCTCGCAAACTAATTACTCGCCGTTAGGACTTCTTGATCTCATGGCCCAAACAAGTTGGTGCACTCCAAGGTGGCGCTCGGAAAAATTGACTTAACTCAAATCTGGTAATAAATTGGCACTCGGTTCCTCCCCAATGCTGTTTGCTCTTGCCTCGACTTCGAAAGGAGCAGTGAATGCTCAACGTTATCTCATCGAGTTTGATAGCCGTGGTCCTCACTTTGGTTACTCCGCAGCAGGCCACTTACTTCATCGGAGGGCAGGTACAGGATAACGCCGGTAAAGCAGTGTGCGGTGTGAGGGTGTGCGCGCTCGCGGCAGGCTTCGATCCGAAAAAACCGAACGTGTTTATCCCGTGCGCGGTATCGGATGAGCGAGGCCAATTTAGCATCGCTGTGAATAAAACAAGTACGTACAAATTAGTTTATGACGCTTCCGCGCAAGGCTTCCAATCGACTTACCTTCCTTTCTTTCGGCACCCTTCGGTCCCTCTTCCGGAAGTCGTCGTGGATAACGAACAGGTTCGAACTCCCATCACGATTACCCTGTTACCGAAGAACGGGCTGCTCACCGGAAAGGCCGTTGATGCTAAAACCGGGTTGCCGGTCGACACGATGGAATTCATGTTGTGCCATGCGACATACCCTCTAATTTGCCGGACCGTAAACTCCAAAGGCTCTTCCGGATATTTCAAGATTGCGACTCCGCAAGTCCCATTTACCTTCAGGATAAAGGCACCGGGCTTTGACGATTGGCTGGGACTGAACGGAGACAAAGACACGCCCATCAGTGTTGCTCCCGAAACGAAAGCACAGTTTTCAGTATTTCTGAAGCGGTCAGAAGCTACAGGAGAAAAGGCACTCAACGAATCGGAGAAGCAGGTGGGGGTAAACCTCTCTGCGCCGGTGCAATTGTCTCCGGCGAATAATGTCGTTTTTGATCGCTATCCACGAACGACAAAGATCGAGTGGTCGCCAGTTGAAGGAGCAGTCTCATACAGTGTTGAAGTAGACTACTGCGACGGTGCTTATATAAATAGATCGAAGTGCGTCAACCCTCAGCCCAACGTAATTACCACCAATCCACCAACTTCCGGAATCGTAACCACGACTTACGAATTCGACTTCGTCGGAGCGCAGCCAGGGAGATGGCGCGTCTGGGCGGTGGATAAATACGGGCGTGAGGGTTTCAAAAGCCCCTGGCGACGGTTCATTTACCTCCAGTGAATTCGCAGCACCTCACGCGTAGTAAACTTAATCCTACCAATCAGTGTCATCCTCTTATCCTCACCTGTGTGATGTTTTGTGATTACCCACCACTTTAGAACGTGGCGCAGCAGACGGAGCTTAAGTACTGCGCAAAAAAGGTGGGATCCCGTGTATCGAGAGCATTCAAATTCCAAAACTGCCGAAGGCGAAGACAAGTCCCAGAGCAGCAATGGAATCAAGGTTCCTTCGATTTCGCTTCCCAAAGGTGGCGGTGCGATCAGGGGAATCGGCGAAAAGTTCTCTGCCAACCCCGTTACTGGCACCGGCTCCATGTCAGTGCCTGTTGCTACAACCTCAAGCCGTTCCGGCTTCAACCTTCAACTTTCATTGTCGTACGACTCCGGTGCGGGCAACGGCCCGTTCGGCCTCGGGTGGGATCTCTCATTGCCCGCCATCAGACGCAAGACCGATAAAGGTTTGCCGAAATATCAGGACGCTCAAGAGTCAGACGTTTTCATTTTGTCAGGGGCTGAGGATTTGGTCCCGGTTGGCAGTGCGTTCGATGATGTTTCCCAACGGTACAAAATTCAACGCTACCAGCCGCGCATCGAGGGCTCGTTTGCGCGCATAGAGCGCTGGTCTAACAAGGAAGATGTGAGCGATGTCTTCTGGCGGACGGTTTCCAAAGAAAACATTACGACGTGGTACGGCAAGACCGCCGAAAGCCGGATCGCCGATCCTGCCAATGCGGATCGTATCTTCTCCTGGCTCACCTGCGAGAGCTACGACGATAAGGGCAATGCCATCGCTTACGAATACGTTGCGGAAGACAACACGGGAGTTGACCTATCCAAAACAAACGAACGCAACCGTTCGCGCACAGCGAATCGCTATTTGCGAAGGATCAAGTACGGAAACACGCCATCACGACTCGAGGCAAACTTCAGTAGCGTAGTGACATGGCACTTCGAAGTGCTATTCGATTATGGAATTGGGATCTACCGCGAAGACTTGCCGGACGCCAATGGCAATGTATACGCGCACCTGAAGACCCAGCCGCCGGCGGCAGTGAATTGGCCGGCCCGCAGCGACCCGCACTCAAGTTACCGGGCCGGATTTGAAGTACGCACTCATCGCTTATGTCGCCGCATTTTAATGTTCCACCGTTTCGACGAGCTGCTGCTTAACGAATCCCAACTGGTGCGCTCAACAGAGATCGCCTATGCAACGGATCCGATTGCAGCGCGCGTCCTTTCCATTACTCATTGCAGCTATGTGCCCGCTCCAGGCGCGATGGGCTCGCCAGGTGAACGTCGCTACCTGAAGAAAACTTTGCCGCCGGTCGAATTCACATACACGGAGCCTGTTATCGATGGAACGACTCGTGACGTTGACGCGGAGAGCCTCGAGAACCTTCCCTACGGCGTTGACGGCGCCGCCTATCGCTGGGTTGATCTGGAAGGCGAAGGACTGGAGGGCATACTCAGCGAACAAGCCGACGGCTGGTTCTACAAACGCAATCTTGCGCCAATCAATCTCGAGCCGGATGAGGATGGCGTTGAGCGCTCTCGAGCAAAACTTGGCCCGGTGGAACTCGTCGACAAAAGACCAAACCTCACGATTACGGGCACCGCGCAATTCATGGATCTGGCGGGCGATGGTCGTCCGGATCTCGTCGTGCTGGATGGACCCATACCGGGTTTCTACGAACATGACGACGATGGCAGTTGGCAACCGTTCCAGACCTTCACCTCGCGGCTAACTCGCAACATCCACGACCCTAATCTTAGATTCGTGGATCTCGACGGCGATGGTCATGCCGACGTTCTCATCACCGAAGACGACGCTTTCACGTGGCATTCTTCTTTAGGTGAAGAAGGGTTCGGCTCTGCACAGCGTGTTGCTAAGGCGAGGGATGAAGAAGCCGGTCCGGCACTGGTCTTTGCCGACGTCACACAATCAATCTATCTCGCTGACATATCCGGTGACGGGCTCACCGATCTCGTTCGCATTCGGAACGGCGAAATCTGCTATTGGCCCAACCTTGGCTACGGCCGTTTTGGCGCAAAAGTGACAATGGATAATTCGCCGTGGTTCGATGCGCCGGAACTTTTCGATCAGCGACGCCTCCACCTCGCGGATATCGATGGTTCGGGCGTCACCGATATCGTCTATTTGCACGGTGACGGTGTTCGGATCTACTTCAACGAATCCGGCAATAGCTGGAGCATCGCGCACGAGGTTCCCGGCTTACCGCGCATTGACAACTCCAGTTCGGTAACAGTGATCGATTTACTCGGTAATGGCACCTCGTGCCTGGTCTGGTCCTCACCGCTTGCCGGTAACGCTACCCGGCCGATGAAGTACGTCGATCTCATGAGCGGGCAGAAACCGCACTTGCTCGTCAGTGTGCGCAACAATCTCGGGACGACCACTGCCATCGAGTATGCGCCTTCAACACGGTTCTATTTGCAAGACAAACTCGCCGGCACTCCGTGGATCACACGCCTGCCGTTTCCTGTTCACTGCGTGGCAAAAGTCGTGGTGACGGACAAGTGGCGCAAAACCAGATTCGCCAGCACCTACAGCTATCACCATGGTTACTTCGATGGCGACGAACGTGAGTTCCGCGGCTTTGGCAGAGTAGAACAGATCGATACCGAGGGCTACAGCAAGTTTCTGGAAGGCAACGTTGCCACTCCGCATATCACCGATGATCCAACTCTCTACCAGCCGCCGGTGAAGACGATCACGTGGTATCACACCGGCGCGGCAATCGATCGATCGCGCATCCTCACCCAATTTGCCCACGAATACTTTCCACAACGCTTCGCGGATCGTTTACCTGATCCGGCGGTCCCCGATGCGTTTCGGGAAAAGCCTCTTCCTGAGCCGGAGCTACCTGACGGATTGAGCGATGAAGAGTGGCGCGAAGCGTTACGTGCCTGCAAAGGGATGCCGTTACGTCAGGAAATTTACGAACTTGATGTGGACGATCTGGCGGCGGTGGTGCCGGCACAAACGCCGGTGCGCATTTTCTCGGCAGTTACACACAACTGTCATATTCAGTTGCTGCAAGCCCGTGGTAACAATCAGCACGCAGTCTTTCTCGTCACCGAGAGCGAGGCTCTCAATTATCACTACGAGCTTTCACTACGCGAAAGCGGTCCGCTCGAGCCCGACCCACGCATTACCCACACGCTTAACCTGAAGATTGATGAGTTTGGCAACGTGCTCCAATCAGCCAGTGCCGTTTATCCGCGTCGTGGTGTCAACGACGATCAGTCGTTAAGCGATGATCAGCGCGCCCTAATTCATCGGGTGCAAAACGAAGAGCGCCATCTGGCATTGAATTGCACAGACTTTACCAAGGATAACTTCGCTCCGGAAACGTACCGGCTTCCCGTGCTTTACCAGACACGCCTGTGGGAAATAACGGGATTGACTCCCGCGGGCGACTATTTCACCGTAGCCGAATTGAAGAGCCGGAACCTGGTTGGGACTGGCGCCGCTGAGATCTCGTATCACGAAGTCGCGGATGGCATGACGATCCAGAAGCGCTTGATCGAATGTGGGCGCAATCTCTTCTTTGACGGCGATCTCGCGACGCATCTGGACTTTGGTCTACAAGGGCCGCTGTCTCTTCCTTACGAGAGCTACAAGCTCGCGCTCACCAAAGATTTGATCGATCGGGTGCTGGTCGATTCCGATCGTTTAAGTACTGCATATGCGGCGCTCGACGAGCAGGTGAATGGCCATCGTGTCAGCGGCTATTACAAAGGTGATCAACTATTTCCCAACGATCCAATCACGCCTGCACCGTTAGCCGAACAATACTGGATGGCTTCGGGCCGCGCCGGCTACAACTCCGATGCGGCGCGCCATTTTTACCTGCCTGAACGCTACACGGATCCCTTTGGAAACATGACGACGCTTGTTTATGACGGCAAGTACGATCTCTTCCTTCAATCGAGTACCGATGCGCGAGGTAACACCACGCGAGTAGAGCGTTTTGATTATCGGGTCATGGCGCCAAACGAAACGGTGGATCTCAACGATAACCACACTGAGGTGTACTACAACGCTCTCGGCCTGGTGGTGGCGACGGCGTCGAAAGGAAAACAGATTAATGGACAATGGGAGGGCGACAACCTCGACGGATTCACAGACGCGCTCGCCAACCCATTTCCTGCTGACGTCGTGAATTTCTGCGCTTCACCAACATTCAACGATGAGCAAGCGCGCACCTGGCTGGGTAATGCGAGCACGCGTTTTGTCTACCACTTCGGCGAGCGCATAGACACCGGTGGCCAGATCATTTGGAACGCGGGGTTGCCCGGCGCCTGCAACATTGCGCGCGAACGACACGCCAGTCAGTTCGCACTGGAGCCGCTGCAGAAGACTCCTCTGCAAGTGTCTCTCGAATGTTCAGACGGCGCAGGCAATGTGTTGATGAAAAAAGTGCAGGCCGAACCAAACCCAACGAACGGTCAAACGCGCTGGATCGTCAATGGCCTCACCGTGCTCAACAACAAGAGTAAGCCAGTCAAGCAGTACGAACCTGCATTCAGCGATAAGTTCGGCTGTGAGTTGCCGCAGGCAAATGGCGTTACGACGACGACTTACTACGATGCGGTAGGACGCGTGATGCGCGTCGACATGCCGGATGGCACTTTCACCCGCGTGGAATTCTCCCCCTGGGAAGTCCTCAGCTATGACCAGAACGATACGGCGTACGATCCTGACCCAACCAGACGCAGTGATTGGTATAACCGGCGAACCGATCCTGCACATCCGCGATTCGAAGAGTTCAATAGCCCGGACGATCGTCGTAGCGCTGAGCTGGTTGAGATACATGCAAACACGCCTACAGTTACATTTCTCGACACCCTGGGTCGAAATGCCATCAGCGTAGAGCACAACAAATATCAAGATCGTTCCGGCACGCTTCACGATGAAAAGCATTTGACCTTCACTAAGCTTGATGCTGAAGGAAAGCCTCTGTGGATTCGCGACGCGCGCCGCAATCTGGTGATGCAGTACATCACACCCATCAAGCCAACCAGCGCAAGCGACGATGACATGCCTCTCAACAGCGTTCCCTGCTACGACATCGCCGGCAATCTGATGTTTCAGCACGGCATGGATACGGGCGATCGATGGACGCTGAATGACGCTGCGGGCAGAGCGATGCTGGCGTGGGATCGCAATGACCGGCAGACTGGCACGACGCTCACCGTCGAAGAAAGACAATACCGCACGAAGTATGACGCACTGCATCGACCAATCGAGCAATGGCTAAGCGTTGATGGTACGAGACCGGCGTTGATTGAGCGTTTCGAGTACCTCGACACCGATGATGCGGATCCTAATGGTGATACAGTAAAGAACAACCTGCGGGGCCAACTTGTCCAGCACTACGACCCCAGTGGTCTCACCACACTCGTAAGGATCAGCTTCAAGGGCAACCCCGAGGAAGTCCATCGCACCCTCACTAACCAGTACAAAGCATCGATTATTGACTGGCAAGGCAGCCAAAAAGCACTGGCTTTGCGGTTAGAGGATGAGAGTTTCGTTCAGATTGCGAGTCACGATGCTCTGGGCCGCATAACCCAGCGGTATAACTGGCATCGTGATGTAGCGGATAGTCGCGTGGCTGTTTATGTTCCGAGCTATAACGAGCGTGGAATCCTTCTGAGCGAGACTCTGGACGTCGGCGCAACGAAAACACGCGATGGTCACATCCCTTCCGGGAAGCCGCTCACCAATGCCATCGCGGAGATCCGCTACAACGCCAAAGGACAGAAAACGTACCTCAAGCTTGGCAATGGTAGCGTCAGTCGCTACACGTACGACGCGGAGACTTTCCGGCTGCGCCGTCTCTACACTCGGCGTGATGCGCGCTTCACCGCCGATTGCGGCGCTGAACCACCACCACCACGCACCGCGGCGCCCGACGTCGATTCACCGCCGCGATCCTGCGGCGTGCAGAATCTTTCATACACGTATGATCCGGTCGGCAACATCACCCATATTCAGGACGATGCCCAACAGACCATCTACTTTCAGAACGCACGCGTCGAACCCAGCAACGATTACGTCTACGACGCTCTCTACCGGCTGATCGGTGCGACGGGCCGTGAAGATGCGCTACTCACTGAGCCACCTGCTCAAATCGAGGGTCCACCTGTCAGTGCTCAGTTTCCAATAACCGGCGACACCCTGCGCAACTACGCGGAGTTTTATCGGTACGACTCAGCCGGCAACCTGGAAGAGATCGAACATGTTGCCAACACAAAGGGCCAGGGAGCATGGACCAGGCACTTCGAATACGCGACCGACAGCAATCGTTTGTTGCGCACCTGGCATGGCGACCCGGACTGGGACAGCCCCAACGCGAAGGACAAGATCTCGCACTCATTCGACACCCACGGCAACATGCTGAACGTCGCGCCGGTGGCAGCTAATCAATTCCTGCGCTGGGATTATCGCGACCTGCTCGCCGGTATTGATCTCGTCGGCGGCGGGTTGGCCTTCTACAACTACGACTCGAGCAAGCAGCGCACGCGCAAGCGCATCGACAAACAAAACAGCACGACTGGCTATTGGGAGCGAATCTACTTGGAAGGGTACGAACTGTACCGGCGCTACAGTGCCGTGGATTCAACAACGCCCGTTGAGGAAATCGAATCGCATCACGTGTTCGAGGGCAAGCAGCGTGTGTTGCTGGTCGAGGATGTTATTACTTCCGGCAGTTTTGGACTCCCCCGGAAAGGTTTTACAGTCACACCACAGACGCTTTTCCGTTACCAGTACAGCAATCACCTCGGCTCCGTAAGTCTCGAACTCAACGAGCAAGCAGCGATCATTTCATACGAGGAATATCACCCGTACGGCACGAGTGCGTATCGAGCGGTGCAGAGTGCAATCGAAGTTGCACCGAAGCGGTACCGGTATACGGGGATGGAGCGTGATGAAGAATCGGGACTCAGCTATCACACTGCGCGTTACTACCTGTGCTGGCTCGCGAGGTGGGCCAGTGCAGACTCAGCAGGATTGGTCGACGGACCTAATATTTATTGTTACGTGCGCGACAACCCAATCACCCGGAACGATACGAATGGAAACTTGCTCGACGTTGTCCCCGTGCCGCCTCCAACGCTGGCCCCGGCTCCCATGGCGCTCCCATCGCCCACAGTGGCCACAGGAGCGGTAGAGTTTGGTATTGGTGAAGCGGAAGCTGAAGTTGGAGCGGCCGCTGGTCTTGGGGAAGCGATGGAGCTACTCGGGCCGCTCGCAATAGCCATCGCTGTACTGAGCATTGTGTCCACTCAAAGATACATGCAAAGAACGGCGTCGCTGGTGCAATACGGAAATCCGTACGGTATGCCGAAGGAAAAACTGTTTCACCCTGAGCTTGAGGACATCCGCGCAGCTAACGATTTGCGATGGAAGCGACAGCAAATCGCGAATCCCTCTCCGGTGCCTGAGATCGATCCGGTGACCGATACTGTGAAACGGCCACCAAAAACCGGACCGAAGACCAAAACCGACCCGAAGGAGCCAGGGCAAAACCTGGGACGGGTGTATGTGACATACACAAAGTTCAACATCAAGACCGGGCAGTACTATTCAGGACGGACCTCCGCAGTAATCGATCTTGATCTACCGATCACGCCTCAAGCGGTAGCTGCCGTGGCAGCGCGCGATGCCAACCATCACATCGATGAAAATGACGAACCGAAAGATCCCAGTTTCCTGCCGGCTCATATCGATAAGCACACCGTCGGCCTTGCGGTGGACTACCGATACCGTTATACGGACCCGGGATATCTGGCGATTCGCGGAAGAGAGCAACAGCTCATCGATCACTTCGGTGGCGCACAGTCGGACACACATCCCGACCCGCCCCGTACTGAGAATCCAATTCGGGCCGTGGCTAAGGACAACCCGCTTGGTGAGTTATTCAACACCTCGGCAAACATATGGTTCAATACAAACGAACCCTACACGGGATACAAACAGGGAGACATGGTTCCATGATGAACGTATCGCGGCCGGCACCCGGCACCTTTGTAAGAGTTCCTCTGGAAGACGGCTCGTTTGGTTACGGGCGAATTCTGACCAACCCGTATGTCGCCTTCTACAACTTTAGGACTATGGAGCCCTCGGACGACTACAACTTAATCGATTCGCAGCCGCTGCTCTTTACTCAGGCAGTTCATCTCCCTGATGACGGCCGGTGGACGGAGATTGGGTGGAAGGCGCTGGAGGGGGACGTAGCGAAACCTGTCGTCCAATTCATGCAGGACGTCATGAATTTCAGAAAATGTACTATCTTCGATTCGGAAGGCAACAGGAGGCAGGCCGAACCAGAAGAGTGCGTAGGTCTCGAAAGAGCCTCGGTTTGGGAGGCCCATCACATCGAGGGTCGCCTGCTCGATACCTTCCAGGGCCGCCCCAACACCGCGGAGATACACGCTCGCGTGCGCCTGAAATAACGACCCCTACCTCAGATACACCTAAATCTCTTCCTGTGCTTTTTTGTGCCTCTTTGTGGCTGAAACTCCATCGCTTCAGTTTGCGAATAGAGAGCGACGGTGGTTAAATGTGGCTAACTTTTTCCTCGTTCCGAAGAGAGTCTTCCTTTAACACGAATGTCCTACGAACCCCAAGAACAAGATCTCTTTCTCAAGTGCCTGCTCGAAGCGAATGTCGATGGGATTATCGCTTTCGATCGAGAATGCCGGTATACCACGTGGAATCGCGCGATGGAGCGTATCTCCGGTGTGAAGCGCGACGATGTCATCGGTAAGAACGCCTTCGAGATGTTTCCGTGTCTCAAGTCAACTGGCGAAGACAAGTATTATCTTGAAGCCCTCGCCGGCAACAACGTCGTGGCTGAAAACCGGCCCTACGTCATCGCCCAGTCCGGTTGCAACGGTTTCTTTGATGGTTACTACTCACCGCGTCACGACGAAAACGGCGAGGTAGTAGGCGGCGTCGCGATTATTCGCGACGTAACGGACCGCAAACTCGCCGAAACAGCAACCGCCGACGATCACAGGCGACTCGCTTTCCACGTTGAGAACACGCCACTCGCAGTTATCGAATGGGATCACGAGTTCAAAGTGCTGCGCTGGTCACCCGCGGCACAAAAACTCTTCGGATGGCACGCAAAGGAAGTTCTGGGCAAGCGTTTCAACGACTGGCAGTTTGTAGTTCCGGACGACATCGAAGTCGTCAACCAGGTGGGCCACCGGCAAAACCAGGGACAGGAACACCACGGCATTTCACGCAATCGTAATTACAACAAGCTCGGTTCGATTATTCATTGTGAGTGGTATAACTCCGCTCTCTATAACGAAAACGGAAAACTGGTTTCCGTGCTTTCGCTCGTGCTTGACGTGACGGTCGCGACGCGGATTGAAGAGGCGTTGCGAAAGTCTGAAGCGCAGTATCGCCTGCTCTTCGAATCAAACCCGCAACCGATGTGGGTTTACGATCTCACCACGCTTCGCTTCCTGGCCGTGAACGATGCCGCGGTGCGCCATTACGGTTATTCCCGCGCCGAGTTTCTCGACATGACCATCAAGGACATTCGACCGGCGGAAGATGTGAAACGGCTTGAAGACTTTCTCGCTTCAGACCAGGCGAGTCTGGAACAGGCAGGTGAATGGCGCCATCGAAAGAAAGATGGAACCGTGGTCAATATCGAGATCACTTCCAATCGCCTCACCTTCGGCGGCAGAGCGGCGGAGTTTGTTCTGGTCCACGATATCACTGAGCGAAAGCAAGCCGAGACCGCCTTGCGCATCAGTGAAGACCGCTATCGCGATCTGGTGGATAACAGCCATGAGCTCATCTGCACGCACGATCTCGACGGACGCGTGCTTTCAGTAAATCCGTGGGCCGCACGCGTGCTGGGTTACCCGCAGAATTCCCTCGTCGGCATAAATATTCGCGACGGTCTCTTGCCGGAATATCGCGAACAGTTTGACGACTATTTGCGCACTGTCATCAGGGAAGGCTCAGCCCGCGGCGTTATGAAAGTTCGCACGGCCACAGGTGAAACAAGACTCTGGGAGTATTACAACACTCTCCGCACTGAAGGCGTGGAAAAACCAATCGTGCGCGGCATGGCCCATGACGCAACTGAGCGTCGCCAGGCGTTAAAGCGAGAAAAAGAAGCGCGCATGGACGCGGAGGCGGCCAATCGCGTCAAAGATGAATTTCTCTCGACGCTCTCGCACGAACTACGCACGCCGCTAACCGCGATAATGGGATGGTCCGATCTTCTTTTGCACGACGAAGTGGAACCCGAAAAACGGAGTCAGGCCATTGAAACAATTTTTCGCAACGCCAACTCGCAGTGCCAGTTGATCAATGACCTGCTCGAAGTGTCGCGGATTATCACCGGCAAGTTAAGACTCGAGTTTGTTGCCTGCGAGCTTCATTCGATTATTGAAGCGGCGGCGGAGAGTATTCGCCCGACGGCGGAAGCTCGAGGTGTTCGCTTACAGGTTTTGCTGGAGCCACATGTTGGTCCAGTGTTTGGCGATCGCGAACGACTCCAGCAGATCGTATGGAACCTGTTGTCGAATGGAGTCAAGTTTACGCGCCGAGGGGGACTGGTCCAGGTCACATTGCAACGCATCAATTCTCACGTTGAGATAGTGGTAAACGACACGGGAGTCGGCATCAGTCCGGATTTTTTGCCTTACGTGTTTGAACGCTTTCGCCAGGCCGACGGCTCGACCACCAGAAATTATGGCGGTCTTGGTCTCGGGCTCGCCATCGTTCGACACCTCGTGGAATTGCATGGCGGAACTGCGCGGGCCGAGAGTGCAGGCGAAGACCAGGGCTCGAAGTTCACCATCAGGCTGCCGGCAATGACCAATGACGACCATCCGCTTCCCGAGGACTTCAAACAACCCGCCATCGCAGAGGTGGAAAAACCCGACCAACGACCGACATCGCTTCAGGGGTTGCGTGTGCTCGTAGTTGACGATGAGATTGATGCGCGAACATTGTTGTCGATGATGCTGGAGAAGTGCGGCGCGCAGGTGATTGCAGTCGGATCGTCGCGAGAAGGGTTGGAGTCGATCGAAAGCTGGAAACCTGATGTGATGATCGCCGACATCGGGATGCCCGTTGAAGATGGGTACGGGTTGATCAGGAAAGTGCGCGCGTTGCCGAAGCAAAAAGGTGGACACACGCCGGCGCTGGCGTTGACTGCGTATGCGAGAACGGAAGATCGCGTGCGCGCGCTTTCAGAAGGCTATCAGGTTCACCTCGCGAAGCCGGTTGATAGATTCGAGCTCGCTGCGGTCGTCGCCAGTTTGGGACACAGATGAACGCGGATTGGTTACGGATCTAGTCGCAGCCCGCCTGGGTTTGTGATAGACCCCGCCAGCGGTGACCGTTGCCGCGTGGCAGACCGTCGGCTTCGGGTGGACCATCGGTTCCCGAAACGTAGATTGGTAATTCTCCCGCGTTCTGACTTGCCCAGGCTTCTTCAATCGGTGTGATCAGACGCCACTGTGCTTCAACTTCATCACTGCGAATGAATAACGTCGCATCACCGCGCATCACGTCGAGTAACAACATCTCGTAAGCGTCAGGCGACTCGACACCAAAAACAGTCTGGTAGCAGAAATCCATGTGCACAGTCGCGGTGCGCATCTCGAAGCCTGGTTGCTTGGCGCCGAACGTGACTATGATTCCCTCGTTCGGCTGAATCCGCAACACGATCACGTTTGGCTCGATCTCGTCGGTCGGGGTGCGCGCGAATAGAGCCTGCGGCGTGCGTTTCAAGTGTACCGCAATCTCCGTCAGGTTGCGCGCGAGATGTTTTCCGGTGCGCACATAAAACGGCACACCCGACCAGCGCCAGTTTGAAATCACAAATTCAACTGCTGCGTACGTCTCCGTCACTGAACCGGCAGCGACACCTGCTTCTTCCTTGTAACCTTTTACCTTCTCGCCCTCAATCTCGCCTGGTCCATACTGCGCGCGCACGGTGCGGTCGGCTACCTGCTCCGGTTTCATCCGTCGAATTGATCGCAACACCTGCGCCTTCTCTTCGCGGACTGAATCGGCGTCAAACGCTACGGGCGGTTCCATCGCGGTGAGCGTGAGAAGCTGCAAGAGGTGATTCGCGACCATGTCACGCAGGGCACCGGCTTCTTCGTAATAACCGGCGCGACTACCAACGCCGCCCTGCTCGGCCGCGGTGATCTCGACATAGTCGACGTAATTGCGATTCCAGATCGGTTCAAACATCGAGTTTCCGAAACGAAACACAAGGATGTTTTGAACTGTGTCTTTGCCGAGGTAGTGATCGATGCGATAGACCTGGCTCTCTTTGTAGACTTGAGCAACAGTGGCGTTGAGGGCTTTCGCCGATTCGAGGTCGCGGCCGAAAGGTTTTTCGATCACGACGCGACTCCAATGCTCGTCTTCCTTAGCAAGTCCGGCTTCACCGAGACGCTTCACGATGGGTGAGAAAAGCGATGGCGGTGTTGCGAGATAGAAGAGACGGTTCTTGCTCGCGCCCTCGGAGGCGAGCTCTGCCAGTCGATCCGAAACCTGACGATAAGTTTTTGCGTCGTCGAGCTCGCCGGCCATGTAATGCAGGCGCTCCGACAACTTCTGCCACTGTTGTTCGTCGAGATTTTCAATCTTTTTGGAGTTCTGGAGCGCCTCGTGAACCAGCTTTTGAAAGTCCTCCTCGGACATTGGGTTACGCCCAACACCGAGGATGCGCACGCTATCCAAACATCCCATCTGCAAAAGACGGCACAGTGCAGGCATGAGCTTTCGTTTGGTCAGATCGCCCGTGGCGCCAAAGATCACGACTACACATGGCTCAGCTTGCGGCAGTGTTGGTTGTTCAAACTGAAGTGGATTTGGTTCTACGATTATTGCTGACATGACTTTATCTTCAGGTAGATGTTTACAGGATTAACACGATTTGCATGATTTACATGATAATCCTGTTAATCCTGCCAATCTTGTCAATCCTGTCAAAAACTTACTTCCGCTCCACATGCCCGCCAAATTGAAGTCGCATCGCGGATAGAATCTTATTCGCGAAGTCGGCCTCGCCGCGCGAACTAAACCGCTGAAACAACGCCGCACTCAACACCGGCACCGGCACGCCCTCCTCAACTGCAGCATTGATGGTCCAGCGACCTTCACCTGAGTCGGAAACGCGTCCCGAGAAACCTTCGAGCTGCGGCGACTCCGCTAAAGCAATCGCCGTGAGATCCAGCAGCCACGAAGAAATGACGCTGCCGCGTCGCCACACCTCAGTAATGTCGCCGAGGTTGAAATCGTATTGATAGTGATCGGGATAGCGCAGTGGTGTTGTCTCAGCATCCGCAGCTCTCTCTGCGTTTCCTTCGTTCGCGTGATGCAACACGTTCAGCCCTTCCGCGTATGCGGCCATCAATCCATACTCGATACCGTTATGGACCATCTTCACGAAGTGACCTGCGCCCGATGGACCGCAGTGTAAGTAGCCCTCTGTTGCCGTTCCCACCGCTCCTCCCGGTGTAGGCGGAACTGCATCGGGTCCCGGCGCCAGAGTTTTGAAGATCGGATCCAGATACGTAACGCTTTCTTTCTCGCCGCCAATCATTTGGCAATAACCACGTTCGAGACCCCAAACTCCGCCACTCGTTCCCACGTCGACATAGTGAATGCCTTTGGCTTTGAGTTCGCGGGCACGACGAATGTCGTCAATGTAATAGGAATTTCCGCCGTCGATGACGATGTCGCCCGGGGATAACACGTTGATGAGATCCTTGAGAATCGTGTCTACAATCGCGGCGGGTATCATCAACCAGACGGCACGCGGGGCACTCAGTTTCGCGATAAAACCATCGAGCGACGCGTCTCCGCTTGCGCCCTCCTTCAGAAGTGCGTCAACAGCTTCGGAACTGCGATCGTTGACTACGCATTCATGTCCCCCACGCAAAAGGCGTCGCACCATGTTCGCACCCATGCGTCCCAGTCCAATCATTCCGATTTGCATTAAAAAAGCTCCTTGCTATGTGTCCGTGTTTACCTGAAGATAACAGAAACCTGAACGTTAGGAGCACTCCAGATGAAGCGTTTGCACCTGCTTGTCGTTCTATTGGCATTCGTAGTGCCCGTTATGGCGCAGAAATCGGGCGCATTTCCGCCGCGTCGCGTTGTGGATCTTACTTATGCGTTTGACGCGAACAGCGTTTATTGGCCCACGGCAGAACAGTTCAAGCTTGAAACTGATTTTGAAGGAGTGACGGACAAGGGTTATTTCTACTCGGCTTATCGTTATTCGGCGGCTGAACACGGCGGGACACATCTTGACTCGCCCGTGCATTTTGCGAAGGGACGCCTCAGCGTCGATCAACTTCCGCTTCAGCAACTGATGGGGTCGGCCATTATCGTGGACGTGACTGCTCAGTGCAGAAGGAATGCTGACTACCTTGTCAGTGTCGCCGATTTTCAGAACTGGGAACGCCGCAACGGAAGGATCCAGCCAGGAACTATCGTGTTGCTGCGAACGGGATTTGGAAAGTATTACCCGGATCGCAAGAGCTATCTGGGGACAGATGAACGAGGCGCTGCGGCAGTCGCGAAACTGCATTTTCCGGGACTCGATCCGGCGGCGGCTCGCTGGCTCACTGAGAATCGATCGATCAAAGCGATTGGGTTAGACACGGCCAGCATCGACCGGGGCCAATCGACATTGTTCGAGAGTCACCGGATCTTGTTTGAGCATGATATTCCGGCGTTTGAGAATGTCGCGAATCTCGATCAGTTGCCGGTCAAAGGCTTCTCCGTAATCGCGCTACCAATGAAGATCAAGGGCGGCAGCGGCGGACCACTGAGGATCATCGCGTTGTTGTAGGGGCGGCACTCCGTGGCCGCCCCTTGCCGGGCATCAAGATTTCCGAAATTGATCTATGCCACGCGAGAGAGGCAGCGATTCGTTCTATTGACAGCTTCGGTTCTACGAAGGGGCGGCCACGGAGTGCCGCCCCTACAAATGTGCAAGCTATGCATCTGAGGATCTTGAAGAATTCGATTGATTTAGCGCGTGCGGCAGCGGAGCATTTTGTCGCGCGGAGGCCCAGGACTGTCGCGCTGTCCGGTGGCTCGACGCCAAAGCTTCTTTTCGAGCTGCTCGCCGATCCGAATGAACCGTTTCGCGATCAGATCCCATGGCCCGATATTCACTTCTTCTGGTCTGACGAGCGACACGTCCCGCCGGATGACCCCGACAGCAACTATCGCATGGCAAACGAGGCGATGCTCTCGCGTGTCCCTGTCGCAACGAACAATGTCCATCGTGTACCGAGTGAAAATCCAAACGCTACGGAAGCCGCAAGCGAATACGAGCAAACACTCGTCCAGATAACGCAGCAACCCCTGCCGCGACTGGACCTGATCATGCTCGGCCTCGGAACCGACGGTCACACGGCCTCGATCTTTCCGGGCTCCGAAGTGCTGCACGAAAACAACCGGCTGGTCGCGGCACCGTGGGTCGAGAAATTCCAAACTTATCGCATCACCATGACTCTGCCGCTGCTAAACAACGGAGCCTCAGTCGTCTTTCTGGTCAGTGGTGCGGAAAAAGCGACGATCGTGAAGGAGGTCCTTCAGGGTCCGGAAAAGTATCCGGCTCAGGCGGTTAAGCCAACAAACGGCGAATTGTTGTGGATGCTGGATGAAGACGCAGCGAGCGACATCAAGTAGCCGGTACGAGTGATTCAATGGCGGGAAGCGGAACGGTCGCCGAAACATCTTTCCCTGATGTCACGCGTCGCTGCTCTATCAACAACTCTTCAAACACTGTCACGGGCAACGCCTTGCTGAAAAGAAACCCCTGCACGACGTCACATTCGAGCGCGCTCAGATACTGAAGCTGCTCCTTCGTTTCCACACCCTCTGCAATCACTGTAAGATCCAGCGCATGGCCCAGGTTGATAATCGCGCGTACGATCGCCGTATCGTGCGGATCTTTGCAAACATCCGAAACAAACGTCTTGTCGATCTTCAACGTGTCGATCGGAAATCGCTTCAGATAATTAAGCGATGAGTAACCCGTGCCGAAGTCGTCAACCGCGACTTTTATTCCCATCAGCTTCAGCTCGTGCAGCTTTTCAATCGCCGTCTCCGGATCCTTCATGATCGAGCTCTCCGTCAGCTCCAGTTCAAGCCAACGCGGATCCAGATTCGTCTCCTTCAGAATGTTCGCCACATCAGCGATGAAGGTTGGCTGTTGAAACTGACGTGCTGAGAAATTCACCGAGAGACACAAAGGCATCAACCCCGCATCCTGCCACGCTTTGTTTTGTGCACACGAAGTCCGCAAAACCCAATCACCGAGCGCAAGGATCAAGCCACTCTCTTCAGCCAGCGGCACAAATTCGCCCGGATACAACAATCCGAGACTCGGATGCTGCCAGCGCACGAGCGCTTCCATGCCGACGAGATGAAAGCCGCGAATATCAACCTGAGGCTGGTACTGAACAAAAAACTCAGCTCGTTCGAGGCCGGGTCGGAGATTGCTTTCCAGCACGAGTTGTTTGAGAGCGCGCGTTGTTCCGCCGGAGGTGTAGAACTGATAGACGTTGCCACCGAGACTCTTGGCCCGGTCGAGCGCAGCGCCGGCATTCTTCAACAGCGCTGCGGTATCGCGACCATCGTGTGGATAGAGACTGATGCCGATACTGCTCGACACGAAGATCTCCTGATCCTCGAAAAGAAAAGCCTGGTCGAGTGCACTCTTGATAGCGCTCGCTACATTCGCTGCATCCTGAGCGCGCGGAATCTGCGTTAGCAGGACTGCGAATTCGTCACCGCCGAACCGCGCGACAGTATCGCTTTCACGCACACAACTGATGAGACGTTGCGCCACTGACTGCAAGAGACGATCGCCGGCAGTGTATCCGAGCGAGTCGTTGATAGTCTTGAAGCGATCGAGATTCAGCAGCAATACCGCCTGCATCTGATCGCTGCGACGCGAAAGTGCAATTGCCTGCTTGAGTCGATCTTTGAATAGGACCTGATTGGGAAGGTCGGTTAAGGCGTCGTGATATGCGAGGTGGTTTAGTTTTTCCTTAGCCTGCCGGTTTTGAGAAAGGTCCACGACGAAACACGCAATCTCTTCGTCATGAAGCGCGGCGCCGAACAAGACGGGAATCTGAGTGCCGTCCTGTTTCAGAAACTCTTTCTCGAAGGGCGCACAGACGCCAAAGGCCATCAGCTTCTCGAATGCTTCGTCGTCGAGCCGGTGGTGTTCGGGCGGCGTCAGCTCATGAATGTTGCGGGGTAAATTTTTGGAAGTGTAACCGAGCAGGTTCAGGAAACTATCGTCAGCTTCCAGAATGTTTCCGGCCAGATCGGTGAATAGGACGGCGACAAGATTGGTCGCGACCAAATGCCGCAGGGCTGCATCGACTTTGGTTTCCATAACCCTTGGGTATTTCGCTTGAATTCGGAGAGGTGAGTTTTGGGCAAGCGGGTTGGCCGTCAACCCTGACGGGTAGGCTATCACAAATTAAGCTGGTTAAGACAGAAAAATCTGGAGCAGGAGCAGGTTTCAGGAGCGGCAGACTTCCTGCTCCTGTCTACTGCTCCTGCCAACTGATCTTAACGCACCGAGCTGGTCGTCGCCGGGGCTGGGCCTGCCGGGAGTCGCTCGTTGAGATAGCGTGTGAGCAAACCGAACAGGTGGCGTTGCGTGCCGGGTCCTTCGTAAATGCCGTGTGACCGATTTGGATACGAAAACATCGAAAACTGCTTGTTCGTAGCGACAAGCGCGTTGATTAATGCCTCGGTGCCCTGGTAGTGAACGTTGTCGTCGCCGGTGCCGTGAACGACCAGGAGATTGCCTTTCAACTGTCCCGCGAAGGTGATGGGCGAACTCTGCTTCCATTCTTCGGGATGGTCCTTGGGCAGACCGCAGTAGCGTTCCTGGTAAATCGTGTCATAGTAATGCAGGTCAGGCACGGGCGCGACCGACATGCCGGTCGCATACACATCCGGATACCGAAACATCGCATTCAGCGTCGACGAGCCACCACCGCTCCAGCCCCAGATACCGATGCGTGCCGGATCGACGAAGGGCCACTTGGCGATCGCGCGAGCCGCAGCCGCCTGATCGCCGGAATTCACAATTCCCATCTTGCGATAGATGATCTTGCGCCATGCACGGCCGCGCGGCGCCGGCGTGCCACGATTGTCGACACTCATTACGATGTAACCCTGCTGCGCCAGCATCTGGTGCCACAGTCGATTACGACCACCCCAACTGTCCATCACAGTCTGTCCCCAGGGCTCACCATAAACGTAGAAGAGCACCGGGTAACGTTTCTGCGGATCGAAGTCGTGTGGTTTCATCATCCAACCGTCGAGCTGAACACCGTCACCAATGTCCACTTTGAAAAACTCTGACGGAGTTTGTTTCAACTGCGCCAGCCGATCCTGAGTCTGTTTGTTGTCGATGAGCGTTCGCGCAACTGCGTGCTGAGGCAGACGTACAATCTCAGTGACAGGGACCTTGTCGAAGCTTGAGTAGAAATGAATCGCAAAGTCGCCACGCGGCGAGATGTTGTAACCGTGCACGCCCGGGACATTCGCAGGTGTCAGCCGTTCTTCCTTGCCGGCGCCGTCGATGCGAACGCGATAGAGGTAACGTTGCGTCGCGTTTTCAGGTGAGGCGAGGAAGTACAACCACCCATTCTGAGTATCAACACGCTCGACGCTGATCACATCGTAATTACCCGCCGTGATGTTTTTTACGTCGCCGCCGTCACGCGACACGGAATAGATGTGTCTCCAGCCATCACGTTCGCTGGCCCAAAGGAATCGTTTGCCGCCATCGATCCATTCGACGTCGCCGCGCGCGAGACCGGTTTTGTCCCAATCGATGTCGCCCCACGCCGTGTCGACCCACGCCTCGTCTTTTTCAGTCAGAACAGAACGAGACTTGCCGGTCGCTGCGTCGGCAAGCATTACGATGTTTGTGTCCTGGCGGCGATTGAGTTGTTGGATCACGACTTCGTTTGAGCTCGCGGCCCACTCCATTCGCGGTAGATAGTTGTTTCGCGGATCACCGGGAATCTCGATCCAGCGAGTTGGTCCGCCATTCGCATCAACGACGCCGACACGGGCACCGGAGTTTGTCTCACCGGCTTTGGGATATGGGAAGGTCGTGACCACTGGATACAAGGCCGCCGTGTTATTGATGAGCGTCATCTCCTTCACGCCTTCGGAGTTGAGTTGCCAGTAAGCAATGTGTTTGCTGTCGGGACTCCAGCGAAATCCATCACGACAGAAAAGCTCTTCCTCGTAAACCCAGTCGAAGGTGCCGTTGACGATGTAGCGTGAGCCGTCCGTAGTGAGTTTCGTGATCTTCGAGTCGCCGGAAAGGTTTTCGACGTAGACGTTGTTTTCACGAACGTAGCCGACGCGCTGGCCGTCAGGCGAGAACTTCGCGAACATCAAGCTCGAAGGTTTTGCGTCAGCGCTGCCGAGTTTCTTCAACGTATTTGCTTTTAGATCGAGCACCCAGAAATCGCCGCGCGTGTTGCTGCGCCAGACACGAGCCGACTCTGTGAAGATGAGAATCTTCTGCTCGTCGGCAGTCATTGAAAACTCTTCGACGGTGAGCGGTTCTGTGGCGCCCGACGGAGTCAGCTTTTCGGCTGATACTTTGATCGTGCGATCGCCAGTGGCGACATCGTAACGGACGATGTCGAGGAAATTCTTTTTCGTGGGTGATGGCTCGAGTGCGAGATAGGCGCTGCCATCGTTCTGCCACTGAACCGGGCCCAGCGATCTGGTGCGGTAACTAAAGAGCGAATCAACCGTGAGTAGTGACGGATCTGATTGCTGCTGAGCGAAAACGGGGAGGATTAAGAGAAGAAATATTGGCAGTAGTTGAATTCGTCGTCTCATCATTAGACCTCGAAGTTAATTGGGACAGGATTTACAAGATGTAACAAGTACAGGAACAATCCTGTCAATCCTGAAAATAATCCTGTCAATCCTGTCTCAAACTAATCGTCACGACCAATGAGCGCGGCGATCGCTTTGATTATGTCCGCCTGCTCGATCGGCTTTGCAATGTGCTGCTGGTAACCGGAATTGAGCGCGCGCTCGCGGTCTTTGCGCGAAGCGTAGCCCGTCAACGCTATCGCCGGTGTATTACCACCCTTCTCCGGCGGCAACTCCCGCAACTTCCTCATCAGTTCGTAACCATCCTGATCAGGCATTCCGATGTCGCTGATTAACACATCCGGCAACTCACCTTCAAACACCCTGAGCGCCTCGGCCGCCGATTTAGTAGACGTCACACGCACGCCGTAACGCTTGAGCATCGCTCCCAGCAGCTTGCGTGCATCATCGTCGTCTTCAACCAGCAACACATGCACGCCATCGAGTCTGACCGCACCAAGCCGGCTCCGGCGCCGCTCGACTTCCCTTCTGCGTTCTTCGGCACGCGCGGGATCTCTGCGCTCCTGCGCAAGCGGAAGGTCGACAGAAAAAACTGCGCCCCTCCCGAGTCCTTCGCTCTGCGCGCGAATCGTTCCGCCGTGCAACTCGACGAGATGCCGGGCGACCGCGAGTCCCAACCCGAGACCACCCTGCTTTCTCGAAATCGAACCCTCCGCCTGCCGGAAGCGATCGAACACGTATGGGAGAAATTCCGGAGAGATTCCATCACCAGTATCGCCGACGGTCAGTCGCGCTGTCGATTCCACACAGGTTAGATCGATACTGACACTGCCATTACGGGGCGTGAACTTGATCGCATTCGATAGCAGGTTCCAGATCACCTGTCGCAGCCGATTTGGATCGCCTTTCACCAAACATTGTGCCGGCACGAACCGCGTTTGTAGTTTTATGCCTTTCACATCTGCGGTCGGGCGCAATGCATCGAGGGCAGCTTCGACGATGGGCCCGAGATTGAGTGGATGCAAATCAAGTCTGAGATTGCCGGTGATGATTCGTGAAACATCGAGGAGATCGTCGATCAGCCGCGCTTGCGAACGCGCATTACGCTCAATCGTTTCGATCGCGCGCGTAGCGTTCGAACCTTCAACTTCACCAGTGCGAATCATCGACGCCCAGCCCAGTATCGACGTCAATGGCGTGCGTAGCTCGTGTGAGAGCGTCGCGAGAAATTCATCTTTGAGCCTGTCCGCTTCTTCTGCATGTTTGCGCGCGTCACGCTCACGAAGCAGCGACGCCGCTCGCTCATCTTCAGCGCTTTGTCGCGCCGTCACATCGAGGACGAGAGAAAGAACCGAAACGAGTTTGCCGCGCTCGTCGCGCAACACGGAGTTGTACCACTCGCAATAAAGAATCGAACCTTCGCGCGTGTAGTTACGGTTGCGTTGCACTCCCTGAACTTCAACACCCTCGCGCTGGCGGTTTGTCACCAACGCCACAGCATCGACGTCGTCTGCAAAAACAAAGCGCCACTCGTTAACGTGTTTCCCGAGCACATCCTCGGATTTCCAACCGAATAGGCCTTCAGCAGATGCCGACCAACGTGAGACGCGGAAATCGCTGTCCCATTCGACAACGGCGAGTGGTGAACTCTCCACGTGAAATTCCAAACGTCTCGTTGCTTCTTCCGCTTGCTTGCGCGCACTGATGTCGCCGATGACGGCAATGACACCTATGACTTTGTTCTGCTCGTCCAGAAGAGGTGAATAACGACTTTCGAAAACGCCGGTCTCCGCGTAAGGATGACTCTCGGTCACTATTTCCTGGCCCGCGAACGCTGCTGAAAAACAGTTTTTGCTGTCGCCGGCACGCAGAAAAGGAAAGATGTCAACCACACATTTTCCCAGCACTTCATCGCGGCTCAGGCCCGAGATTTGCTGCATTGCCCGGTTCCAGGCAATGAGTTTGCAATCGCGATCAAACGCGAAGATGCCGTCGACGCTGGCGTCGATCATTCGCTCGAGAAGTTGTGCGGAGTTGTGTTCCAAGTTTTGGGAGCGACAGATTGGTGTGAATCTGTGATCTACGTTCCAAACGTGAGTAACATCAAGCTGGTCGTGTCGCGAACCAGTATGTTCGTACCAAGTATTACCGGGCTGGCGAAGGTTGACCCCTGCGCCACTTCTTCGTAACGACGTTCGAGTGTAAACGCGGGCGTACCGCGCTTTGCGACAATCAAGTCGGCGCCGTTAGTCAAAAAGATTACGTGTGCGGGCGTAAGCAACAAAGAAGCGTGCTCGCCTTCCCGGCCTTCCGTCGCCCAGCGTAGCGCGCCTGTCTTCGCGTCGATAGCAAAGAACTGTCCCTTCCGCTTCGAAGAATGACCATAGATCAAGCCATCGCCAAAAACGGGTGAGCTCATATACATCGCAATATCAGGGTTCTTCCAGAGCTCGGTTGCCTGCCACTTGCCGCCCGCTTGCGCCAACGTGTAAGCATGGGTTCCCTGACGTGTTCCTGACACGATGAGTTGAGTGCCGGTCCAGAGTGGCGTGGCAATGTTCTCGTGCCATTCGTCCGGGAACGGCACTGACCACAACTCTTTGCCTGTTTTTCCGTCGAGACCGATGATCGATCCTTCGGTCATGGTAACAATCTGTTGGCTGCCGGCGAGCTCGATCAGCACGGGCGAAGCATAGCCTGGTCCAGCTCCGCGCCATTCCCATTCAGTTGCGCCGGTAGCGGGGTTAAGTGCGAGCACCTGCCCGCCGTGAATGTCGCTGCCGATCTGGACCACGAGACGTCCATCAACGAACAGGGGTGAAGCAGCGGTGCCACAGAACAGTTTCGAGGTATCGATCGATTTTGAAAAATCTCTGGTCCAGAGCTGTTTGCCGGTTGCGGTATCCCACGCGTTGAGAACTCCGGTCACGCCGAGTGTGAACAGTCGATTGCCAACGACGAGTGGGGTTGCGTTTGGTCCCTTCGCCATTTCGACGGCGTACTGGTTCTTTTTAAATTCCGCTTGATACTTTTGCTGCCACAGCACCTTGCCGTCCGCGAGATTGATGCTCGCCACAATCTCTTCGGGATCGCGGCGACCGTGCACGAACACCTTGCCACCGGCGACCACGGGCGATGAATAACCCTCTCCAATCTCGACGCGCCAGGTCTGTTTCAACGAGTCCGGCCACGTGGCCGGCGCATATTTGCTCATGACCGAGCCATCGCGAGCCGGCCCGCGCCACTGCGTCCACTCCTGCGCATTGGCCCCGGCCGTCGCCACGAAAAGTAGGACGACTAAGCCACCTGGTAATCTCACATTATTCATGAATACCTCTCAAAGACAGGGAGAAGATCATGCCACAAAAGAGCACAAAAAGCACAAAAAGTAGTCCTGAGCCAGATTATCTGCTGCGAGCCCTCTCACCGCACTAAACTTCTTTTTTGTGTCTTTTGTGCCGTATTGTGGCTAATTCTTGTGGCTTAAACGACGTCGGCGAAGCTTTTGCGAGTGCGCGCGAACCACCAGTAGCCGAAGATGAAAATTACCAGGGCGAAGGCGGTGAAATAGGCAAGCCCACGCCAGTCGGGGGCGGCACCGTCGAGAAAGATACGACGGTAGCTGCGGATCAGGGAGGTGAAGGGATTGAGGTTGATGTAGGTGCGGAAACGTTCCGGAACGATCGATTCGGGGTAGATTATCGGGGTCAGATACATCCACGCCATCAACAACAATGTGATTCCCTGCGTGATGTCACGGAGAAACACACCAAGCGAAGCGATGAGCCATGCGGAACCGAGCACAAACAGCAGTTGCGGGATGAGCAGAACCGGGAGCCAGAGTCCGGTTAGTTCCAGGCGCTGCCGGATGATGATCGTCGCGATCAGCAATGCGACCGTCGCGAACAGTTGAGTGCCCAGTGCCGCCAGGACCTGCGCTGCGGGCAATGCCTCGAGCGGGAAGACGACTCGCTTGACGAGATTTGAGTGCGCCACGATCGTATTGGCCGACTGCTGCATTGACTCCTGAAACATCGTCCACGGTAACAAACCGCAAAAGAGATAGAGAGCGTAGTCCCAGTGCGAATCGTTTGCGCCGAAGCGCGCGCCAAAGATGCCGGCAAAGATGAATGTGAAGATCGCAATCATCACTACCGGCGTCAGCACTGCCCACGCGATGCCGAGAGCGGAGCCTTTGTAACGAGCCAGCAACTCTCTCTTCGCAAACGAAAAGATCAGCTCCGCCCGCGATGGCAGTTGCCAGAGCGGTTGCCAGATGTTGCGATGACTGGTGGATTGCATCACTGAGCCATTCACTGAATCATTCCCCTGCCGCACCAACTGTTCTTATTGTGCCATGCAATCTCGACGTCGCGCGCGCCGATGTCGTGCCACCACGTTTCGAATTCTTCACGCGAGATGTAGAACGCCGTCGGCGCCACGAGATGGTCGAAAACAATTGTGTGCTGCTCGCGCCAGCCGAAGCTGGAGAGTGAGTTCAAGTAGTCGCTGTAAAAAAGATGCTTCGAGAGTGATGAACCGCTCCTGTTAAGTGGTCCATAAACTAACTTCGTCGCGAGATACATACACGCTGCCGGCAGTTTTGACAATTGCAACAGCACACGTTGATCCAGCCGCGACGTGACCCGCTTCCGCACCGGATTCACAAAACGCGTGATCCACTCGTTGTTCTCAGCTCCATAGATCCACGCTGATACGTGTCCACCAGGTCGCACCTTCGACGCTAACGACATGAAACCACCGCGCGGATCCGGTAGATGGTGCAACACGCCGACTGAAAAAGCGTAGTCAAACTTTCGCGCAAAAGGCAGGTGATAGATATCAGCCTGAACGATGTGTGCATTAGGCAGTGATCGAGTGGCGGCGAAGGCCGTTTCGACTGCTGCACTCAGGTCGATGCCAATGACCTCGCGAGCGCCCCAGCGAGCCGCGAGTTGCGTGTGCCGACCTTTACCGCAACCGCCTTCGAGTACAACTTTGTCGCGAAAGAACTCCGCAGTGACGGGTGTGATCCAGCCGAGAAACTGTTCGGCGTACTGTTCGTCTTCCTGTGTGAAGTGCTGCCACTGCCAACCGAAGTTCGCCGCTGTTTCGCGTTTGTCGCTCTCAACGTGCTCGAGATTGGCGAAACGCGGAATGCCGGAAGTTATCGGAAATGAAGACGAGCAGGATAAACAACGCAGCTCACCCTCGATGATCTCTTCGGCTTCGGTCTTACCGACCGTGAGATCCAGAGCTCCTGCACACGATGGACAGATGAGATACGCAAGTAGAGTCTTCTTCAAGCACGAGCCACTATAGCAATGCCACAAAAAAGCACAAAAGACACAGAAACAGTTGAATAAAACTTTAGTGTTTTTTGTGCCTTTTTGTGGCTAGTTACATTCGCGGCTGTTGCGAGTGGCAACCATCCCAAAGCGATTTTGATATTCGGCGGACTGGAGGAAGTTGCAGACTAACGAACGCGCGGCATCGGGGTCGCGGAGTGGTTTGTTCTTGAGTGTGTTAACCCACGCGTTGTAGCCCGCTTCATCCGGGCTGCGCCGCAAATACGTGAAATACTGGAAGAGCACGAGCGCCTGATTGTAATTCGCGTCAACCACCCGCTGATCCGATGCGAGACGCATCAAGACCATCGCGCGCCCATTCGCAGCATCGTCAAGCAGGCTTATCAATAAACTTCGATCGCCACTGAAGTCGACGCCTGAAGTCTGTGCCAGCGTGGTCACCAGCGAATCGACAAACTCTGCCGGCTTCATTGT